>LNFM01005282.1_pt1 | contig 32641 bp, 30 predicted proteins | sample 596031 | NCBI WGS metagenome assembly LNFM01 (sample SAMN04254537, study PRJNA301005) | activated carbon metagenome | isolation source: dual media filters at the Ann Arbor, Michigan drinking water treatment plant | place: USA: Ann Arbor | reverse complement strand
CGCTCCACTGGATCGGGACGTAGCGCAGCCTGGTAGCGCATCACACTGGGGGTGTGGGGGTCGGAGGTTCGAATCCTCTCGTCCCGACCAGTGGACCCTCTTTCTCAGGACAAGGCCGCAGGGTTCCTCAACTTTTGAGGAATTAAGCGATGAAGTTCGGAGTCTGGACTCCCAAAGTGTGCACCAACCTGTGCACCTTAATGTGCACCAGTTGTCGTGCGCGGCCGAAAATGTGCTCGCAGCGGCCTGCCGAGAGATCGCAATCAAGTGGCAGCGGCCAATGAGTATCTATCGGCGAGGCGCCGTGTTCTGGTGGCGACGCCGGCTCTCCGTGAAAAATCTTGATGCGCGATGGGATCCAGTGGCGCCGACCTTGGGCTCGCCTGCTGCGCGATCTATAATACTCCGTATATCGCTGAAGACCACCGATCGGCTCGAGGCGAGGCGCAGGGGACTATCCCTCGATGTGGAGTTGGAAATGGTAGCTGTTACGATGCCGGAACGGGTGAAAGCGCCAGACGCCAAGCAGCTGGCGTCGATCTATCAAGAGGCTTTGCGGTTCAAGATCGATCAGATCGAGCGCCTCCAGAGCCGGCCTCCTTTCAATGACAACCTGCACGCGGCATCGAATAAAGCCTACGCGCTGCTCTTCGGAGCGATCGCTCGCTCGGGCATTTTCCCCGAGATCGGAACGCCTGACGGCGATCACCTGCTGCAGAATCCAGACTTGAGCTCCACCGAGCAGGAAGTGCTCAACGAGATCTTGCAGGTGCACGCCCCAAGCAGCAGCACCGAAGCCTTGGAAGCAGTGGCCTCAGCCTCAAGACAGGCAATCGGTGAAGATGAGGCAAGCGCAAGGCCTGCGCTCGGTTACCCGATCATCGCTCCAAGGTTCATCTCCAACTATATCGCCAATGCCGGCTTGCCGGAGACGCCGGAAAATCGAAGGATTGCGCTGGCGCTTGCCGCCTCTGCCTATGGCGATGCCTGCAATCAAGCGCATGCTCTTCTGCAAAAGCACATTGATGACGGGCAAGATTCCGTCATGCCGTCCGTGCTCGCCAGATTGATTTTTGGCAACCAGAACAGCATGAGCGCTGGCGACAGACTCACCAACTTGGATAAAGCGGCCAGCTTACCGAACGTGAAAGATCAAGGTGCCGAACAGACCGGGCTGACGGCCCATATCTCTGCTATCCTTACTGCTCCTTCGCCTTCCGACAGCCTCATCGATCTCACAATCTCAGAGGTATGTGAAATGGCTGTCGGGGAGATGGCTAGCTCTGGGGCATGGCGTGACTCCGCTCAGCGGAACGCCAAGGTCATTACGATGCTCTTCATCGCCGTTAATGGCGATCTTCGGATGAGCGAGATCAACCGCACCCACCTCGTCGCATTGAACAATCGGCTTAAAACTATGCCGACGATCTGGGGGAAATGTCGAGAAGACCGAGAAGGGGGAATCGCCGCTGTCTTCAGACGCGGTGACGTGCTTGCTTCACAATGGTCGGCAAACCCAGACCGGGCCAGGCTGGAGAAGCTACCCAAGGTCGGATTGGCGGCGGCCACGCACAATCGGCACATCAACACTCTGGGCCAATTGTTCAAATATGTAGCGGACTTGGAAGATAGCGACGGCAACAAGACCCACGTCCATCCGCGGGTAAGCTTCAGCAAGCTGACGGTGACTGACAAGCGCAGGAAAAACAAACGCAAACCAATCCCGCAAGAAGACGAACTGCGAAAGCTTCTGAGCGGCCCGCTCTTCTCGGGCTGCAAAGATCAGGACGACCGCTTCACACCGGGACCATACGTCTTCCACGATGGAGGCTACTGGGTTCCGCTGATGCTCGTTGTCTATGGAGCACGCTCGAACGAGTTGTGCCAGATGCCGCTGATGGACGTCTTCGAGGACGCGCCGATTCCGTATTTTGTCATTCGAGAGGATACTGGCCGTAAGCTTAAAACAGAAAGCTCGACCCGTTGGCTTCCGATTGCCCCGAAGCTGATCGATTTGAACTTCCTTGAGTATGTCCGTGCGCTGAAAGAACGAGGTGAATACTGGCTCTTCCCTGAATTCAATCAAACGAAGATGCCTCCCCGTAAAGCGTTTAGTGATCGTATATTCTCAAAACTGCTTGAATATCACTTTCCCGATGGCACATCAGGACTATTCGAAGATAAGGACATCGACACACAATCGATGCGTAAGGTAGTCACAACATGCTTGAGGCAAGGCAGACCAAAGATTGACCTTGGCATTAGACAGTATTTTATTGGGCACTCTAGATCGACCACGATAGAGGAGGTTTATGAAGATGACCCAAATCTTGAAGAACTTCTTCCATGTGTAAAGAAGACGCAAAAACTTATCGCCCATGTTACCGCATTTACTCTGCGGCTTAGAAACTCAGAGCCCTAAACGATCTGCTTATTGGCTGCGGTCATCTCGCTCATTCTCCCGCTCGATCGCAAACGATCACGCATGCGGAGATTTTAGTCGCAATCTTAAGGCAGAGGCTGGGACAAAGCCGTCGTTCCTAAACGGCAGGCCGAATGACTGGTATTGCTACAAGCGGACACAGCCCTGCCCGGGAGCGTAAATGGCGGCTATTGAAGGTTTACCTCCTGAAAACCGACATGCAGGAAACGATCCCGTTTCAGACATTCAAATAGGGTTTGAACGGCCTCGACGTCGGAAAAAATTTATTGCGGTATGCGAGGCCGCCGCAGCCGCCAAACCGAGCAAGATCGATACGAGCATCTGGCTTGGCCAATGCCCACCCAACACAACCCTTGCCGTGGCTCCCGTGATGATCAGAAACGCCGCGAGCACTTGGAGCAAGGCCGTGTCCCGACGCTTGGCCCGGGACATAAGCACAACCCCAAAGACGCCGCCAAAAACCAACCCGAATGTCGATGGCAGACCGCTGGAACTGCTCGCACTGGCGACCTCGACGACATCGGCCGCCGGACGCGGGGCGAAGATCAGCGCGCGCGAAGCCTTGTCGATGAGCCAGCCAAACCCAAAAGCCAGCGGCACCGCCAACGCGGCACGCCAGCCAGCGATAAGCCACGCCAACCCCGCAGCAACGACGATTGTTGCGACCACCAGCGGCGACTTGGCCGTGTCGGTCAGCCATTCAGCCCATTGCGGCGAAGCACCGAAAGCCGATTGCAAAGCGAGGGTCACGGCAACATCCCCCGGCAAAGGTCCCAGCACTGCTAGGCAAGCTGCTCCCAAGACGAGGGCAGAAAGGGTGAGGGTGACAACTATGCGCATGGCTTCTGCGGCGCACCCTTCAGCACGGAGAAATGAATGGTCAAGGAAAGTTCCGACGTGAAGCGCGATATTGGCCTGACCGGAACCGTGCTGCTCGGGCTCGGGTCGATGCTGGGTTCAGGCGTGTTCGTCAGCATTGCGCTGGCCGAGAATATGATCGGGGCATGGGTGCTGCCTGCAATCCTGCTGGCGGCGGCTCTGGCCGGGTGCAACGCTCTGTCGAGCGCGCAGCTCGCTGCAAGCCATCCGCGCGCGGGCGGCACCTACGAATATGGTCATGTCTATTTGTCGCCCTCTGCGGGCTTTCGGGCGGGCCTTGCGTTCCTCATGGCGAAAGGGGCTTCGGGGGCGACGGCCGCGTTGGCCTTTGCCGCCTATTGCGATGCGCTTGCCCCGACGATGATCCCGCGCGTGCCGGTAGCCATTGCGCTGGTCGCCTTGCTCGCCGCTCCGGTGCTGGCCGGGCTGCGACGGGCGAACTGGCTTAATGCCGCGATCGTTGGCTTCGTGGTGCTGGTGCTGTTAGCGTTGATTGTCAGCGGCAGCCTTGCGCGAGGTGTGGCACCGGACTTCGCTGCCGGTAACGTAGGTGCCGACATCTTCCTTCATGCCAGCGCGCTGCTGTTCGTCGCTTTCACTGGCTACGGCCGAGTTGCGACGCTGGCCGAGGAAGTGCGCGATCCGGCTCGCACCATCCCGCCAGCCATCGCCGTTACGATCGTTGCGACCAGCCTGCTTTACCTCGGGATCGGATGGGTGTTGGCGCGCGTGCCGCTGGGCGAGACCGAAGCGGCGACAGTGCTGGAGGCCGCGGCTCTTGCCATTGGCTGGCCCGGCCTGGCGCTTGCAGTGGCGCTGGCGGCGCTGTCCGCCATGGCAGGCGTGCTGCTCAACCTGCTGCTCGGCCTGTCGCGCGTGCTGCTGGCGATGGGGAGGCGCGGCGATGCGCCTGCGGCTCTGGCTGGGCTACGGGGGGATCAACCCGTTGCTGCCATTATCGCAGTCGCACTCGGAATTGCGGGCCTCTGCCTGATCGGTGATGTGCGGGTAGCCTGGACACTCAGCGCGGTAGCCGTGCTAATCTATTATGCGGTGACCAACCGTTCGGCCTTGCGACTGCCACCCGCGCACCGCCTGTTTCCGCGCTGGATCAGTTGGGCCGGACTTGCAGGATGCGTAAGCCTCGCGGTGTTCATTCCGCTTGTCTATTGGCTGTGGGTTGCCTTGGCCGCAGTCATATCATTCCTGCTGCGGGGGATGCTGACCAAGCGAGCGCCAAGTTGATGCATGCGGCAGAAATTCCCCCAGCATCGGCAATATAACGCGCTGCTGCAGCGGCCTGGAAACTGACACGCGGCTTTTCTGCATTGCGATGATACAACGGCTTAGCCATTAACTCACCCCGAGCGTAACAGCTTCAATTCACTCGCCCGCAAAGCAGGCGCTCGGCGTCAGGCGGCACATTTACTCATCGGTTCTTTTCGCATCGCCGGAAACCACCCAACAAATGGGCCCACTTGGGAACCTTGATACGTAAGACCCAACTTGCCGGATTCCGCGGTGCGCAACCTCGACAATCGAGCGGTCCTGGAGGCCCAAGTTCGCAGCATTCGCAACCAATCATCGCATTTCTCCTCTGGCGTGCGAGTTACATCACGACGGCGATAATTCCCGCAATCGCGAGGCCGAACACGGCGACTGCGACCGGCACGATCAGAATCTGACCGAATACTGCACCGCGCGACATCGGGCCGAAGGCAGTTTGCAGGGTGGCGCCATGCCGTTCGAGAGGGCTTGCGCTTTGCGGCGGGCCTTGTCGGGCGATCACCCGCGCAGTGCCGAAGAACATGATGATATATACTGCCGAGACTGCAATCGCGAAGCCCGCTCGGCCGCCGCCCGTGCTCGCCAGCAAAGCGGTCAGAAAGACAGCATAGCAGGCGATCATGCCGAGCCAGATCGCGCGCGGCAGATCGAAGGTCCGCCGTTCGCCAACCCGCTCGAAGCTCGGGTGATTATCATTCGCCTCGTGCTGAACGACGGGGGTGATTGCCGGACCGGTGTCCGTAACCACATCGTTCTGAACGTGAACGCCATGATCCGCAAAGGCTTGTGTGTTCGGGGCTTCAGGCATGAGGCAATTCCCTTCCTGCGCGCCCCCCGGCCAATCCGGAACGGCGCATTTCGATGGCGGTGAACAGGCTGTCGGCGATCATCCGTGCCCGACCCGCGACCAGTCCGGTCGCTTCGGGATGGCGTTCGAGCTGGCGCAAGGTCGCGTAGAATAGGTCGAGCCAGCGCACGAAGTGGCCAAGTTCCAAGCCCGGAATAGCCAGATGCTTAAGCATCGGATTGCCCGAAAACTCGCCGCTATTGTGCAGCACGGACCGCCAGAAGGCTTTCATCCGGGTGAGATGTGCGGGCCAATCGTGGACGCGGCTGGCAAAAATCTCAGCCAGCAGATCATCGGCGCGGATAGCGGCGTAAAAGGTCTCGACCATGGCATCGATGAAATCGGCATCGACGCCAATCGCTTCAGCCGCCGCCCGCTTTTCCGCCCGCTTTTGCAGCGCGAAAGTGCATGCATCAGACTGGGGCTGGACCGGCGTGGAGGCGGTATTCAACATGTGAATTCCTCTTAATAGGTATATGAGTTACCCATTAAGCCACGTTGCTCTTAAAAGCAATATCTGATATGCATATTTTCATGCAGCTTAGCCTTCACACCGATTACGCCCTGCGTGTGCTGATGACCCTTGCGGCCACTGACCGGCACTTGTCGGTTGATGAGATTGCCCAACGGTTCAGGATTTCGCGCAACCACTTGGCCAAAGTCGTGCAGCGGCTGCAGGCGGAAGGGCTGATCGAGACATTTCGCGGTCGCGGCGGCGGGATGCGGCTGGCGCGCCCTGCCGACACCATCACCGTGGGCGAAGTGGTGCGCCGGTTCGAGAACCTGGACGCTTTCGTGTCCTGCTTTGCCGCGGGGTCTGGCTGCGCGATCAACGGAATGTGTGGCCTCAAACCGCTTTTGAGCGAAGCGATAGAGGATTTCCTTACACGGCTCGATCAGCGCCGCATCAGTGAGCTTATCCCTGACCCTAAAGGTTTCCGGGATTGCTTGCTGCGTGAACCAGCAGCACCATTCGAACCGCAGCCCAGTCCTGCCTGACCCGTCAGCAACCACGACCCATCAGAAACAAGGAGATCAGGTCATGGCCCTGCATCATGCCAGCCCCGGTGAAGTGATCGACCTTGGCCTGCCCGCTCAGGCGCCAGACACACCCGGCACAAAAGCGATCGTCAAGACCGACCGGTTTGAAGCCATCCGGCTCGTGCTGAAACAAGGGGATTCCGTCCCCGCCCATCAAGTCGGTTCGCAGATCACGCTCCATTGCCTTCAGGGCGCAGCAAATGTGAAGCTGGCTGACCGAACGCTGCCACTGCATCCCGATCAATGGGTGTTCTTTGCCGCCAACACCGTCCACGGCATCGACGCCGTTACTGACACCGTGCTGTTGATGACGATCATGTTGCCCATTGCGCAGGACACCTAATCCGTAGGCGCCAACGCGCTGGCCAATACCGTATGATGCGCCAGCACAGCCAACAGATCCGATCGTGTGACGATCCCCACCAACTGGTCGCCATCCACGACGGGGGCCGCCTGCACCCCGCCATCGGCAAGCAATTGCACCAGCACGCCGACCCCGTCCTGCGGGCCGACGGTCTTTAATCTGGTGGTCATGATGTCGCGCGCCGCAAGCGCACGGCGGGCCGGATCGAGCAATGCGCGCAGGCTGCCGGTAAATCCGTCTGCTGTCGGCAGGGCGAGCGTCCGCGCCCGCTGGATCAGGTCATTCTGCGAGATGATCCCTTCAAGCCGCAGCCCCTCCCCCACCACCGGAAGTGTCTTGAAGTGATGTTTGCGGAACAGATCGGCCACCGCGCCGAGTGGAGCATCCGGCCCGACCGCAACAATATCGCGCGACATCACTTCTCCGCAGGTCAGCCCGGCAAAATGGTGACGCGCGGCTTCGGCTTCAGCCGCAGCAAGGATCCGGCCGAAATCTTCCGCGCCGATATTGGCGCCAAGATTGTAGCGTTCGAGCACCCTTTCCAATGCTTCCGGGGTAAGACCCAGCCGCCGGTCCGGCACCACATCGGTCGTTTCGTGAACACCTGCCTCAGGTGACTGACGGAACGGATAGTGGCGCCCGGTCAGCCGGTTATACCCGATCGCCAGCAGCACCAGCAGCGCGGTATCAAGGAACACCGGAGACAAGGCAAAATCGAACCCGACTGCGCCGCCCTCCAGCGCGATCAGCACGGTTGCCAGTGCCACTGCGCCGCCGGGCGGGTGCATGGCGCGCAGGCTCGCCATGGCGACTATCGCGCTGCTTACCGCCAATCCCACGCTGATTTCGGCCGGCAAGCCAAGCTGCAAAATGGCGACCGCGATCAGAGCCGACACCGTGTTGCCGACAACCGCCGACCACGGCTGCGCCAGCGGCGAGTTGGGAATGGCGAACAGCAGGAACGCAGTTGCCCCCAGCGGCGCAATCAGCAGAAAATTGGCAAGATCGCCGCGCCATGCGCTCAACATCACGAGCAAACCGCCGCTGAGTGACAAGGCGAGCCCCGCCCCTATCCCCGCTCGCAGTGCCTCTTGCGTGCGCGGGCGCGGCATCGCCGGTCCGGCGGCACGCAGCGCGCGGCGCAGGCGCACGCGCATCCGCCCAGCGCTTGGCACGGGATCGGCCACGCTGTCGCCTTGCGGGGGCATGGCGTCACTCCCGGCTGTGACCTGCACCTTAGTCGCCATTTCCATCCTCTCGGGCATAATACCTGAAGCTCTTCAACGGCAGGCTTAACGCACTACGCGCGATTACGCCCCGGTCGGCACCGATAGAAATTCTTTGCGGGACGACAGCGCGAGGAAAGGTCGGTCGATCAGATGGGCAATGTAACGCTGGTCGGTCTCAGAAAATCGGACTTACACCGAACAGCAACGGATGGACCGCGATCAGGCCCGCGTAAAGAGCCGCGCCCGCAGCCAGTCGCAGGGGCTGTGCGAACAACACCCCCCCGGGGCCGGGGCGCTGGATTGCGCGCGTCAGCCGGTGCCACTCAGAACCCATCTCGCGCTGGCGGCGACGGTCAATCAACTGGCGACCGATCAGAGCAAATCCCGCAAAACTCCCGAACAGGATGACGTGAGCGAGCGTCCCGTTGGCGAAGGCGTGCGCGCCCGCCCATAGTGCAAGCGCGGCTAATAGCGGGTGGCGCATCCAGCCGACGATGCCGGGCCGTGAGGGATTGAAAGCGGCGTTGTTCGCCCCGCCAAACGACAACGGATTGGGCCGCCCGATCGCCAACGCAAGGATCAAGCACGCAAACGCCATCACCGCCAGCACCAGATGATTGTGCCAAGGCTCCCAGCTCCACAGCAGCACGAACGGCGCCCGCCCCGCCGCCACGATCAGCCAAGTCAGCACCGCCAGCGACAACAGCGAGTAGACGAAGGTAAAGCCGCGCTGGCCCAGCAGACCCACCAGCCACGGCTTGACCGGCGGGCGCACCGGCAACGCGTGCGAGAGCAGGAACACGCCGAGCGCAGCGGTGAATTCCCCCCACTCCATTGTCTTCATCTCGTCGATTGCCGGGGGCGCAGCAGCATCGGGCCGTAGATGGCGGCAAACCCTGCGAAGGCCGCAATCCAGCTTGCCCCCGACAGGCTGTGGAGCACGCCCGCCGCCTCCGGCCAGACGCCAGCACAAATCCGTGCCAGCACCGCGAAGATCAACGCGCCATAAATCGTCACAGTCCCGCGCCCCGCAGTCAACGCGTGGCCGGTATGACCCAACGTCGCGCGGGTCATCACCGCCAGCGTCATCAGGCCTATCCCGCCAGCCATCCACAGATGCTGCGCACTTCCAGCGCCGAATAGTCCATTGCCAAGGATCTCCGCCGCGCCCGCCAGCGCCCCCAGCGGCACAAAGACATAGCCAAGGTGCAGCACCAGCACGAGCGGCTCTGCCAAGGTGCGGTCCCCCGCCCAGCGCGCCATCCGCGCCAGATGCACCAATCCGGCCAGCGCCAGTGCGATGCCTGTAAATGGCGCGAACGGCGCGGCCACCCACGCCAGTAGCGCCGCCAACAGCACACCAAGCGCGAACAGGTCAAACCGCTGCATCGGCTGCACCGGAAGCCTCCCCGCACCCTGCTTCGTCAGCCAGTTGCGGGTGAAGGACGGCACGATCCGCCCGCCGATCACTGCGATCATCATCAAGACAGCCGCAAGGCCAAGCCGCAAGCCCATCCCTTGCGCCGCATAGGCGCCGCTCGCCGCCTCCCAGTGGAACAGGGCATTGGCGCAGCCGAACAGCGCCAGCAAACCGACCACGGGAAGATTGCGCCAGTTCTTGCCAATCACGATCTCGCGCCCCAGCAGCACCGCCAGAACGGCGACCAGCGCAAGATCGGCTGCCGCAACGGCCTGCGGCGGCAGGCTGCCCGAGAACGTCACCGCTACCCGCCCGGCGAACCACAGCGCCGTCAGTCCCGCCAGCGGCCAGCCGGTCACAGGCAATCGCCCGGTCCAGTTCGGAACAGCGGTCAAAAGAAACCCGGCAATGATCGCGGCGAGATAGCCGAACAGGAATTCATGGGCGTGCCAGGTCACCGGATCGAATGCAGTTGGCAGCGCCAGCTTGCCCGCCAGCATCGGAACCCAGAGCGCCATAGCCAACGCCGCCCACAACGCACCGAGCAAGAAAAACGGGCGGAAGCCGAAACTCAGCAGCGCGGGACCACCCCATGCACGGTGGCGCTCCATCGTGGTGGTGGCAATGGTCATCGCGAGTCTCCTTTGGCTCGGCCTAGCCGGTATAAGAGGTAATTAGTATGCCTATTTATTGCAATGATGCCGATAGCGACGCCGTTCCAAAATGCGGCCATTCCGCCTATTGTCGACCAGCCCGATAAAGGACGGGCAGTAGCTATGACCCGATCCGATAATCTTCATCCCCCCGCCATAGTCATCGCCGCCGGTGGAGAAGGTCAGCGGATTGGCGGAGACAAACCGCAGCGGATGCTCGGCGGGCGGTCGCTTCTTGCCCATGCGATCGAATGTGCCGTCGCGCAATCGGACTGCGTGGCTCTTGCAGTGCGCGAACAAGGCCAGATCGACGCGGGCGGCTTGCCGGTCCTGCACGACGCTGTTGTTGGAAATGGGCCAATCACCGCGCTGGCGAGTGCTTTCGCCTTTGCCGCCGCACAAGGCCGCGCGCAGGTGCTGCTGATCGGCTGCGATCAACCCTTCCTGCCGCGCGATCTAGCAGCGCAGCTCGGAGCGGCTCTGGGCGAGCACAGGGTCGCCATGCCGGTAAGCTGCGGAAAGTATCAACCGTTGGCCGCGCTGTGGCGGGTCGATCAGGCGGCGCTGGCGGATTACATCGCACAAGGCGGCGCATCGCTCTGGCGTTTTGCCGCCGCGCAGGGGGTGGTTCATATGGAATGGTCCGAAACCGCCGCCTCTGATCCCTTTGCCAATATCAACGATCCCGCTGCGCTGGCCGGGGCTGAGGCGCATCTCAGCACCCTGGCTCGAACGCCAGCGCCCTGACCAGCCCGCCCACCGCTTCGGCAGGCGCATTCGGCGCTCGGCGGATCAGCCAGTCGGCGCGGGCCAGCGCGCCTTGTGCGCCGCTGTCCTGATTGCCAATCGGGGCGAGACCCTCCGCCTCCCACACTGCCCTCACAAAAGTCTCGCGCGCGCCGTTAAAAGGCAACGACGCGGCCAGCGGCAGGCGTCGCCAACGCAGCACATCGCTTATCGGCAGGCCTTGCAGCGCGGCGAGCAAGGGTAGCAGGAACAACCGCGCCGTCACTATCGCCGAAGTGGGATTGCCCGGCAGGCCCAGCACCCACTTTCCCTGCGCCCGCCCCAGCCACACCGGCTTGCCCGGCTTGACCGCGACCTTAACAAACAGCAATTCGAGTCCCTGAGCTTCGAACATCGGCTTGGCGAAGTCACGTTCCCCGACCGAAGCCCCACCGGTGACGATCACCAAATCGGCCTGCGTCAAGGCTGCCCCGGCAAGACGTTCAAGCTCCGGCAGACTGTCCGCGCCAATAGTCCGCCGCACGACCAGCGCCCCCGCCTGCTCAGCCATCGCGGCAACCCCGAAGGTGACGCTTTCTGGAATGGTATCAGCGTTGAGGTAAGCCTTGCCCGGAGCGGCCAATTCGTCGCCCGAGGCAATGATCGCTACCTGCGGTCGCCGCGCAACCGTGACCATGGCCCTGTCGGTCGCCGCCGCCGCGATCATCGCCCGTGCGGTGAGGCGTGTGCCTGCTTCGAGGAGAATGCTTCCGGCGGCGAAATCGCTCGCCGGCGCGCGCACATGCCAGCCGGGGCCGTAGCCTTCAGCAAAGCACACGCTGTCACCATTGGGCGACGCATATTCCTGCATGATGCAGCGATCCGCGCCAGCGGGCATCGGGGCACCGGTAAAAATCCGCACCGCCTCGCCTGCAGACAATGTGCCCCGAAACCCTGCCCCGGCACGCGCCTCGCCGGTCAGCTTGAGCACCTCTCCGGGCCGGGTCGCGGCATCCAGCACCGCATAGCCATCCATCGCGGCGACCGCGACGCGCGGGCCATCGCTGCGGGCGGTGAGCGGCGCGGCCAACACGCGCCCCGCTGCATCGGTAACCGGCACCTCTTCCGACCCCAGCGGACGGGCCGAGGCTTCAAGCAGAGTCAGAGCCTCGTCAAAGGTGATCACGCACACACATCCCTCAGCCGCGGCAGCGCGCCCGCGATCGAGCATGGCTTGTGGCGGCTGTCGAATTCCAGTTCGAGCAGCCCGTCCCAAGCATCGCGGCACGCACCAGTCGATCCCGGCACGCAGAAAATGAAGGCATCGCCCGCCTGCCCCGCAAAAGCGCGCGACTGCATCGAGGCGACCCCGACGCTGGCGAGGCTTTTCTGGTGAAAGGCAATCGAAAACCCGTCCATCTCGCGCCGCAGGAGGGGTTTGACCGCTTCGGGCGTGTTGTCGCGCGGGGAAAAACCGGTGCCGCCAGTAGTAAGGATGATTTCAATCTCGGGCCGCGCCAACCACGCCTGCAACTGCGCGCGTATATCGGCGATCTCGTCGCGAACGATGCCGCGGTCGTGCAGTTGGTGCCCGGCCCCTTGCAGCCGTTCGCACAGCAGCGCGCCCGAAGTGTCGGTATCGAGGCTGCGGGTATCGGAAATGGTCAGCACTGCCATACCGAGCGGATGGAACGTAAGACCGTGATCAATTCCCGGCATTGTTCACTCTTTCCTTTCGTGCCAGCGCATGGCGTCTTCGCGATCCTTCGCAGTCGGTTCGATCCAAGTTGAGGAACCGCCGTGCTCCTCGCGCTTCCAGAAGACGGCTTCGGTTTTGAGTCGGTCCATGAGGTAGTCCGCCGCCTCAAACGCGGCCCTGCGATGGCGTGAGGCAGTAGCAACGAAGACGATTGCCTCGCTCGGCACGATCCGGCCAGCGCGGTGGATGACGAGGCTCGCGGTGATCGCGAACATGCTGTGCGCATCGCCCGCTATTACCTGCATCGACTGGAGGGTGACGCCGCGATAGCTCTCCAGCACCAGCGCAGACATCGGGCCTCCGCCGCGGCTCTGCCCCCTTGCCCGCCCCGTGAAGCTGACCACAGCGCCCTCGTCCCCGAGCGCCGCCGTAAAATCGGAGAGGCGCAACGCAGGATCAAAGGACGCCTGCGCCAATTCAACCTGCATGGTCATCCTCCCGACACCGGCGGAAACAGCGCGACGGTGTCGCCGGGACGGACAACCGCCTCTTCGGAAACGATGGTCTCGTTGATGCAGGCCCTGATACGGATACGCCCAAGCGCGTCACTGACTGCCGGGTAGGCGCGCGCAAGGCTGGCCAGCATCGCTGTCACCGGCAGGCCATTCTCCGGGATAGTGAGGCGAAGTGAAGGCCCGCAGGAATCGGCAAGGCGTCCGCAGAGCTCCACGTCGAGTTGCGCGTGAATCATTGTCACCCTCCGATCGATGCAAGGTGCGGGGTCGAACCGCTGTTACCGTCATGCAGTCGATGCGCCGGGGCCTTGGCGCCGACAGCCGCGCGAATCCGGGCGATCAGCGGAGCGACGTCATCGGCGGCGAGCAACGGTCTCACATCGATGCCGCCATCGCCGAACAGACACAGGTGCAGCTTGCCGTCCGATGCCATTCGCAGCCGGTTGCAACTAGAACAGAAGTCCCGCGAATAGGGTGCGATGATGCCGATCCGCCCCCTGGCGTGGGAGTGGCCGAGTTCCACTGCCGGCCCAGCTCCTGCCACGCGCGGCAGTCGCTGCCAACCCGCTGCCTCAAGCCGGTCGATCACGCTTTGGCCGGCCACATGGTGCTGATCGAAAAAGGCTGCGTTGTCATTGGTGCGCATCACCTCGATAAAGCGCAAGGACAGGTCGCGGGTGGTAACGAAATCGACCATCGCGGCGAGTTCATCATCATTGACTCCGCGCATCAGCACAGCGTTCAATTTGATACTGTCAAACCCGGCATTCTGCGCCGCCTCGACCCCGCGCAGCACTTCGCTTAAGCGGTCATGCCCAGTAATCGCGGCAAAGCGCGCCGGATCGAGCGAATCCACGCTGATGTTGATCGCGCTGATCCCGCAGTCGCGCCAGATTTGCGCCCGCTCGGCCAAGCGGTAACCATTGGTTGTCATCGCGATGCGACGGACGCCGGGGACGCTGGCGACCGCGCGGGCGACCTCATCGAAATCGCGCCGCAAAGTCGGCTCACCGCCGGTGAGGCGCACCTTCCACAGGCCCATCTGTGCGAACCCCGTCACCGCGCGGCGGATTTCCTCCACCGTCAGTTCGGCGGGGCGCTGGCAGGGCTTCTTGTAGCCATCGGGCAGGCAATAGGTGCAGCTGAAATTGCACACCTCGGTCAACGACAGGCGCAGATATTCGAACCGGCGGCCGATTGCGTCCGATAGCGGCAGGATGTCAGAGGCGCGACTGATGGTCACTGGACCAGCGGCCCGTCGGCAATCGGCAGTTCCACCCCTTCGATGGGAGTCTGGCTTGCAAGGATCGACAAATATTGCGCCACCGCCTTGCGGGTGCTGGCCTCTTCCAGGTAATCGCGGATTGTCGTTTCTACCGCTTCAAACGGCAGTTGCTGTCCCTCGGCACGACGACCGGCGCGGATCACGTGGACACCGAAGCGGGTGCGAACCGGATCGGGGCACAGCTCGCCAGCACCCAGCGCGAACAGTGCGGCTTCAAATTCCGCCACAGTCTGCCCCTTGCCGATCTGCCCAAGATTGCCGCCCTGCTCCTTGGAAGGGCAAGCCGATTTGGCCCGCGCCAGTTCGGCAAAGCAGGCCGGATCGGCTTGCACCGCCCGGATCGCCATGCGCGCATCGCCGACCGCGAGGCTATAGGCGAATTCATCCGCCGGGTTGGCCGAAAACAGGATGTGCTCCGCCTCGACCAGCGCCTCGCTGGCGAAACGTTCGCGGTGGCGATCATAGAAGCGCTGCGCCTCGGCTTGCGTCGCGTCAGGCACGCGCACTTCCCGCTCAAGCAGAGCGTCAATCCGCGCATCATCGGCTGCAAGCGGGCGGCCCTGCGCGTCCAGCCGTTCGTCCGGATCGATACCCAGTCGCTCGGCTTCGGCCAGCAGCAATTGCCGGATCGCGAGCGCCTCGGCGGCCTCGTTCCAAGCGGTGGTAGCGTCCGGTGCGGGGTGGTTCTGCGCTTCGGCGGCGATGGCTGCGGCGGGTATTTCCACCCCACCAACCCGGACGGCTGCGCGTTCGACTACGTCATCCATGGCTCAGGCTCCTACGCGAACGCACGATCTGATAACCGCCGCGCCACAGATAGCGGACAGGCGCGCTCAACATGTGCACCAGCCGGGTGAACGGAAACAGCAGGAAGATCGTCAGGCCCAGGAAGATGTGCAGCCGGAATATCCAATGCGACCCTTCCATGAACAGCGATGCGGTGGGGTTGAAGGTGAAAATCCCGTTTGCCCACGCCATGAAGCGCACCATCTGTTCGCCATCCATATGGCCGAGCGAGATCGGCACCGTGGCCAACCCGATCGCAAGCTGAAGCCACAGCAGCGCTATGATGCCGGTATCGGCGAAGGTCGAATTGGCACGCACACGCGCATCGAACAGGCGGCGATGCAGCAACATGCTGGCACCGATGAAGGAAATCAGCCCGGCGGTGCCGCCACCATAGACCGCCAACGCCTGTTTCCATTCGTGCTTCACAGCGAGCGTGTCGAATATCCAGATCGGCACCAACAGTCCGAAGATATGGCCAAACAGCACGAACAGGATGCCGCCGTGGAATAGCACCGAGCCCCACATCAGCTGCTTGCGACGCAAGAGCTGGCTGGAGCCGGAACGCCAGCTATAGGGCTCACGGTCGAACCGGACAATCGATCCGATGACCAGCACCGACAGCGCAATGTAGGGGTAGATCCCAAAGATCAGATGATCGATGTAAGTGTTCATGACTCAGCTCCTTTTCGAAGCGGTGGCGGGTAAGGGAGCGCGCATCCGGTCAAGGATGGCGCTGACCTGTGGACAGGCAGCATTGGGATCGGGCGCGGCGTCGGCAGTGAAGCGAATTTCCTCTTCCTCCCACTGCGCGTCCAGTTCTTCGAGTGTTTCGGGATCTTCAACCGGCGGCAATGCGTTCGCCGCCGCCTCGTCCATTTCCAGCCCTGCGATCTCGCACAGCAGCGCGAACAGAGGCGCATAGTCCGATCCCTTGTCCGCCAGCCGCGCCGTCAGCGCGATCAACACTACGCCGGGTTCGGCCAGCGTATCGCGCGCCAAAGCGACAGGCAGGGTCGAGCAGTAGTCGAGGAACAGCGGCAGATAATCGGGCAGCTCGTTACCTTCCGGCTCCAGACCGGCATCAAGGTAACGTGCTCGCAGATCGACCATCGCTTGCCCGCGGTCGCGGCTTTCCCCGTGGACATGTTCGAACAGGTGCAAGCTATGCGCCCGCCCGCGGTCGAACAATTCCACGTAAGTCTCCTGAACATCGTAGATGTCGCAAGTCGCCAGGCGGGTCAGCAGCGGGGCAAGTGCCGCCACCTCGGTTTGCGGCAATGCCGGATCTTCCACCAACCGTTGGCGGATTTCACCTGCCACTGCCTGCAACTCGCGCGAAGGATATTGCAACAGCAACGAAATGAGATGAAGCGCTTGCATCAGAACACCTCCGAAGGGGTCTGGAGTTTCTTACGGGCGGGGGAAGCGCCGAACAGATTGCTTTCGCTCGATCCGCTCGAACAGCCATTGCCGAAGGAGAAGCCGCAGGAACCGCGTTCCTCGAACATGTCCTCGGCATCCTCGCGGTGGCCGGTGGGAATCACGAAGCGATCTTCGTAATCGGCCAGCGCCATCACCTTATACATTTCTTCGATCTGCGCGCCGGTGAGCCCGACATCCGTGGCAATCGCCTCGTTCTGCACGCCTTCGATCGATTTCGACCGCATATAGCCGCGCATCGCCAGCATCCGTTCAAGACACAGCGCAATTGGCTCCTCGTCGCCTGCGGTAAGCAGGTTGGCGAGGTATTTGAGCGGGATGCGCAAAGACCGCACATCGGGCATGTTGTTGTTGACGCTGATCTGCCCGGCGCTGGCGGCGGCATTGATCGGCGAGAGCGGCGGCACATACCACACCATCGGCAGGGTGCGATATTCGGGGTGGAGCGGGAAGGCGACCTTCCATTCCATCGCCATCTTCCACACCGGCGAATGGCGCGCAGCCTCCAGCCAGTTTTCGGGCACGCCGTCCTTACGCGCCTGTTCGATCACCGCCGGATCATGGGGGTCAAGGAAGATATCGAGCTGCGCCTGATAAAGGTCTTCGACGTTTTCGACGCTGGCCGCTTCCTCGATTCGGTCGGCGTCATAGAGCATCACGCCGAGATAGCGGATGCGCCCGACACAGGTCTCGCTGCACACCGTCGGCTGGCCTGCCTCAATGCGTGGATAGCAAAAAATGCACTTCTCCGATTTGCCGCTTTTCCAGTTATAGTAGATCTTCTTGTAGGGGCAGCCCGACACGCACATGCGCCAGCCGCGGCAGGCCTCCTGATCGATCAGGACGATGCCGTCTTCCTCACGCTTGTAGATCGCGCCAGACGGGCAGGCGGCGACGCAGGTCGGGTTGAGGCAATGCTCGCAGAGTCGGGGGAGATACATCATGAAGGTGTTTTCGAACTGGCCGTAGATTTCCTTCTGCACCCCTTCGAAGTTGTAATCCTCCGACCGTTTGGCGAATTCCCCGCCCAGGATTTCCTCCCAGTTCGGCCCCCATTCGATCTTCTCCATCCGCTGGCCCGAAATCAGGCTGCGCGGACGCGCGGTCGGGAAGGCCTTGCTTTCGCCCGCCTTTTGCAGGTGAGCGTAATCGAAGGTGAAGGGTTCATAGTAATCGTCGATCTCGGGCAGATCGGGATTAGCGAAGATCTTCGCGAGCAACCGCCACTTGCCGCCCATCTTGGGCCGGATTGACCCGCCCGGCGTGCGCACCCAGCCGCCGTTCCAGCGTTTCTGGTTTTCCCAATCCTTGGGATAGCCGATACCGGGCTTGGTTTCGACATTGTTGAACCAGGCGTATTCCATGCCTTCGCGGCTGGTCCACACGTTCTTGCATGTGACAGAGCAGGTGTGGCAGCCGATGCACTTATCAAGGTTCAAGACCTTGCCGATCTGTGCGCGGATTTTCATGCTACGGTCTCCCCTTCGGCCAGGGCCCCTTCGAGCCAGTCGACCTTTGTTAATTTGCGAACGATGACATATTCGTCGCGGTTCGATCCCACGGTGCCGTAGTAGTTGAACCCGTAGGCCAGCTGGACATATCCGCCGATCATGTGGGTGGGTTTCAACACCGCGCGGGTCACCGAATTATGGATGCCCCCGCGCTGCCCGGTCAGGGGCGATCCGGGCATATTCGTGATCTTCTCCTGCGCGTGATACATGAACAGGGTGCCTTCCTTCATTCGCTGCGACACGACCACTCGGGCCACCAGCGCACCGTTGGAATTGAAGGTTTCCACCCAGTCATTGTCGACCAGCCCCGCCTTGGCCGCGTCCACTTCGCTCATCCACACGATCGGCCCGCCGCGCGACAGCGTCAGCATCAGAAGGTTGTCGGTATAGGTCGAGTGAATGCCCCATTTCTGGTGCGGGGTGATGAAGTTGAGGATCACGTGCGGCGCGTCCTTGGCCTCGTCCAGCATCGGCTTGACCGCCTTGGTATCGATCGGCGGGCGATAAACGCAGAAGCCCTCGCCAAAGGCGCGCATCCACTTGTGATCCTGATACAGCTGCTGGCGCCCGGTCAGCGTGCGCCACGGGATCAATTCGTGAACGTTAGTGTAGCCCGCGTTATAACAGACGTGCTCGCTTTCGATCCCCGACCAGGTGGGCGAGGAGATGATCTTCCTCGGCTGGGCCTGAATGTCGCGGAAGCGTATTTTCTCGTCTTCCTTGGGCAGCGCCAGATGGGTATGATCCAGCCCGGTTTTCCTACCCAGATCAGCCCAGGCTTTGACCGCGACCTCGCCATTGGTTTCGGGTGCGAGCATCAGGATCATCTCTGCGGCATCGATCGCGGTTTCGATCTGCGCCATTCCCTTGGTCGGGCCATCTTCGAGCACCGCGCCATTCAGATTGCGCAAGGCCTCAACTTCGTGATCGGTGTTCCAGCCGATCCCCTTGCCGCCATTGCCGAGCTTTTCCAATAGCGGGCCCAGAGCGGTGAAGCGCTTGTAAAGACCGGGGTAATCGCGCTCAACCAGCGCCACTGTCGCCATGGTAACGCCGGGGATCGGCTCAACTTCACCCTTGCCCCAATCGGCCACGTCATAAGGTTGCGCGATCTCGTTCGGGCTGTCGTGCTGGATCGGGGTCAGCACCACGTCCTGTTCGATGCCCAGCACTTCGGGCGCGACTTCCGAGAACGCCTTGGCAATACCCTTATAGATGTCCCAATCGCTGCGCGATTCCCACACCGGGTCCACGGCCGCCGACAACGGGTGGATAAAAGGGTGCATATCCGAGGTGTTGAGATCGTCTTTCTCATACCAACTCGCGGTCGGCAGCACGATGTCGGAATAGACGCAGGTGGTCGACATTCGGAAGTCTAGCGTCACCAGCAGGTCAAGCTTACCCTTTGGCGCTTCATCGTGCCATTTGACATCCTTGGGTTTCTGCGCCCCGGTTTCGCCCAGGTCCTTGCCTTGCACGCCGTGCGCGGTGCCGAGCAGGTGCTTGAGGAAATATTCGTGGCCCTTGCCCGACGAACCCAAGAGGTTGGACCGCCACACGAACATGTTGCGCGGCCAGTTGGCTGGGTCATCAGGATCGAAGCACGACATTTCCAGCGTGCCTGCCTTGAAGCCTTCCGCCACGTAATCCTTCGCTTCCTTGCCGCTAGCCCTGATCGCCTTGCCCACCTCCAGCGGGTTGGTCTTCAATTGCGGCGCGGATGGAAGCCAACCCATGCGTTCGGCGCGCACATTGTAATCGATCAGGCTTGCGTCCCAATCACCATCGGGCGCGGTAGGGGAGAGGATTTCCTCCACCCCCAACGTCTCATACCGCCACTGGTCTGTGTGCGCGTAGAAGAAGCTGGTCGAATTCATATGCCGCGGCGGTCGGTTCCAGTCGAGCGCGAAGGCGAGCGGTGCCCATCCCGTCTGCGGGCGCAGCTTTTCCTGCCCGACATAGTGCGACCAGCCGCCGCCCGATTGGCCCACACAGCCGCACATCACCAACAGGTTGATGATGCCGCGATAGGTCATGTCCATGTGATACCAATGGTTGATCCCGGCCCCTAGGATCACCATCGATTTGCCCTTGGTAATCTCGGCATTGGACGCGAACTCGCGCGCCGCAGTGATGATGTGATCGGCGGGAACCCCGGTGATCTTTTCAGCCCATGCCGGTGTGTAAGGCTCCATTTCGCTGTAATCGCGCGCAACATGGTCGCCGCCCAGTCCGCGGTCGAGACCGTAATTGGCGCAGAACAGATCAAATACGGTAGCAACGAAGGCCTTGCCGTCCTTAAGCTGCAACTGGCGCACCGGCACTCGGCGCTTCAGCACGCTGGGATGATCGGTGCCCTGGAAGTGATCATGTTCAAGGTTGCCGAAATAGGGGAAGGCGACCTCGATCGCCTCATCATGCTGGCCATCGAGGATGTTGGTAAGGCGCAGCCGGGTGGCATTTCCGCGCCCGTCTTTTTCCTGAAGGTTCCACTTGCCTTCCTCGCCCCAACGGAACCCGGCCGAGCCTGACGGCACCACCACTTCATCGGTTGCCTCGTCGATGGCGACGGTTTTCCAGTCGGGATTGTTGGTTTCGTCCAGCCCATCGAGGAAATCGGCTGCGCGCAGCAGGTTTGCGGGCACCCACGCGCCGTCCTTCTCCACCAGCTTCACCAGCATCGGCATATCGGAGTATTTGCGACAGTAATCCTCGAAATACTCCGCTTGCCTGTCGAGGTGATACTCGCGCAAAATGACATGACCCATCGCCATGGCGAGTGCAGCGTCGGTCCCCTGCTTGGGGTTGAGCCACAGGTCGGCGAACTTGGTCGCCTCGGCATAATCGGGGCTGACCACCGCGACCTTCGTGCCGCGATAGCGTGCCTCGGTCATGAAGTGCGCGTCGGGCGTGCGGGTTTGGGGGACGTTCGATCCCCACATCATCAGGAACCCGGCGTTATACCAGTCGGCGCTTTCAGGAACGTCGGTCTGTTCACCCCAGGTCTGCGGGCTTGAGGGCGGCAGATCGCAATACCAGTCGTAGAAACTCATGATCGTCCCGCCAAGCAGCGAGAGGTAACGCGAACCCGCGGCGTAACTGACCATCGACATCGCCGGGATGGGGGAGAAGCCGATCACCCGGTCTGGGCCATAGGTCTTGGCGGTATAGGCATTGGCAGCCGCAATGATTTCGTTCACCTCGTCCCATGTCGACCGCACAAAGCCGCCATGGCCGCGGATAGCGGTGTAGCTTTTGCGCTTGGCCGGATCTTCGACGATCGAGGCCCAGGCGGCCACCGGGGTGCGCAGCACGCGCGCTTCGCGCCACAGCTTCAGCAGGCGCGAACGCACCATCGGATATTTCAGCCGCTGGGCCGAATAGATATACCAGCTATAGCTCGCCCCGCGCGGGCAGCCGCGTGGTTCATGGTTGGGCAGATCAGGCCGCGTGCGCGGATAATCGGTCTGTTGGGTTTCCCAGGTTATGATCCCGCCTTTGACGTAGATCTTCCAGCTGCACGATCCCGTGCAGTTCACCCCATGAGTGCTGCGCACGATCTTGTCGTGCTGCCAGCGCTTGCGATAGCCGTCCTCCCAATCGCGGTTTTCGTTGGTGGTGACACCGTGGCCAGCGGAAAAGGCCTGTTTGGGCTGACGGAAAAAGGTCAGGCGGTCGAGTAGCTGGCTCATGCAGCAGCTCCTTTCAGGGTCTGGGAAGTGGTGGCAGGAGCAGGCGTGCGCCCGCGTTCGATATCGTGCAGCAGGCCGCTGCGGCGGGTGTAGATGAACCACGTCAGCGCAGCGCAGCTGGCGTAGAAAATGAAGAAGCCCCACAGGGCCGCCATCGGCGATCCGGTCGCGGCAATCGCGCTGCCGAAGCTTTTGGGGATGAAGAAGGCCCCGTAAGCCGCGATGGCCGACGTGAAGCCGACAATCGCGGCGGATTCCTTTTCGGCCTGCCGCAGCGCGGCATCGGGGGCGAGTTCCGGCATCAGGCGCGGAACTTCCTGCCGCATGATGTTGGGGATCATCTGGAAGGTGGAGGCATTGCCCACCCCGGTCATGAAGAACATGAAGATGAACGCGCCCAGGAACCCCCACCAGCTGGCGGCTGCGATGAAATACATCACCCCCAGCACGCCCAGCATCATCAGCACGAACACCCAGAAGGTGACCCGCGCGCCGCCCCACTTGTCCGACACCCAGCCCGTGCCCGCCCGGCTCAGCGCACCGACGAGCGGGCCGAGGAACACGAATTGCAGCACGTCAACTTCGGGGAACTGCTGCTTGGCGAGCAGCGGCAGGCCAGCCGAAAAGCCGATGAAGCTGCCGAAGGTGCCAGTGTAAAGCCAGCACATCAGCCAGTTATGCTTTGGCATCGGCAATGTCGTTCATCCCGAACCATGCCAGCAGGCTGCTGGCGATGATGAAGGGCACCCACACGAACCCGGCGTTCTGCAGCCACAGCTGCCCTCCATCCGCGGTCTGCTGGCCCGCGCCGCCCAGCGCGCCGAACACGCCTGCGGTGATGATCAGCGGCACTGCGAACTGCATCACCGACACCCCCAGATTACCAAGGCCGGCGTTCAATGCCAGCGCATTGCCCTTCTGAGCCTTGGGGAAGAAGAAGCTGATGTTCGACATCGACGAGGCAAAATTGCCCCCGCCGAACCCGCACAGCAGCGCCAGCACGAGAAAGATGATGTAGGGCGTATCGGGGTTCTGCACCGCATAGCCGATGCCGAACGCCGGGATCAGCAGCGAAGCGGTGGAAAGAGTCGTCCACAACCGTCCGCCGAAGATCGGCACCATGAAGCTGTAGAAGATGCGGAAAGTCGCACCCGACAGTCCCGGCAGGGCCGCCAGCCAGAACAGCTGATCGGTGGTATAGGCAAACCCGACCTGCGGCAGCTTGGCGACCACCACCGACCACACCATCCACACCGCAAAGGCGAGCAGCAGGGCGGGGATCGAGATGTAGAGATTGCGACGTGCGATGCGTTCGCCCTGCGCCTGCCAGAAGGCGGGGTCTTCCGGCTTCCATTCGGCCAGCACCTTGGTCGGCTCGGCGGCGGCATGGCGGGCTTCATCGTGCAGGCCCGCCATTTCCGGGAACTGCGGCAGGCTGCGCGCATCGATCCCGCTCGCCTTCTGCTCCATCTGGCGGATCGCGATATGCATCCAGGCCAGCGCCACGCCGACCAGCGCGAACAGCACCATGAAGCAGCTCGTCCAGATGCCGGTGAGATCGCTCACCGCGCCGAACACGATCGGCAGCACGAACCCGCCCAGCCCGCCGACCAGGCCCACCAGCCCACCGACTGCACCAACGTGATTGGGGTAATAGACCGGAATGTGCTTGAACACCGCAGCCTTGCCCAGCGACATGAAGAAGCCGAGCACGAACACCGTGATCACGAAGGGCACCAGCCCCATCGAGGTCGAAAACGCGATGTCACCCTCGATCCCGTGGATCACGTAATCGGTCGCCGGGTAGGACAGCATGAACAGGCACACCAGCGACACGCCGAAGGTCGCATACATGATACGCCGCGCGCCATACTTGTCCGACAGCATCCCGCCATAGGCGCGGAACAGGCTGGCCGAGAGCGAGAAGGTCGCCGCCAGCATCCCGGCTGTTTTAACATCAACCTGATACAGGCTGACCATGTATTGCGGCAGCCACAGCGCCAGCGCCACGAAGGCGCCGAACACGAAGAAATAATAGAGCGAAAAGCGCCACACCTGCTCGTTCTTGAGTGGCGAGAGCTGGTCCTTGAGCGTGCGGGCCGGGATCCCGCCTGCCTTGCGCGCGGCATATTCGGGATCGTCCTTGGCAAGGATGTAGAACAACACCGCGACCACCGCGAGCACGCCGGCCCACACCTGCGCCACGCCCTGCCAGCCGATCGCGACCATCACCCAGGGGGCAAGAAACTTGGTCACCGCTGCGCCGACATTGCCCATCCCGAAAAAGCCGAGCGCTGCGCCCTGCCGTTCCAGCGGATAGAACTTCGACACATAGGCAACGCCCACCGCAAATCCGCCGCCCGCTAGGCCAAGGCCGAGTGCGGCCAGCAGCATGAGGTAGTAATTGTCGGCATAGGACAGCAGGAAAGTCGATGCCGCCGAAGCCAGCATTGTCAGAGGGAAGATGATCCGTCCGCCGAACTGATCGGTCCAGATCCCCAGAATCAGGCGGACTAGCGATCCGGTCAGGATCGGTGTGCCGATCAGCAGGCCGAACTGCGTATCGTTGAGGCCAAGCTCTGCCTTGATCTCGATCCCGATGATTGCGAAGATCGTCCACACCGCAAAGCAGATGGTGAAGGCAAAGGTGCTCAGCCCCAGCGCGTGGCCTTGCTCACTTTGCGATGCTGTAGCCCCCGGCCCCATGTGCAACTCCCGTTCCGATCCAAAGTTCGGGTTGCTGGTGCAAGGTCTCATGGACGCACAGTTTGACCAAGATCAAAACGGTAGGGCAAGCCTAGGCTAAATCATACTCACCTGATTGACATCAGAATCCAGGACGCTCCAAATCAAGCAATCGATTGATATTCGTCAATTGGATGGCTATGTTGAACTCCTATTGGGCAGGAGTGATGAGCATAATGAGAATCGGCGAAAAGCCAGAGATCGCCCGCCTGCCACTGTTCCGTGACATGGATGATGCCATGCGCGAACGCGTGCTGTCCGGCTCCTTTTTGCAAGTGTTCCCGCCGCAACTGACACTGTTCGAGCTTGGACAAAATGCCGATTTTTTGCACGTTCTGGTCGATGGGCTGGTCGAACTTTACGTGACCGGCGCCGGGCGCGACACGACCATGAAGATCGTCGAGCCGGTCACCAGCTTCATCCTTGCTGCGGTGATGACCGACCTGCCATACCTGATGTCGGCGCGCACACTGACTTCGTCACGCGTTTTGCTCGTGCCTGCAGCGTTGATGCGAGAGGTGATTCACAAGGATACCGCGCTCATGCAGGCGACCATGCACGAATTGGCGCTGGCCTACCGCGATATGGTGCGGGCGCTGACCGACATGAAGCAGCGTCAGTCGGCCGAGCGGCTCGCCAATCACCTGCTCGAATACAGTGCCCAGCGCGGCAATCTCTGGGAGTTCGACCTCAGCGGTGAAAAGCGCTTGCTGGCCTCGTTGCTTGGGATGACGCCCGAAAATCTCAGCCGGGCGTTTGGCACTTTGAAAGCGCACGGCGTCAAGGTGAGCGGCGCAAGAGTTAGGGTCGAAGATCGCGCAGCGCTTACTGCCTTTGCACACCCCAATCCGGTGCCCGCCGACCGCTGAGACGCGATGTCAGAAGCTCCATTGCAGGGATAGCCAACCTTTCGTGGTGTCGACCGCAAAGTTCTGCGCCTCATAATGCGCAAACTTGCCCAGCAGCACGAGTCCGGGGCCGATCGGATAGACCGCGAGCAAGTTAAGTTCCTGCCCATAGGCCGCATCGCCTCTAGTGGCAGCAAAATCATGCGCGATTACCCGCAGAACCATCCCGTTGAAAGGGCCGGCAGCAAACTTGTAGCCAACCTCGCCATAGAGATCGCGCAGGCCACCTGGCGGAGTGACGAGGAACTTGTCAGCCCAGCCGTTGAAGGCGTGCAGTGTCGCCAGCGGAGTTTGCAGGGAGACCGCGCCATTGCCCTCCAGCCGCTCCAGCCCGGCCTTCACGGTCCACCCGCCAATCGCCACGCCGGGTTCGATCAGCAGATAATCGAGATTGAACTCGCCCGGATTGGCTCCGTGATCGGACTGTCGGGCATATTCGGCGGCGTAGATCAGCCTCGCGCTCTCACCCAACGGCTGGTCACCAATCAGACGCACGCCAAGCGTGCGCGATGAACTGCCCGGGTGCAAAGGAATGTCGAGCCAGAAGCCATAGGCCGAGGCCGCACCAATCGGGCTGGTTGCCTGGGCGATCCGCACGGCGTTGATGTCGGTATCGCGGAACACGCCCTGCGGCGAATCCTTGCCAAAGATCCGGTCCACCCGCCAAACGTTGAAATAGTCGATCGACACGCCTTTGGCCGGGCGCAGCGTCACTTGTGCCAGATCAAGCGTCTGGTCGTTCTGCCGCCAGTCGACTGAGCCGATCCAGCGCTGGTTATCAAGATTGACCGCCCGCCGCCCCGCCGCCAGCTCGATGGCGGCATGGGGCTTCCACCGGAGGAAGACCTGATTGAGCTGCACCGATTCGGAATCGGCCACCACCGGAAAGGCGGTCTTGCCGTTGACCGTGTCGTTGTAATTCTCCGGCCCCACATGGACGATCCCCTCGCCTTCGACCTGCAGGCTGAAGCCGCGCCAATCGCCCAGCTTGAACCCGGCCCGCATGCGCAAGGTGGACGCGGCGGCATCTTCAGGCAAGCCGTCCTGCTCGACCACTTCGAGCCGGTATCGCAGATCACCATAGAGATCGAGGGTGACGGCGTCGGTTTCAGGCGGCGGCGCGGTTTCGGCTTGCGCCGCTGTGGGGGCCGCCAGCGCGGCCGTGAGTGCGAAAAAGGGGATCAGCGCTTGATTCATGCCATCTGAAATAGCCCGATTCATGCAGTCGCAATTGACCTGCATCAAAGATGTTATTCAGCCGAGCCTCTAACCCATCATGCATGGACATCGACTGGTTTACCCTCGCCCGCGTGGCGCATGTCGCTTCGGTGGTCGGCTGGATCGGCGGGGTCTGGTTCGTCACCTTCGTGGTGATGCCCGCCATCGCGCGCAGCGAAGCCCCTGCTACCCGCCTCTCCGCCTTTCACCGGATCGAGCAAGGCTTTGCACCGCAGGCGCAATTCTGGGTGCTGCTGGCGGGTGCTTCGGGGTTCTGGATGACGTGGGAGGCCGATCTTTGGTGGCGCTTTGCTGATCCGGCCCTGTGGTGGATGCACGCAATGCTGGGGTTGTGGCTGGTGTTCGCGCTGATGCTGTTCGTAGCCGAGCCGCTGGTGCTGCACCGGCGCATGGCCCATTCGCCCGATCCGGCAGCTGACTGGCAACGCATGGTTTGGGTGCACCGCGTGTTATCGGTGTTCGCACTAGTGACGACGTTAGGCGCGATGGCCGGAGCGCACGGGCTGATCTGACCGCATTCAGGAAGAAGCAAGCGCCGGCTCGGCGGCATCTTTCGAGGTCGCCACTGTGCGCGGTTCGACATTGCCCGCCTGCTCGGCCAACCGCGCCAGATCGTGCAGGATGATGCAGGATCGTCCGCGCGTGTCGATAATCCCTTCCTCTCTCAGCTCGGTGAGCTGGCGACTGACGGTCTCGATGGTCAGGCCGATGCTCTCCCCGATATCGCGGCGCGACATGGGCAGGTCGATGCAGCCGGGCTCGTCATCGGGACACTCAAGCCGCTCCGCCATGCCAAGCAGGAACCCGGCCACCCGTTCGCGGGCGGTCTTACGACCAAGGTTTACCGCCTTGTCGCGGCAGCGGAACAGCGCGGTCTGGGTGCGTTCGAGCAGCGTGCGCATGATCCGCGGACTGGCCGCAGCGCGGCTATAGAACGCCGGCGCCGGGAACAGCGTCAAGGCGCTGTCGCACAGGCCGGTGACCATATGGCGGTGCAGCCCCTCTGGCGGGACCGAGAAAATATCTCCGCCAAAGTGGAACGCAACAATCTGGTGCCGCCCGCGTGACGCCAGCGCGCTCAGCTTGGTCGCGCCTTCGGTCAGAAACACCAGCGTGGCGGCATCGGGATCGGTTTCGACCGTTTGCCCGCGCTTGATCTGAACCTGCCATGCCAGCTCGCCGAGGCTACGCCCGAGTTCGCTCCCGGGCTCGATCCCGAAAGTGGCACGCAGGAAAAGGTTATACGAGCCGGGATTCGCCATGGCAGCCTCGCACAGAAATTTCGATGATCAGCTGATGGCCGCCTGACGCGAAAGTCGCCTTGATATATATCAATGCCAACGCGGCCGCAGCTTGCTTACAAAAGTGTCAGTAGCAGAGGGAGCGTCATCACCAATGCCGATGATCATCTATGTCGAACACGACGGCACGGCGCATACAGTCGCCAGCCCCGTTGGCATCAGCCTGATGGAAGCAGCCACGATGCACAAGGTGCCGGGGATCGAGGGTGATTGTGGCGGCTTCTGCGCCTGCGGAACCTGCCATTGCTATGTGGCTTCCGATGACGCGACGCGCCTGCCCGAAATGCACGAGCTGGAACGCGCAACGCTCGACTTTGCGCATGACGTGGACTCTCGCAGCCGCTTGTCGTGCCAGATCCCGGTCACGCCGGCGCTCGACGGAATCATCGTCCATCTGCCTGCGCGCCAATATTGAACATCCAGCCACACCAAGGGAGAGAGCGATGGAACTGGCTAAAGAAGGTAAACCGGCAGACCCACTGCCGCACTGGCTGCGAGGCAAGGCGCCTGACGACATCTACCGCAGCCCGCTCGAGATCGCGTGGACCTTCGATTACCTGATGTCGGGCGACAAGATTGAGGATCTGTATCGCCGCGCCAAGCAGGAGCAGTGGAACTGCGATGAACGCCTGCCGTGGGATCTGGCGGTCGATCCGTCGAAGCCGCTGATCAATGACGAACAGGACATCTATCACCGGATGCCGTTCTTCCAGAAGCTGTCGAAGTCGCAGCAGGAACGCTTCACCGCCCATTCGACTGCGCAGATGCTGTCGCAATTCCTGCACGGGGAACAGGGCGCGCTGATGACGGCGGCCTGCGTGACCCATTCGGTGCCCGATGCCACCGCCAAGCTCTATGCCGCGACGCAGACGATGGACGAAGCGCGCCATGTCGAGGTGTTCGCGCGTTACTGCGACAAGGTGGCGATGGTCTATCCGATGTCGGGCTGGCTCAAGCAGTTGATCGACGCCACGCTGAAAGCAAATCGCTACGAGAAGATCATGATCGGCATGAACATGATCGTCGAAGGGCTGGCACTGGGCGCGTTCAATAACATGTATCGCTCGACCCAGTGTGAATTGCTCAAGCAGCTGACCTTCAACGTGATGCGCGACGAATCCCGCCACGTGTCGTTCGGCCATGCCTATCTCGCCCCGGTGATCGGGGCTCTGGCCGAGGACGAGGTGGAAGATCTGGCCGATTTCGCCTTCGAGGCGGTGAATATCCTCGCCTTTGCCGGAACTGCAGGCACGATTGCCAGCCGGATCGATCCAGGCTTCATGCTGGTGCTGGAAAATTGCGAGATCGACGCGGATGATTTCTTCACCGGGCTCAGGGAGGCTGAACAGCTCGGCATCACCCGGCAATTGCCGCCGGGCCAGATCCACTCGCTCGAACACCTGATGCTGCCGGCGCTGGCCCGCGTTGGCCTTCTCACGCCGCGGGTGCGCGGCCGTTACGAGGAGGTCGGCATTCCGCTTACCGAAGACCCGCGCATCCTCCACGCAATGGAAGGCGGCCACCCGATCGCTGCCTGAGACTCCGTTCGCTCCCGTCCCTCCCAGGGGAGTGACCTACCGCCTCCCGGCCACTTCGGTCGGGGGGCGGTTTTGATTCGTGTGGACGGCGCAGGCTCGACAATATTTCTGTGGGCATGTGATCCAATTGATGAATGTCAATCCACTGCCGCCACTACCTGCTTAGATCGGTATGACACCAGATGATGTAGCCGTGCCATGCGGCGAGCCACAATATCTTAGGGAGAAGCCTGAAATGCCCTCTAATGCCACAGCCACCACCGACCGCATCGCCGCCCTGCGCAGCGTGGCAAACGCAGGCCGCAGCATCGATTGCGGCGCCACGGTCGACGAATATATCTCGGGCACGGACTGGCGGATCAAGGCCAACGCCAATGTCGGCTATTCGCACGCTGGCCTCATCAGCAATGTCGCGGGCAAGGTAATCGCCAATTACTGGCTCGATCAGGTCTATGCCCCCGAAGAAGGCCTCGCTCACCGTCAGGGTGACATCCACATCCACGATCTCGACAGCCTCACCGGCTATTGCGCTGGCTGGTCGCTGAGGGCGCTGCTCAATGACGGGTTCAACGGGGTGGCAGGCCGGGTATCCTCGCGCCCGCCGCGCCATTTCCGCGAGGCGTTGGGGCAGATGGCAAATTTTCTCGGCATTCTGCAATCCGAATGGGCCGGCGCGCAGGCTTTCTCCAGCTTCGACACCTACCTCGCCCCCTATGTTTTCCGCGATAATCTGAGTTTTGCCGACATCAAGAAGGCGATCCGCCAGTTCGTTTACAACCTCAACGTGCCCGCGCGCTGGGGGCAGTCACCCTTCACCAACATCACGCTCGACATCACCGTGCCCGAGGATTTGCGCGATCTCTACCCGACCGCGCATGACCGCCACCTGTTTGCGGGACTGGAGGACTCCGCCCTACTCGACCGGGTGCGCCAGCGTGATCTGGGGCTGCGCAGTCTGGAAGACCTGACCTTTGCCCATTTCGCTCCGGAGATGGAGCAGATCGTGATCGCCTATTACGAGATCATGACCGAAGGCGATGCCACCGGTCAGCCCTTCACCTTCCCGATCCCCACGGTCAACATCACCGAGGATTTCGACTGGGACAGCCGCGTGGCAAGTGCGATTTTCGACAATGCCGCCAAGGTCGGATCGTCATACTTCCAGAACTTCATCGGTAGCCAGTATCTGCGCGATCCTGCCACGGGTGAACGCCGCCCCAATCCCGAAGCCTATGCGCCCGGCGCGGTGCGCTCCATGTGCTGCCGGTTGCAGCTTGACCTGCGCGAATTGCTGAAGCGCGGCAACGGGCTGTTCGGATCGGCCGAGATGACCGGATCGCTGGGGGTGGTGACGATCAACATGGCGGCGCTCGGCTATCGCTTCAAAGGCGACAGTGATGGGCTGATGGCCGAACTCGACCGGCTGATGGACATCGCCAGCTCCACCCTGGAGAAGAAGCGCGCCTTCGTTCAAGGCATGTATGATCGCGGGCTTTATCCCTACACCGCGCGCTACCTGCCGTTCTTGCGCAATCATTTCTCGACCATCGGGGTCAACGGCATGAACGAGATGGTGCGCAACTTCACCGGCGATGCCGCCGATTTGACCGTGCCGGAAGGCATTGCCATGGCGATCACCATTCTTGATCACATGCGGTCTGCGCTGGTCGGCTATCAGCAGCGCACCGGCAATCTCTACAATCTCGAGGCGACCCCGGCCGAAGGCACCACCTACCGCTTTGCCAAGGAAGACTGCAAACGCTTCCCCGACATCCTTCAGGCGGGCGGGGGCGAGAATATCTACTACACCAACAGCTCCCAAATTCCGGTCGATCACACCGAGGACCCGTTCGAGGCGCTGGAATTGCAGAATGACCTGCAATGCAAATACACCGGCGGAACGGTGCTGCATCTCTACATGAGCGAGAAGCTGTCGAGCGCCGATGCGGCGCGCGGGTTCCTGCGCACGGTGCTGACCCGCTATCGGCTGCCCTATGTCACGCTGACCCCGGTGTTTTCGGTGTGCGACACCCATGGCTATCTCGCCGGCGAGCAGCCCGAATGCCCCCAATGCGGCGCACGCACCAAGGTATGGACGCGAGTGATGGGCTATTTCCGTCCGGTCGACAGCTTCAACAAGGGCAAGGTCGGCGAACACCGCCAGCGCCGCCACTTTACCGAGGACGCCGCAATGGTGGAGGACTTGTTTGGCGACGCTAGCTGACAACGAACGGCGCGAACGCAGGCGGGCGCGGCGGGCCACCCCGTTCCACGCGATCACGCCCTTCACCCTGCTCGACTTTCCCGGCCGCAGCGCCTGCATCCTGTGGGTGGCGGGGTGCAACATGCGCTGCGGTTACTGCCACAACCCCGACATTGTGCTGGGCGAAGGAAAACTCACCGAGGAGGATGCGCTTGCGTTTCTGCGGCGGCGGCAGGGGCTGCTGGACGGCATCGTGCTGTCGGGTGGTGAGGCGACCATCTGGCCCGGCTTGGCCGATTTCGCCGCGATGGCCAAGGCGCTCGGGTTCGCGGTCAAGCTCGACACCAACGGGCTGCGTCCCGATGTGGTCGCGCGGCTGTTGGATCGCAGGCTGATCGATCAGGTCGCGCTCGACTACAAGGCTCCGGCTGCGCGGTTTGAGAAGGTGACCGGGACGCCCGCCTTCGCCCGTTTTGCGCGCACGCTCGATCTGCTTTGCCGGCAGAGCGATGTGCCGTTCGACGTGCGCACCACGGTGCACGATGCGCTGCTGGACGAAAATGACGTGCTGGACATCACCATCGACCTGACCAGGCGCGGCTATAGCGGGACACTGGCTGTGCAACAGGCCGTGGCCGGACCGGATCGCCCACTGCTCACCCCGCTGCCGCCCGTGCGGCGCAAGCTTGACGCGGTGTGGCTGGCAGCCCGATCAGCGCTCCCATTGGCATTTCGCTAGTCATTTCCTGAAATGAACTTCGGATATTCAGCGTCGCACCCATGCCCGCTAATGACAGCGGCCAGTGCGCGATCCCGAAAACTGCATGACCGCTTCGGTAGAAACCAGACGTTCGATCCGTTGGTGGCGAACAGCCGGTGCTGGGTCG
>LNFM01003663.1_pt1 | contig 32657 bp, 23 predicted proteins | sample 596031 | NCBI WGS metagenome assembly LNFM01 (sample SAMN04254537, study PRJNA301005) | activated carbon metagenome | isolation source: dual media filters at the Ann Arbor, Michigan drinking water treatment plant | place: USA: Ann Arbor | reverse complement strand
GGTCGGACTGGATGAAGATCGAGCAGGAACGCGGCATCTCGGTCGCGACCTCCGTGATGACCTTCGAGAAGGACGACACGGTCTTCACCCTGCTCGACACGCCGGGCCACGAGGATTTCTCGGAAGACACCTACCGCACGCTGACCGCCGTCGATGCCGCGGTGATGGTGCTGGACGCCGCCAAGGGCATCGAGAGCCAGACGCGCAAGCTGTTCGAGGTGTGCCGCATGCGCGACATCCCGATCATCACCTTCGTCAACAAAATGGACCGCGAGGGCCGCGACCCCTTCGAACTGCTGGACGAGATCGAGAAGACTCTCGCGCTCGATGCCGCGCCGGTGGCCTGGCCGGTCGGGCAGGGGGCCGACCTGCGCGGGGTGTACGACATGCTGAACCCGTCGCTGCGCATGGTGGACCGCGAGGACGTCATCGCGCTGGCGGGCCTCGATGACCCGGCGATCGATGCGCATGTACCGGCCGGGCTGGCGGCGACGCTGCGCGAACAGGCGGACCTCGCGGCCGGCGGCTGCGCGGAATTCGACCTCGCGCGGTTCCTGGAGGGGTCGCTCACGCCGGTCTTCTTCGGCTCGGCGCTGCGCGACTTCGGCGTGGCGCATCTGCTGGAGGGATTGGCGCGCTTCGCCCCGCCGCCGCGCCCGCGCCCGGCCGATACCCGCCTGGTGCGCCCGGAGGAGCCGAAGCTGACCGGCTTCGTGTTCAAGATCCAGGCGAACATGGACCCGCAGCACCGCGACCGCGTGGCCTTCCTGCGCATCTGCTCCGGCCGGCTCGAGAAAGGGATGCGCCTGCGCCAGGTGCGCACCGGCAAGCTGGTGCCGGTCAACGCGCCGCTGTTCTTCTTCGCCAAGGACCGCCAGGTGGCCGAGGAAGCCTGGCCGGGCGACGTGGTCGGCATTGCGACCCATGGCGGCATCCGCATCGGCGATACGCTGAGCGAGAACGAGGCGCTGAACTTCCAGGGCGTGCCCTCCTTTGCGCCGGAACACCTGCGCCGGGTGCGCCTCGATGACCCGATGCTGGCCAAGAAGCTGCGCAAGGCGCTCGATGAACTGGCCGACGAGGGCGTGGTGCAGCTGTTCCGACCGCTCGATGGGTCGCAGCCGATCGTGGGCGTGGTGGGGTTGCTGCAGCTCGATGTGCTGGCCTCCCGCCTGAAGGCCGAATATGGCGTGCCGGCGTCGTTCGAAGCCGCCCCCTGGGCGCTGACGCGCTGGATGGCGTCCGACGACCGCGACGCGATCGAACGCTTCGCCGCGTCCAACCGCATGGACATGGCCGAGGACCACGACGCGGAGCAGGTGGCCTTCTTCACCTCCGACTGGCGCCGCAAGCGCGCCGAGGAGGAATGGCCGATGATCCGCTTCCTGCCGGTGCGCGAACAGCACGGCGTGGGCTGAAGCCCACGTTTTGCTTGCCCTCAGACGGCGGGCGCCGGCCGTCCGGCCGGCTGGCCTTCGCGCCATGCACGGGCCACGGGCGCGCTGGCGAGGACTGATGGTCTGGGCGCGGTCGCGCTGTGCGCTCCCGGATCGCGCATGCGCGCGATCCGCATGTCCTGCACTCGATTGCGGGGCGTGGCCTGCACCGCCGGGCTTTGGCCCGCGCGTGCTATTCCGCGGCCACCGGCAGCGCGGCGGCGGCGCGCCCGAGCCCGGCCTCGGCCGCCGCGCCCTGCATCTCCCGCGCGACCAGGGCGCGCAGCCAGGCATGGCCGGCATCGCGCCGGCGCCCCTCGTGCCAGACCTGCCAGATGGGAATGCGGATCGGCGGCCCGGGGACGTCGGTGACCACCATGCCGAATTCGGCCTCGGCAATCATCGCCATGCTGCGTGGCAGGACGCCGAGGTAGTCCGTGCGCAGGATCACGAAGGGCACTTCGAGGTATTCGCTGACCGTCAGCCGGCTTTCCGCCATCAGGTCCCACAGCTTGCCCGACAGCGCCCGGGGCCGGCGTTCGGGCGCGCGGCGATGGCAGCGTATGAATTCCTCGCCCGCCAAATGCCGCCAGCCCATGCCCTTGAAGGCGCGCGGATGCCCGCCGCGGGCGGCGATCACCAGGCTGTCGTCGAACAGGCGCTTGTTGACGAAGCGGTCATCGGCGGCGGGGATCCAGTCCACCGCCAGGTCGAGCATCCCTTCGCGCATCAGGTTCGGCGCGTCATCCGCCAGGGTGCGGGTGTCGAAGCGCAGCGTGACCTTGGGCGCCTCGGCCAGCGCCGCGTCGCGGATGCGCAGCGCATAGACCGGGCCCATCGGATGCGGGATCGCGACCTCGAAGCGCCGCGTGCTCGTGGCGGGGTCGAAGCCGCGGGCCTCCTCGACCGAATGGCGCAGCGCTGCCAGCGCGTGGCTGATCTCGGGAAAGATGCGGTTGGCGACCGGCGTCGGCGTCATGCCGGTCGGCGTGCGCAGGAACAACTCGTCGCGGCAGGATTCGCGCAACCGCGCCAGGGCATGGCTGGTGGCGGACTGGCTGAGGCCAAGCCGCAGCCCCGCACGCGAGACCGACCGCGTATCGTACAACGCCTCGAACACCAGCAGCAGGTTGAGGTCGAGCCCCTTCAGCGTCGCCATGCGGTCTTCCTTGCGCCGTGGCGGCGCCACACCCGCCCTGGGTAAGCGTGCTGCAGGGCGCCGTCCCGGTCCAGCATGCCGGGCGGCCCAGGCATCCGTCCCGTGGCCGGATCGATTTGGGCGAAACCGCGGCGTTCTTCAAGGCCGCCATCTGCGGCGGCGGCCGCTACCCGACGCGCCGGCGACGCACCACGGTGACCGAGCACGGCGCCTCGGCGGCCACCTGCCCCGCCACCGAACCGAGCAGCCGGCGTGACAGCGAGTTCTCCCGCGCGCCCATAACCAGGTGGTCGACACGATTGGCCCGCGCGTAGTCCAGGATGGCCTCCGCCGCGTCCGGCGCCTCCAGGACATGGAAGGTGACGCGGCCCTCGGCCAGGTGGAGCGGCGCCGCCCAGTGCCGCAGTTCCACCAGGCGCTGCACGTGGCGGTTCCGCAGGGCCTGGTCGCCCGCCGCCGCCGCGGTCTGGCGCAGCACGTGCAGGCAGGCGAGCCGCGCGCCAGGGCGGCTGCCGAGCATCTTCTGCACCTGGTTGCGCAACACCCCCGCCAGCTCGTCGGTGGTCTGCGACAGGTCGATCGCAACCGCCAGGATGGGTGCCGCAGCGATCCGCCCGGCCGCGCCGACCCGCCGCGGCGCCAGCGGCTCGGGCTGCAGGCGGCGGCGCAGGGCGGTGACGATGTCGTCGCGCCGGCGGCGCTCCGCCCGCGCGGTCAAGGCGATCTGGTCGGGGTGGCGCAGGTCGAAGGCGAGTTGCGCGGCGGTCGGGTGGCGCCGGTCGGGACTCACCTCCAGGCACCGCAGGATGACCTCCTGCAGCCAGGGCGGGATGGCCTCGCGGCGCCGGCGGGGGGGCGTCGGGTCGCGCCACAGCCGGCGTTTCGCGCCCTTGAGGTGCTGCGGCTCGCCGAACGGCGTCTCACCGGTGGCCAGCTGGTACAGCAGCGCGCCCAGCGCGAACAGGTCGCTGCGCGGGTCGTGGCGGACGCCCAGCAGCTGTTCGGGCGCCATGTAGGGGGTGGACCCGTAGGGCAGGCGGAATTCCTCGGCCATCAGGTCGGGCAACTGGTCGTGGTGCGCCAGGCCGAAATCGACCAGCACCGCGGTGCCGTCCGGACGGAACAGGATGTTCGCCGGCTTCACGTCCAGGTGCACCACATGCTGGCGGTGCAGGTCATCGAGGGCGTCCGCCACCGCCGCGCCGATCGCCGCGACATCGTCGACCGGCAGTGGCACGTCGCGCAGCCGCTCCGACAGCGCCGGGCCCTCGATGCGTTCCATCACGATGTAGGGCGAGGCCTCGAAGCCGGCCATCGCGACGAAGCGCGGCACGTGCGGGCCCGCCAGCCGCGGCATGATCATCTGCTCCATCTGGAAGGAGACGATGGCCGCGGGGTCCTCTCCGGGGCGCATGCGCGGCACCTTCATCAGCAGCGGCGTCGGATCATCCGGGCGCGATGCGCGGTGCAGCAGCGCCATGCCGCCTTCGTGCAGCACCTCGCCGACCTTGAAGCCGTCGATGATCCGCTCGGTCAGCGGCATGGAGCGTGCCCGCATCCGGCGGCGGCCGGCATCCGGCGCCTGATCCGGGATGCCGTCGCGGGTGGCCGGGCGCGGGCCGGTGCCGACATGCTCGAGCGGCCTCTCAGCGGCCGAGGAACAGCCGGTCGGCGAGGCCGGCGGGCAGTCCGGCGGCGCGGATCTTCGACGCCGCGGCATCGATGTCGTAGGGCACGCGCTGCCAGGCGATGTCGCAGCGCGCGGTATCGAGCATGCCGTAGCAGGCGGCCGGGTTGCCGTCGCGCGGCTGGCCCACGGCGCCCATCACCGCCAGCCAGCGCCGCCCACGCGCGAGCGGCACCGCCGCGCCGGACACCGGGGCGAAGGCGTTCATCTTGTCGTTCTCGCCCAGGCTGTACAGCGCGGGGCGGTGCACATGGCCGCAGATGGTGGCCTGGGCGGCTGTCGCCGCGATGCTGCGCCGCGCGGCCTCGGCATTCTGCACGTAGTGCCAGCGCCCCGGCGCCGAGGCATCGGCATGCACGAACAGCCGCCCGTCCTGCTCATGCGTCAGCGGCAGGTCCGTGAGGAAGCGGCGATGCGCGTCGGACAGGCGCCGGCGCGTCCAGACGATGGCCAGCGCCGCCAGGTCGTTCATGCCGGTGCCGGCGGTACCGATCGCGGCCTCGTCGTGGTTGCCGAGCAGCGCGACCGCGCCGCCCGCCACCTCGGCCATGGCGGTGTCGACCACCGCGTCGGGGTCGGCGCCGTAGCCGACCAGGTCGCCCAGCAGGATGATGCGCTCGGCGCCGCGCGCGCGCGCGTGGTCGAGGCAGGCGCGGAACGCCTCGAGGTTGCCATGCACATCGGCCAGGACGGCGAGGCGCATGGCAGGCGTCAGTTGTTGATGAAGACGCGGGCGGCGAGCGCGATCTGGAACAGCGCCGTGACCAGGTCGGTGCCCATCTGCCAGTATTTCGGGTCGAGATAGGGCAGGGCGATCAATTCGTCCCCGGCGCGCGGCGGCACGCGCGGGTCGAGGAGGACCTCGCCCGAAGGCCGGCGCAGCATCAGCGTGGATCGCGCGCCGCGCGCCGTCAGCCCGCCCGCGGCGGCAATGTACTGGTCGATGCTCCAGCCTTCGCGCCAGATCACAGGCTGCGCCATGTTGACCTCGCCTTGCACGAAGACGGTCTGGGAGCGCTCGGGAATGACGATGACGTCGCCGTTCTCGAGCCGGATCGGCGCGCAGGCGCCGCCCGCGCCCATCACCACCACGCGCCCCTCGGGCTGCACGCGTCGGGCGCGGGTGATGTATTGCGAGATCAGGTTGGCTTCCTGGGCGCGGGATTCCGCGATGCGCGTCGTCGCCGACGGCGCCAGGAAGAGCTGGCGTTCGAGCCGGTCCAGCGCCTCGTCGATGGCGCGCTTCTGCGACAGCGCGAGCGAGGGGCGCAGCAGGAAGACGCCCTCGGTATTCGCCAGCTGTGAATCGACCGCGATGTGGTCGAGGATGCTGCACAGCGTCATGTCGCGGTCCGCCACGAGCACCGAGGGATACAGCCGGCTGCCCTCGACATTCACGCGGATGGTGCGGGTCGCGACGTCGGCCACGAAGGTGACGGTGTCCTGGTCGAGCAGGGTCTGCCGCGACAGTTCCGCGATGGTCATGTAGCGCGAGAAGGGCTGCGACGAACGCACGCCACGCACCACGGCGTTGGTCGCCGCCGGAAGCGGCCGCGACAATTCGATGAGTTCGCGCCCGCTGAGATTGGCGCGGCTGGTGCTTTCGAACAGGTAGTTGTTCCGCACCGCGCCATCGGCGCCGATCATGGCGCGCTGGCGGCCGACGATGATGGTGTCGCCTTCCTGCAGGCGGATCTGAGGCAGCACGCCCTGGAGCAGGAAGCGGTACAGGTCGATACTCGCGATCGTCCCGCCGCCGCGTGTCACGGTGATCTCGCGGAAGGACCCGCGGCCGGGATCGACGCCGCCGGCACGCACCAGGAAATCCAGGATGCTGTCCGACGCCACGCCCGCATAGCGGCCCGGCGCCCGCACGAAGCCGGTGACGAACAGCCCGATGCGCTGGGTGGACAGCACGGTCGCGTAGACCTGCACCTGGGTGGTGTAGACCTTGCGGATCTCGCCCTCGACCACCGCCTGGAGGTCGCCCACCCGCACGCCGGCCACGCGCACCGGGCCGATATTGGGCAGGAACAGATTGCCCGCCGGGTCGATCACGCCGACCAGTTCGGAATCGACGGCGCCCCAGGCGCGGACCGAGACACGGTCGCCAGGTGCCAGCACGTAGTTGGGGTTGGGGGCTTCCGAACTGCTCTGCTGCTGCCCGGTGAACAGCGCGGCGCCGAACACCGCGGTGGCGGGTCCGGCGATGCGCGCCTGGTCGCCCAGCGGGGCGACCAGGGAGGCGCCGCCCTCGGCCTGGGTCGGGCTGCCCATGCGTTCGGTGCCGCGCTGCTGGCCCGGGATGTCCGCCAGGGATCGTTGGTCGAAGGTGGGCGGCGGCAGGGTGGCGGGCGCCGCGCCGGGCACCTGCACGCCGCCGGCCGCACCCGCGCCGCCCTGCCCCAGCAGCGGGAAGCCAGGCAACTGCCCCGGCACGCCGCCGATGCCCGGTGCCAGCGCGCGGTTCTGCTGTGCCAGCGCCTCGCCCGCCACCGCCAGGCCAACCAGGACCAGCAGGCCCGCGAGCGCGCCGCGCAGCGCGTCAGATCGCATGTTCACGCATACCCGCGACCAGCAGCCAGCCGATGCCGAACGCCACCGAAAGCCCAAGGAAGACACTGCCCACACTGATCAGTTTCCGCGGATAGAGGGGATGGACGGCAAGGTTCGGCTCGACCACTCGCGCGATATAGACCTGCTGGCGCTGTGCCTCGACCCGCGCGGCTTCCAGGCTCGCGGTCGCCGACGCCAGCTGGCGGTCGGCGAATTCGCGTTCCAGCATCAGGCGCTCGAAGTTGCCGAGCTGCTGGGCCAGCGTGCCGTCGCCCTGCGTGCGCCGCGCGCGCTCCACCTCGATCTGGCGTTCGAGGGCGGCGATGCGGTTGCGGGTGACCTGCAGCGCCGTGTTGTCGGGCCGCATGAAGGCCATGCGTTCGCGCAATTCGGCGTTGGCGGCGGTCAGCGCGCTCTCCATGGCCGAGATGGTCGTCGCGGCGGCCGTGGCGGTGCCGGCGCTGTCGAGGTCCTGCTGCTGCTCGCGGAAGCGCGTCAGGGCCGACCGGGAATCCGCCACGCGCTGTTCGGCGACCGCCAGCTCGGCGCGCGCGATCCGCAGCGCGTCTTCCCGCGCACGCTCGGACAGGCTGTTCACCAGGGTTTCCGACAGCGACAGCAGGGTGACCGCGATCGCCTTCGAATCCTCCGGCCGGAAACTGCGCACCCGCAGCGTGGTCACGCTGGTCGAGGCATCGAAGCTGGCCGAGACCATGGCATTGTAGAACTTGGTCAGGCGCTCGGGGTCGTCGTGGCGCAGGCGGGCATAGAAGTCGGCATCGTCGCGCGACCACATGGCGACCAGGTCGACCCGCTCCTGCGTGCGCATCACCGCGTCGTGGGAGAGCAGGAAGTCGCGCACGCTGTTCGCCTCGGCGGTTGCGCCGCCGCCGCCGCCGCCGGCCGCGGCCGAGATGACCGCGCCGAGCGAGAGCTGCGGCGCATCGGCGCGCGAGCGCACCACGAAGCGCGCCTCCGAGACGAATTGCGGCGAGGCGATGCCGTAGTAGTAGCCGACCACCAACAGCGTCGGCACCAGCACGAACCACGTGAAGGGGTGCCGCAGGAAGCGCAGCAGCCGCCGTTCCGGCTTGGGCGGCGGGGTCGGCGCAGCCTCGCTCCAGGCCGCGACCGGCTCGGCGCGGCCGGGCTCAAAGGCTGTTGTAGGTGGCGAGAGCTTCATCGATGTCTTCGTAGAACGTCAGCGTCCCTTGATCCAGCACTGCCGCACGCGTGCAGAGCTGGCGGACCAGGGAGGGCTGATGGGTGACGAGGATCAGGCCGGCGCGCTGGAGCCGTGCGGCGAAGGCACGGCCGAACTTCGTGTCGCCCACCGCCAGCGCCTCATCGACCAGGAAGCAGTCGAATTCGACCGCCAACGAGATCGCGAGGCCGAGGCGCGAACGCATGCCGGAGGAATAGGTGCCGACCGGCATGTTGAGGTATTCGCCGAGTTCGGCGAAGGATTCGACGAATTCCACCGTCTCGGTGGCCTTCTTGCCATAGATGCGGGCGATGAATCGCGAATTGTCGGCCCCCGACAGCGCCGACTGGAACCCCGCCGCCATGCCGATCGGCCAGGAGACCGACATGCTGCGGCGGATGGTGCCCTGCGTCGGCGCCTCGATACCGCCCAGGATGCGCACCAGCGTCGACTTGCCGGTGCCGTTGCGTCCCAGGATCCCGACCCGTTCCCCCTTGCGGAAACTGCCGGTGACGCCGCGCAGCACGTGCTTGCGGCCGACATTCATCGGGTAGGATTTGTAGACGTCCACCAGGTCGAGCGACACCGCCGCCCCCTATTCGAGGCCGAGCCGGTTGCGCGCCAGGCGCAGGCCGGTCAGTCCGATCAGGTGCGACACCAGGATCCAGCCGAAGACGTAGGAAAGGTCATAGATCGGCCGGTACATGTCGCCGAACTGCCCGTCGCGCAGCAATTCAAAGATGTGCACGGTCGGGACCCACAGCACGACTTCCTGCATCCAGGCCGGCAGCCATTCGACCATGAAGAACAGGCCGCTGAAGGGCAGCATCAGATAGGACATGGCGTGCACCAGGCGCTCCAGCCCTTCCCACTCGCTGGTCGCCGCGCCAACCACCAGTGCCAGGCCCTGCGCGAACAGGAACATCAGCATCATGGCCGAGAGCATCTTCACGACGCTGTCGGGGAATTCCCCGCCCATGGCGACGCCGGCGATGGTGAACACCGCCATCACGCCGGTGCAGGCGATCGATTCGATGATGTGGCGCGCATAGAACAGGTCGGGCAGCGTCACCTGGCGGTGGTACAGCAGGCCCCGGTTCGACGAGATGGTGCTCGACGCGCGGTTGACGATGCCGCGGAACTTGAAGAACAGGATGTAGCCGATCGCGAAGAATTCGAAGTTGCTGCGGATCGATTCCGTCCCGCGCAGGTTGTGAATCACCGCGATCATCACGCCGAGCAGCAGCGGTTCGAAGAACAGCCACAGGTAGCCGAACTTCTGGCGCCCGAACCGGGTGTGCATCTCGCGGATGATGAGCGCGCCGATCACGCGCATCTGCATCCTGGCGCAGTCGATGAGCAGCGGGCGGGGCGTGCTCCCGCTCACGGCCGCGCCACGGCGTCGCGCATCAGCGGACGCGCCTCGCGCCAGCCGGTGCCGGCGCCGCACAGCAGGCGCATCTGCGCTCCGCCGCCGGTGTTCACCTGCACCTCGCGGCATTCGCGCCCGCTCGCGGCGGAATAGGATCGCACCATGCGCAGCCGGGCGGTCTGCCCGGTCGATGGCAGCACGACGGTGTCCTCGGCGCCCGGCGAGGCATTGGCGGCGAAGGCGACCACCGGGTCCGATATCGCGACCGGCGTGTCGCCGCCGGGCGAGATCACCGCCGTCGGGTCGGCGCAGCCGACGACAAGCACGGCGGCAAGCCCCGCGAGGGTCCATCCGGCTCCGAACCGTTGCAGCCTGCGACCCATACAGCCTCGATCCCATCGTCGTCCGGTGCGCCAATCTAGCGTTTCGGCGCGACTTACGCAAAAACAAGCAGATGCGGTCCATCGCCCATACGGCGTGCCGGCTTCGTGCTCGCACCTGCAATGCGCGCCGCGCAGCCTAGCGCCCTGTCCTTGCCAAGCGGTATCCACGGCTCCGGCCTGGCCATGGGCGACGAGCGCATCGTCGTGCCGCCCGCGCTGCTGCGGCGATGGCCGCATCTGCCCGCCTTCTGGCCCAGCGCCCGAGTGGTCGCGCAGCCACCGCTCGCCGCGCCCGGCGACCTGTTGGCCCTGACCGTGGGCGATGGCGTGCCGGCGCGCTGGGGCGGGCGGGTCCTGCGCCTGGCCACCGGTCCCTTCCAGCCGGCACGCTTCGGGGAGCGCAGCGTCCCCGCCATCCTGCTGGCCGCCGAGGCCGCCGACCCGATCGCGCAGGCGCTGGCGGGGCTGCCGGCGGCGGATGCGCCGGCCCGCGCGGACGCCCTGCGCCGGGCGTTCCGCGCCGCGCGGATCGGCGGCCCGTCCGGCCTTCCCGACCCCGGGCCTGCCGCGCTCGGCCTTGGGCCGGGCGAGGCGTTGGTGGTCGTCGACCCCTGCGACCCGTCCCGCCGTGCCGCGGCGCAGGCGCTGTGGCGCGATGCCGTCGCCTCGGCGGCGGGCCGGCCGGTGTTGGCGTTGCGCGATCCGCAGGCGCCCGCCACGGCCGCGCCGGTGCTGCCGGCGACGCGGCCGGGCATCCTGTCGCCCTGGACGCTGGTCGATGCGGCTGCCGCCTGTCATGCCCTGCCCGGGCCGACGGCGCTGATCGCGTGCCTGGCCGGCCTGGCGGTGCGCGGGCCGGGCGGCACGCGGGCCGATGGCGGCGCGGCCTGGGCGGCGCTCGCCACCGCCGCGCGCTGCGCCGATCCCGTCCGCGCCACGCCCATCGCCCTGGAACAGGCGATCGAACTGCTCGGCGCCTGGCGGGCCGAGGAGGCGGCGAACCGCCGCATCGCGGTGTGCCTGGGCATCGCCTTCTGGAAGCGGCGGCGGATGGGCAGCGCGCTGGCCTCGGCCGCCGGGCCGCCGGGTTTCGCGCGTGATGCACGCGACGCGGTGGCGCAGGCGTTGCGCCGGGGTGGCGCCATCGCCGCCTGGCCCAGCCGCGCCCCGCCCGACCTCGTGCCGCACGCCGCCGCCGCGGGCGTGCCGGTGCTGTGGGTCGAGGACGGCTTCATCCGGTCGGCCGGGCTGGGGGCGGGCTTCCTGCCGGCGGCCTCGCTGGCACTGGATTCCCGCCGGCCCTATTTCGACCCGGCGGGGCCGAGCGACCTCGAACTCCTGCTCGCCACCATGCGCTTCCCGCCGGAGCTGCTGGCCCGCGCGGCGGCGCTGCGCGCGGCGTTGGTGGCGCGGGGCATCACCAAGTACAACCTCGGCGGCGCGGCGGCGGTGCTGCCAGCGACCCAGGGGCGGCGGCGCATCCTGGTGCCCGGCCAGGTCGAGGACGACCAGTCCATCCTGCGCGGCGCCGCCGGCGGCGTGCGCACCAATCTCGACCTGCTGCGCGCGGTGCGGCAGGCGGCGCCCGAGGCCTTCATCGCCTTCAAGCCGCACCCGGATGTCGAGGCCGGCTACCGCCGCGGCGCGGTGCCGGAGGACCAGGCGCGCGCGCTGGCCGACATCGTGCTGGCCCGCACCCCGATCGCGCCGCTGCTCGACCAGCTCGACGAGGTCCATACCATCACCTCGCTGACCGGGTTCGAGGCGTTGCTGCGCGGCCGCGCGGTCACCTGCTGGGGCCGGCCCTTCTATGCCGGCTGGGGCCTGACGCGGGACCAGGCACCGATCGCGCGGCGCGTTCGGCGGCTCACTCTCGATGAACTCGTCGCAGGTGCGCTGCTGCTCTATCCCCGCTATCAGGACCCGGTGACGGAACTTCCCTGCCCGCCCGAAGTGCTGCTCGACCGCCTGGCGGAGCCCACACCCTGGAAGGGCGGCGTGGTGTCGCGGCTGCGCCGCTGGCAGGGCCGGGCGATGGCGCGCTGGCTGCGGGGTCGCGGGTGATGGCGTCGCCACGGCAGGGGCGCGCATTGAAGGGCCCACGGCAGGGGCGCGCATTGAAAGGGCCTGCGACACGAGCGCGCCTGATGGCGTTCCTCGAAAAAGAGCGCGCCTGATGGCGCGACGCTCCTTCCTGTTCCTGCAGGGCCTGGCGACGCATTTCTTCGTGAGGCTGGGCGATGCGTTGGCGGCGCGCGGCCATGCCGTGCACCGCGTGAACCTCAACGCCGGCGACCGTCTGTTCTGGCGCCGCCCCAACGCCACCGACTTCACCGGCGCGCCGGCCGACTGGCCCGCCGTGCTGGCCGCGCTGATCGACGCGCATGGCGTCACCGACCTCGTGATGTTCAGCGATTGCCGCCCACTGCACATGGCGGCGATCGACGTCGCGCGACGCCGCGGCCTGGCGGCCTGGGTGTTCGAGGAAGCCTATCTGCGCCCGGGCTACATCACGCTCGAACAGGGCGGGGTGAATGCCAATTCCCCGCTGCCGCGCGACCCGGGCCGCATCCGCGCCCTGGCGCAGGGCCTGCCGCCGGCCGCACCCGAGACGCTGTCCGGCGGGTCCTTCCTGCGCCGCGCCTCGGATGATGTGCGCTATAACATCGCGACCCTGCTGGGGCGCGGGCGCTTCCCGCATTGGCGCACGCACCGGCAATGGAACGCCTTCCACGAATATGCCGGCTGGCTGTGGCGCGGCGCGCGGCGGCCGTTGCTGCGGGCGGCGGCACGGCGCCGGCTCGCCACGCTGGAATCCTGGCCCGGGCCGGTCTTCGTGCTGCCCCTGCAGCTCGAAGGCGATTTCCAGCTGCGGCTGCATTCTGCGTTCCCGAGCCTGCGCGACGCGATCGGGCACATCGTCGCGTCCTTCGCCGCGCATGCGGCGCCCGATGCGCTGCTGGCGGTGAAGGGCCATCCGCTCGACAACGGGCTGACCGACTGGGGCCGCGTGGCGCAGCGGGAAGCGGCGGCGGCCGGGGTGGGCGATCGGCTGCTGTGGCTGCCGGAACTCCCGTTCGGCCCGGTGCTGGCGCCGGCCGCCGGGGTGGTCACCGTCAACAGCACCGCGGGCCTGCAATCATTGCGGGAGGGCAAGCCCGTCGTCGTGCTGGGCCGCGCGCTGTACGACATGCCGGGGCTGACCTTCCAGGGCGGGCTCGACCGCTTCTGGACCGCGGCGACGCCGCCCGATCCGGTGCTGGTCGATGCGCTGCGCCGCGTGCTCGCCGCGCAGTGCCTGATCCGCGGGGGCTTCTTCCACGAGGCCGGCATCAACGAGGCGGTGGCCAACGCCGTGGCGCGGCTCGATCGCCCGGCCTTCGCCGCGACTGCCGCCGCCGCGCAGTGATGCCGGTATTGGCGCCGCCGCGCAGCATCCTGGTCACCGGCGCCTCGCGCGGGCTGGGGGCGGCGCTCGCCGAACGCTTTGCCGGACCCGGTGTGGCGCTGCGCCTGGTGGCGCGCGGCGCGGAGGGCCTCGGCGCCACCGCCGCGCGCTGCACTGCCCGCGGCGCCGAGGTGGAGACCGCCGCGATCGACGTGCGCGATGCCGCCGCGATGGCCGCGCGCCTGCTGGCATGGGAGGCGGCCAGGCCCTTCGACACCATCATCGCCAATGCCGGCATCTCCCGTGGCACCGGCCCCGATGGCGCTTGGGAAGGCCTCGATGGCGCGACCGCGCAGGTCGCGGTGAACCTGCTCGGCGCCATGCACGCGATCGAACCCCTGCTGCCCGGGCTGCGCGACCGCCGCGCCGGGCGCATCGCGCTGGTCGCATCGGTCGCGGCCTATCGCGGGCTGCCGGATGCGCCTGGCTATGCGGCCTCGAAGGCGGGGCTGCGCGTGTATGGGGAAGGGCTGCGCGCCGCACTCGGCCCGCGTGGCATTGCCGTGACCGTGGTGCTGCCGGGCTTCTTCGACAGCGCGATGGGCGCGCGCTGGCAGGGCAGGCGGCCGCTGGCCATGGGGGTCGACCGTGCCGCCGACATCACCCACGCCGCCATCCTGAAGGGCGCGCGGCGCTGCGCCTTCCCGCTGCCCCTGGCCGCCCTGCTGCGGGTGCTGGATGCGCTGCCGGCCGGTGTCTCGGACTGGGCGGTGCGCCGGATGCGCTTCCGCATCGCGCCCGAGGCGTGATCGCCGCGCTGCATCTGCTGGCCGGCGCGCTGCTGCCGCTGCCGGCCTGGTGGTGGCTGCGGCGTGGTGCGCGCGTGTCGCCCTGGATGCTCCTGGATGGCGCGCCGCTGGTCGCGGCGTTCTGCGCGTTGCTGGCGGTGACGGCACGGCCGGTGCTGGCCGGCGGGCTGGTCGGCGGGGTGTGCATCTTCCTGGCGGTGGCCGACCGCGCCAAGCGCGCGGCATTGAACGAGCCGCTGGCCTTCACCGATGGAGGGCTGCTGTGGCAGGTGCCGGCCCATCCGCGCTTCTATCTGCCCTTCGTGCCGCGCGCGGTGGTGGTGGGCGGGATCGGCGCGGGTGTCGCTGCCTTCCTCGCGGTGCTGGTCCTGGAACCGGGCATCGCGCTGGGCGGTGCGGTGCGCGTGGCGCTGCTGGGTGTGGCGGGGGCCCTGGGGGCGCTGGTGCTGCGGCCGTTGGTGCTGCTGCGGGGCGCCGCGATCGCGCACGACCCATCGCGCGTGACGATGCCGGCGCGCGACCTGTCGCTGGGGAAGCTGGCGAGCGATCCATCAAGCGAGACGACCGTGGCGCGCGACCCATCGCGTGATCCGACACTGGCGCGCGATCCATCGCGCGATTTGCCCCTGGCGCGCGACCCATCGCGCGACGCGACCCGGTTCGGGATGCTCGGCACCTTCGCGCTGCATGCGCGGATCGCGGCAGTCGAACGCCCAGGGCGGCGCGCCGCCCATCCCCCGGCACCGGCGCTGGTCGCACCCGAGGTCCTGCGGCCGCATCTGGTGCTGCTGCAGCTCGAATCCTTCTGCGACCCGCGGCGGCTTGGCCTGGCGCAGGCGCTGCCGTTCTGGGACGCGCTGGCGGCGCATGCCATCGCGCGTGGGCGGCTCGCGGTGCCGGGCTTCGGCGCGAACACCATGCGCACCGAATTCGTGGTGCTGACCGGGCTGGACGATGGCGCGCTCGGGCTCGACCGCTTCAACCCGTATTTCCGCTTCGCGCGCGCGCCGGTGACGTCGCTGGCCTGGGCGCTGGGCGGGGCGGGCTGGGGCACGGTGTGCCTGCATCCCTATGACGGGCGCTTCTTCGGCCGCGACCGCGTGCTGCCCGCGCTCGGCTTCCGGCACTTCGACGACGCGACGGCCTTCGCGGACGCACCGCGCGAGAATGGGCTGGTGACCGATGCCGCGCTCGGCGCGCGCATCGTCGCCCGCATGGCGACCGCGACCGACCCGGTGTTCCTCTACGCGATCAGTGTCGCCGCGCATGGCCCCTGGCTGGGACCCGACCCCACGGCCGGCTGGGCGGCGCGGATGGCGGCGACGGACGCGATGCTGGGCGCGGTCGCGCAGGCCGCTCGGCGCAGCGCGCGCCCGGTGGTGCTCGCGGCCTTCGGCGACCATCGCCCGTCACTGCCGGCCGCGCGCGGTGCCACGGATACCGACTACCTGATCTGGCGCAGCGACGCGGCGGGGCAGGGCGAGGCGCGGGACCTCGACGCCGCCGCGCTGCATCGCGCGGTGCGCGCGGCCGTGGGGATCGGCGCGCGGTAGCGCCAGCCTACGCCGCCACGCCGCCCAGGGCGCGTGCCGCGCGGACATCCGCCAGCCCCGTCAGCCGCACCCCGCGCCGCGCGGCGGCGGCCATCGCGGCCCGGTCGGGGAAGGGGCAATAGGGCAGGACCGGCAGGTCGCGGCCGACATCGCCGCCCTGCGCGATCTGCTCGATCGCCGCCAGCAGCATCGGCGCCCCCGCCAGGTGCAGCGCGCGCGCCGCCGCCGAGACGCTGGCCCCGGCCGGCGGCGCGATGGCGCGTTGCGCCAGCAGCGCACCGGCATCGATGCGCGCCGCCAGGCGGTGGATGCTCACGCCGAAGGCGCCGTCGCCCTCGGCGGCCGCCCAGAAGCAGGGCATCGGCCCGCGATGGCGCGGCAGCAGGGACGGATGCAGGTTCACCCCGCCGCGCGGCGCCAGGGCAATCACCTCCGGCGCGAGGATCTGGTCGAAATGGCAGGTCACGATCAGGTCGGGCCGCGCCTGCGCCAGAAGCGCGCGCGCCGGTTCGCCATTCACGTCGCCCAGCATCACCGGCGCGACCCCGCGCAGGCGCGCCGCCTCGGCCAGCGGCCCGCCGGCGCGCGCGCGCAACAGCCGCGGTGCCGCGAATTCGGCGAACAGCCAGGGCAGGATGCGCGGCCCGCAGCGTGTGACCAGCCGGCGCGTGCGCGCGATGCCGCCGCGGAACGGATCCGACAGGCCGAGGAAAACCACATCGTGCCGCGTCTCGCGCAGCACGCGCGCGGCGGCCTCGGCGCTGGCCGTGCTTTCGAGCGTCAGGACCGCGATGCGCACGGGACCGCCCGGCGCCGGCGCGAATCGCGTTCAGGTCGAATCATCGGGACGCGCGACGCTGTTCGGCGAGCCATTCGTTCGCAACCGTCGACAGGCGCATGAGCGGCCACGGCATGCCCTACCGCGCGAGCTCCGCCGGCTGCGCGCCCGACATCACGGCGCGCAGTGCCGCAACGGTCTGGCGGAGCTGCGCCTCGGTATGCTCGGCCGACAGGAAGAAGCGCAGCCGCGCCGAACTGTCCGGCACCGCCGGGTACAGGATGGGCTGCACGTTGATGCCGCGGTCGAACAGCGCCTGCGACAGCCGCGCCGCGCCGACCGACGACCCCACGATGACCGGCACGATCGCGAACCCCGCCGAGGTGCCGGTATCCAGCCCGGCTTCCTTCGCCAGGCGCAGGAACAGCGCGCCATTCGCCTGCAGCCGCGCCACCCGGTCGGGCTCGGCATGCAGGATGCGCAGCGATTCCAGCGCGGCAGCGGCCAGCGCCGGCGCCATGCCGACCGAATACATGAAGCCCGGCGCCGAGTGCTTCAGCCAGGCGACCAGGTCGGCATTGCCCGCGATGTAGCCGCCGCAGCCCGACAGCGTCTTCGAGAAGGTGCCCATCCAGATGTCGACATCGCGCGCATCGACGCCGGCATGTTCATGGATGCCGAGGCCGGTCTCGCCCACCACGCCCATGCCATGGGCTTCGTCGACCATCAGCCAGGCATCGTGGCGGCGCGCCAGGTCGATGAAGCGCGGCAGGTCGGGGATGTCGCCATCCATCGAGTAGTGGCCCTCGATCACCACCAGCGCGCGCCGCGCGCCGCGCCGCGCGGCGGCCAGCTCGCGCTCGGCCGCGCGCCAGTCGTTGTGCGCGAAGGCGATGCGCCTCGCACCCGAAAGCCGTGCCCCCTCCGCGCAGGAATTGTGGATCGCGGCATCGTGCAGGATCAGGTCGCGCGGCCCCATCAGGTGCCCGAGCACGGTCACGTTGGTGGCGTGTCCGGAGACGAAGGCGAGCGCGGCATCGACCCCGTAATGCGCGGCGATGGCGGCTTCGAGTTCCCCATGTACCGGGCGTTCGCCCGACACCATGCGCGACGCCGAGGCCGACACGCCATGACGGGCGATCGCGTCCCGCGCGGCTGCATGGACCCGCGGATCGCCGTTGAGGCCGAGGTAGTTGTACGACCCGTAATTGATGACCTCGCGGTTGCCGATCAGCGTGGTCGCGCCGGCGATCCCCTCATGCGCGCGGAAGAACGGGTTCTCGAGCCCGAGCGCGCCGGCCGCCTCGCGGATCAGTTCCATGTCGCGCTGGCCGGGCAATTCACGGAAGGCGCGCGCGGCACCCGGCGCGGGCCCCTTTTCCTCGCGGCGCTTCGACAGGCGCTGGAGCAGCGCGAGCCGCGCGGTGGCGGACAGGCCAAAGCCCTGGGTCATGCGCGCGCCCGCCATCCGAGGGCAGCGGCGGCACCGTCCGGCCGCGCCGGGCGCCTGGCGTCGCGCCGGGCCTTCCTCACTTCGCCGGCTCCTGCACCCTGGCCGGCGCGGGCTCGTAGGCATCCATCAGCGACTGCACCGCCTGCTCCGTCCTGTCTTCCAGCACCACGCCGGCGATCCGCCCGGCGAGCACGGCGATGGTGAGATCCTCGGTCACCGCCGCGAGCGGTACCTGTACGCCCAGGCGGCGTTCCAGCGCCATGCGCAGTTCCAGCCCGCCCAGGCTGTCGAGCCCCAGCCCCGCCACCGGCGCATCCGCCCCCACGGCCTCGACCGGCAGGCGCAGGATGCGGGCGATCTCCTCCTGCGCCAGGCGCACCAGGCGCGCACGGGCTTCCTCGGGCGGCTGGGCGCGCAATTCGGCGCGCAGGTCGGCGCCCTCGGTGCCGTCCTGGCGTGCGGCGCGGATGGCGGCATAGGCGGGTTCCGCCAGGATGGGCAGCGCCGAGGACAGGCTCGCCCAGGTCACGCGCGCCAGGTGCACCACGGCCGCGCCGCTGCCGATCAGCGCGGGCAGCGCGCCGAGCGCATCCTGCGCCGGCATGGGTGCCACGCCGGTGCGGCGCTCCAGCGTCTCGGCGGTGGCGGCATCGCGCGCCAGCACGCCGGCATCGGCGATCGGTCCCCAGCCCACCGCGAGCGCGGGCCGCCCGGCGGCGCGGCGACGCCGCGCGATCGCCTCCAGCGCCGCATTGGCCGCCACGTAGTTGGCCTGCCCCGGATTGCCGAAGGCCGTGGTGGCCGAGGAGAACAGCAGGAACAGGTGCAACGGGTCCGACGCCGTCAGCCGATCCAGGTGCTCCGCCGCCGCGACCTTGGGCGCCAGCACGGCCTCGAAGCGCGCGGCGTCCATCGTGGTCGCGGCACCGTCGGCGAAGGCGGCGGCGGCATGCACCACGCCGCGGATGGGCGGGCCGTCGCGCCGCAGGCGCGCGAGTATCGCACCCAGCGCCGTGCCATCGGTGGCGTCGCAGGCGTCGATCCTTACGCGCGCGCCCAGGGCCGCCAGCGTGCGCAGCGCGGCCTCGGCACCCGGCGTCTGGCCGCCGCGGCGCGACACCAGCGCCAGGTGCGCCGCGCCATTGGCCGCCAGCCACTTCGCGCATTCCAGTCCGAAGCCCTGCACGCCGCCCAGCACGAGATAGACGCCATCCGGATCCGGCCGCCAGGGCTCGGCCGTGGCGGCGCCGTTGGCGGCGGGTGGGCGGACCACCAGCTTGCCGATATGGGTCGAGGCCTGCAGCGTGCGGAAGGCGGTCTCGACCTCCTCCGGCGCGAAGACCGCGTGCGGCAGCGGCAGCAGGGCGCCCTCCGCCAGGCGCGCGGCGATGTCCGCCAGCAGCGCCTGCGCGAGGTCCGGCCTCGCGCGTGGCAGCGCATCGGCGTCCACCGCGAAGTACGACACGTTGCGCCGCAGCGGGCGCAGCGGCGCGCGGCGGTTCTCGACGAAGTCGCGCTTGCCCAGTTCGATGAACCGCCCGAACGGCGCCATCAAGCCCAGCGTGCGCTCCATCGCCTCGCCGGCGAGGGAATTGAGCGCGACGTCCACGCCGTCCGGCCAGGCGGCGCGCAGCGCGTCGGCGAAGCCGGGGTCGCGGCTGTCCAGCACCAGGTCGGCGCCGGCCAGGCGCAGGAAGGCGCGCTTCTCGGGGCTGCCGGCGGTGGCGGCGACCTGCGCGCCGGCCGCCCGCGCGATCTGCAGCGCGGCAAGCCCCACGCCGCCCGCCCCGCCATGGATCAGCACGCGTTCGCCGGGGCGGATGCGCGCCAGCGCCTCCAGCGCATAGGAAGCGGTGATGAACGCCACCGGGATGGTGGCGGCGGCCTCCGGCGCCAGGCCCGGCGGCAGCGGCGCCAGGGCCTCGGCGCGGGTCAGCGCATGGCTGGAGAACGCCGCGGGCGCGAAGCCGAACACCGCCTGGCCGGGCTTCAGCGCCACCCCCGGACCGGCAGCCTCGATCACGCCGGCGCATTCCATGCCGAGCGTCGGGCCGGCGAAGCCGTCCATCAACGCGTCCTCGGGCAGCAGGCCCTGCGCCCACATCAGGTCGCGGAAATTGAGCCCGGCGGCAGCGACGCGCAGGCGCACCTCGCCGGGGCCGGGGGCGGGCAAAGCGGGCTCGGCCTCCCAGGCCAGGGTGCCGATCTGGCCGGGCTGGCCGACCGCCAGGCGCCGCGCGCCGGTGGCCGCGGTCACCGACAGACCGGCGGCAAGCACCGGGGTCAGGCGGCCCTCGGCGGTGATCGTGACCTCGGGGGCGTCGTGCGGTGCCGGCGCATCGCGCAGCAATTCCGCCACCAGCCGCCGCGCCGCCAGTTCCGGCGGCAGGGCAGCGTCGATGGTGATGCGCCGCGGGCGCAGGTCGGGCATCTCGTTCGCCAGCACGCGCCCAAGCCCCGCCAGCGCCGCGGCGCGCACCGCATCCCCGGCACCGACCAGGGCGAAGCCGGTGGCGGCGCCCTGGGCGGCCTCGGCCAGGCGGGTCGCGGCGGCGAGCACCGGCGGCAGGTCGTCGTCACCGGCCAGCGCGGCCACCAGCCGGCCCTTCAGTGCGCGGGGTGCGGGGGTGTCGTGCAGCGGCAGGATTTCCGCGCCATGGCCCTCGGCCTGCAATGCGGCGGCGAATGCCGTGGCCAGGCGCGCCGCACCGGGCGCCGCGAAGGCCAGCACGCGGCGGGAGGGCGCCGCCGCCGGCAGGATCACCGATGGCATGCGGGCGGCGACCAGCAGCGCCGGCCACGGGGCAGCGGCGAGCGGCAGCGCCTCGGGCATCTCGAAGCCGGCCTCGGCGAGGGCGTGGATCCAGGCGCCGGCATCGGGCAGCGCGCCCTCGCCGCCGTCCCACCAGGCCGGGTCCTGGCCACAGGCGAAGTCCCACAGCCGCCCGGGCGCCGGTTCGGCCAGCAGCAGCAGCGCGCCGGGCGCGGCGGCGCGGCGCAGCGCGGCCGCCAGCGCCGTGCCGGTCCGGCTGCGCGCACCGGGGGCAAGGCCGATGAGCAGGTCCGCCACCACGGGGCTGCCCGAACCCGCCAGTGGATCCCAGGCGGTCCAGGCGAAATCCACGCCCTCGGCGGCCGGCGGGGCGGCACCGGCGCGGGCCTCCCCGGCGGCGCGGTATTCCACGCGGCGGCCGCTGGCGGCCAGCGCCGCCACGGCGCGACGGGTGAGCGGGCCGCCGGCATTGAGGTCGAGCACCCGCAGCGGGCGCCCCTGCGGCCATGCCGCGGCAATGGCCGCGATCGCGGCCTCCATGACGCCCGCCAGCCGGGCGAGCGCGCCGGATTCGGCGGGCGGCGGGGCGGCGGTACGGGCTTCGCCGGCCAGTGCGGCGGGCAGCGCCTCGGCCGCGCGGGCCAGCCACGCCATGTCGAGGGCAAGGCGCGGCTGTTCGGCCAGCACCGCGCGCCAGATCTCCTCCGGCGGCGGCAGCGGCTGGTCCTCCGCGAGGCGCCAGCCGGCCGGGCCTTCCTCGGCCAGGCCGCTGTCGGCGAGCGCGCGCCACAACGCGCGGCGATAGGGCGTGGCGAGCGGTGGCGCCGCCGGCAGCGCGGCGCTGGCGGCGGCGGCCACGAAGCCTTCGAGCAGCAGCGCCGCCTCGGTCATGTCGGCCGTTGCATCGGCGGCGCGGGCCGCTTCCAGCGCGGCTTCGGCGTCGATCGGCGCGGGTGCGGCCGGCACCGGCGCAGCGGGCACCGGGTCGAGCCGGAAGGCGTGGTCGGCCGCGGCGAGCCGCCCTGGTAGGCGGACCCGCTGCAGCCACACATCCTGGCAGGTCGCGACCACCGTGCCGGCGGCATCGCGCAGGGTCAGGTCGGCGGCGAGGAAGCGCTCGCCGCGTCGCGTCACCGCGATGGATGCGCTGGCCGGCGGCGCGCTGCCGCGCAGCACCGCGAGGCGGCCGATGCGCACCGGCACCAGCGCCTGCCCGTCGGGCCGCACCACGCCCGCGAGCAGCGCCACCAGCCCCTGGAACGCACCGTCCAGCAGCACCGGATGCAGCAGGTAGCCATCCACCGGCGGCGCGCTTGCGGGCAGGCGCAGCGCGACCACGCCGCGCGCGGCGGCGTCGTCGACCAGCACGCGATCGACCGGCTGGAAGGCCGGTCCGTAGTCGAGGCCGCAGCGCGCGGCCAGCGCCACCACCTCGGCCCCCGCCACCGCACGGCTGCCGGGGGGCGGTGGGGTGCCGACGACGGGCAGGCGCGGCAGGGCGGCGATGCGCGCGCGGGCGGACAGGCTCCAGGGCTCCTCGGCCAGCCGGCGACGGCTCTCCAGCGTGAATCCGCCCTCGGCATCGGCGCTGCTGCGCACCTCGCGCGTGCGGTCGGGCTCCAGCGACAGCGCGCGCAGGATCGCAAGGTCGGTGACCTCGAGCACCGCTGCCTCGGGGTGCAGCGCGGCGGCGGCGGCGAGCGCCATCTCGGCCATGCCGGCGGCGGGCAGCACCGCTTCGCCGAGCAGCCGGTGGTCGGCCAGCCAGGGCATCAGCTCGGTGTCGAGGAAGGCGGTCCAGACGCCCGGCTCGGCGCCCTGGCGGATGCCGAGCAGCGGGTGGTCGCGCTCGGGGTCGGTCAGCCGGGCGCTCTCGACCGTGCGCGGAAACCAGGTGGGGCTGCGGGCGAAGGGCGTGAGCGGCAGGGCGCGGTCCGCCGGTCCGGCGAAGGCGGCGCCCGCGCGGGGGTCGGCGCCGCGGGCGGTGGCGCGGTCGGCGATGCCGGGGAAGGGGTCGCCCGCCGGATCGCGCCGCGTCAGGGAGGCGAGCACGGCGGCCTCGCCGGTATCCTCGCGCAGGCTCTCGCGCAGGTAGGATTGCAGGACGGGCGTGGGGCCGATCTCCAGGAACAGCCGCGCGCCGGCGGCGGCGGCGCCGCGCGTCGCGTCGCGGAAACGCACCGGTTCGCGCAGGTTGCGCCACCAATAGGGCGCGCCCGGCAGCAGCGCCCCGGTCACGGTCGAGACCATGGCCACGCCGCCGGCCTGGGGCGCCAGCGCCGCCAGGTCCGCCAGCAACCCGTCGCGCACCGGGTCCATCGCGGCGGCATGGAAGGCGTAGTCGAGGTCGAGCGGCACGGCGGTGATGCGCGCAGGCTCGGCGGCGGCACACAGCCGGGCGATGGCCTCGGCCGGCCCGGCCACGGTGATGGCGGCGGGGCCGTTCACCGCGGCGACCTCGAGGCCCGGGCCGCAGGCTTCGAGCAAGGCCGCGGCGGCCTCGGGCGCGCAGCCGATCGCCGCCATCCGGCCGGCGCCGCGGGTGGCGTGCTGGTGTCGCGAGCGCGCCACGATGAGCCGGCAGGCCTGGTCGAGCGGCAGGATCCCGGCGCACCAGGCGGCCGCCACTTCGCCCACCGAATGGCCGAGCGCCACCGCCGGGCGCAGCCCTTCGGCGGCCAGCGCGCCGACCACGCCGACCTGGATGGCGAACAGCAGCGGCTGCGCGATGTCGGTACCGGCCAGGGCCGGCGCGGCGACTCCGCGCCTGAGCAGCGCCAGCGGCGACCAGCCGAGCAGCGGCGCCAGGGCGGCATCGGCCTGCTTCAGCGCCGCCCGGAAGGGGGGCGAGGCGGCCAGCGCCTGCTTCGCCATGCCGGCATATTGCGCGCCATTGCCCGAGAAGACGAAGGCGAGGCTGCCGCGCACCGCCTCGTTCTGTTCGGCGCCGGGGTGCTTCTCGCCGGCCTCCCAGCCGTCGATCGCGGCGGCGGTGTCGGGGCCGCGCAGCACCAGGCGATGGGGTGCGAGGTCGCGGTGGCGCGCGACGCCGCGCGCGGCCCGCGCCGTGGCCTGCGCATCGGCGCCTTCCAGCCGGTTCCGCCAGCGCCGCGCCAGCAGGCCGAGCGCCGCCGCCGAGCGGGCCGAGAGCACCAGCGGCGGGCTGCCGCGGTCGCGTTCGGCGCGCGCCGCCGCCGCCGCCGGCGCCCGGCCGACCAGCACGGTCGCGTTGGTGCCGCCGAAGCCGAAGGAATTGATGCCGACCACCGCATCGGGGCGCGGCGCCACGCGCGCGTGGCGCGTCTGCACCGCGATGTTCAGGCCAGCGAAGTCGATCTCGGGGTTGGGGGTGTCGAAATGCAGCGAGGGCGGGATGGCGCCCTTCTGCAGCATGAGCACGGCCTTCAGCAGCCCGGCCATGCCCGAGGCGGCTTCGAGGTGGCCGATATTCGTCTTGACCGAGCCGATCGGCAGCGGTGCCGCGCGGCGCTGCGCGATGGTGGTGCCGATGGCCCAGGTCTCGGCCGGGTCGCCCACGCGGGTGCCGGTGCCATGCGCCTCGAAGGCGAGAAAGCGCTCGGGCGCGATGTCGGCGCGGGCGATCACGCGGTCCATCAGCGCCGCCTGCGCGGTGCGGTTGGGCAGCGACAGGCCGATCGTGCGCCCCGCCGCGTTGGCCCCGCTGCCGAGCAGCACCGCGCGGATCGGGTCGCCGGCGGCGATCGCATCGGGCAGCCGCTTCAGGATGACGGCGCCCGCACCCTCGGCGCGGACGTAGCCATCCGCCGCCGCGTCGAAGGCCCGGCAGCGTCCGGTGGGCGACAGCATGCCGGCGCGCGAGAAGCCGATGAAGGAATACGGCGAGAGCAGCATCGACACGCCGCCCACCACCGCCCCTTCCAGCCCCGGGTCGTCGGCCAGGGCGCGCATCGCGAGATGCAGTGCGACCAGCGAGGAGGAACAGGCGGTGTCGATGGTCTGTGCCGGCCCGCGCAGGTCGAAGACATTGCCGATCCTGTTCGACAGGATCGACAGCGCATTGCCGGTCATGAAGAAGCGGTCGGCCGCCGAGGGGTCGGCCAGGCGCAGTTCCGCATAGTCGGTCGATGACCCGCCGATGAACACCGCCAGGTTGCGCCCGGCCAGGCGTTCGCCCGGCCAGCCGGCATCCTCGAAGGCCTCGGCCGCCACTTCCAGCAGCACGCGCTGCTGCGGGTCCATCTCGGCGGCTTCGCGCGGGGACAGGCCGAAGGCCGGGGCGTCGAAGCCGGCGGCATCGCCGATGGTGCCGGCGGCGAAGGTGTAGGTGCGCCCCGCTTCCGTCTTGCGCGGATGCAGCCAGCGCGCCTGGTCGAAGCGGTCGGGCGGGATGGCGGTGACCGCGTCGCGCCCCTGTTCGAGCAGCGTCCAGAAGTCTTCGAGATGCGGCGCGCCCGGCAGGCGGCACGCCGCACCCACGATGGCGATGGCATCCTGCGCGGCCTGGCCTGGTCCTGTGGTGCGCCGCCGGCGTCCAGCACTCATGCCGGCAGTGTGCCCCTTCCGCGTGCGCGCGTCATCGCAGACCGAGCGGCCGCGCGGCGAAGGCATCCGGGGCGATGGCGGGCGGCGGCCCGGCGCGCTGGACGGCGGCCAGGGCGGGCGCGCCGCGCGCCGCGACCTGCGCGAGCAGCCCGTCGACCGCCGCGAAATGATCCGACCAGGCGGGTGCCGACCAGGTCCTGAGCCGGGCGAGCTGGGCGGCGCGCGCCCGGCTGTCCGGTGCAGCATAGTCCAGCACCAGCCGCCGCCAGCCTGCGCCATCGAGCGGGTCGAGGTATTCCGGCACGTCGCCACCCACTTCCCGCAGCGCCGCCAGGTCCGAGCATATCGCGGGCGCGCCGGCGGCCAGCGCCTCGGCCAGCGGCAGCCCGTAGCCCTCGGCGAAGGAGGGGAACAGCAGGGCGCGGCTGCCGGCCAGCAGGGCGCCGACCTGCGGGTCGGGCAGCGAGCCCGCTTCCTGCACCAGGCCACGCAGCAGCGTGCAGCGTTCCAGCAGGTCGAGGACGTTCTCGTTCTCCCAGCCGCGGCGCCCGACCAGCACCAGGCGCGGCGCGGCGGCGCCCCATTTGGCGGCGAATTCCCGCCACAGGTGCAGCAGCAGCAGGTGGTTCTTGCGCGGTTCGATGGTGCCGATGACCACGAAATAGGGCGCGGTGCCGGCCTCGATGGGCAGCGGTGCCGGGGTTGGCCGCCCGATTCCCAGCGGGGCCACCAGCAGCGGCGGCGGCGCGGCCTGGCGGACCAGGTGCGGGCGCAGCACCGCGGCGGTGGCGCCCGAGTTCACGATGATGCCATCCGCCAGCGCCGCCACCGTCTCGAGCCGCTGGAGGTGCTGCATCGCCACCCCCGGCCGAGCGTATTCCGGATGGGTCGCCGGGATCAGGTCGTGCACCAGCGGGATGAAGGCGGCGCCGGCGCGGCGGAGTTCGGCGATCGGTTCGGGCTGTTCCATCAGCCGGTGGGAGACCAGCAGGAACAGGGTACGGCGTTCGCGGGCCAGCACCTCCGCCACCCGGGCGCGGCCGCGGCCGACCATCATGCGCGCCAGGGCCAGCATGCCGATCCGCCGGGCGCTGCGCAGCGCGGCCACGGCGTCGGGCCCGCCCGCCCAGGCAACATCGAGCCGGTCCGCGAGGTCGGCGACCATGCCGCGCGGCACCGCGGCGTACCCGTTGCGTGGGCCGCGGGCGACGAAGGTGACGTTGTTCGGCGGCGCATCGAGCCAGCGCCGCGCGTAGGCGGCCTCGACCCGGTCGATCCCAGACGGGGCCTGGCGGCGCCCGCACGCGAGAAACCTGGAGACGTCCAGCACTACCTGCACAGCACCACCACCCAGTTGCCGACCGCGAGGACCGGTATGCTGTTTCGCCCCATCAGCGTTCCGCGCGATCCGCCCGGCGCGACCCGCACCCGGCGTCCACGTTGTCCCCGCCGGGCCGTTGGCGGATTGGAAATTGTTCTTCCGTCACGACTATTCCCTTCACGCCGCGATCGTCAACCGCCTGTGGACCCCCTCGTGCTGGCCGGGCGGACGCGGCAGGGTGCCGGCGGTTCATCGGCAGCAAGGGGGCTTCACCATGGCAATCTGGCAGCGCGCGGCGGTGCCCGCGCAGATGGAGGCGCGCTTTGCCGGCAGCCTGCCCGGCCATTTCGGCATCCGCATCCTGGAGGTCGGCGAGGATTTCCTGAAGGCCGAGATGCCGGTCGATGACCGCCACGTCCAGCCCTTCGGCATCCTGCATGGCGGCGCCTCGGTGGTGCTGGCGGAAACGCTGGGCAGCATCGCCAGCACCCTGACGCTGCCCGAAGGCAAGCGCGCCGTCGGGCTGGAGGTCAATGCCAACCACGTCGCGGCCGTGCCCAAGGGGGAGGTGGTGACGGCCATCTGCCGGCCGCTGCACATCGGCCGCAGCACGCAGGTCTGGCAGACCGAGATCCGCCGTGCCGACGGCCGACTCGCCTGCGTGTCGCGCCTGACCACGGCGGTTGTGGACCGGCGCGACTGACGCGCGAACGGATTGCCGCGTGACGGCGGCGCCGATAGCCTGCCGGGCTGGAAACGCGCATCGTCGCCGGCGCAACGCCCGCCCACGGGAGACCGCCCGCATGCACCCCCTTGCCATCCCGCCCGAGATCATCGCCCGCGTGGAGGCGCGCTGCGGGCGCGCCCATCCGTTCGAGGACCTCGATCCAAGCCGCACTGCCTTCGTCGTGATCGACCTGCAGGTGGGCTTCATGGATGCGGCCATCAGCCACGCCTTCTGCCCGATGGCCGAGCGCATCGTGCCCAGCGTGAACCGCCTGGCCGGAGCGCTGCGTGCGGCGGGCGGCGCGGTGTTCTGGGTGCAGAACACGCATGCTGCCTGCGACGACGGCGAATGGTCCGTCATGCAGCGCATGGCGACGCCCGAAGCCCGCGCACGCCGCGTCGCCGCCATGACCGAGGGCGCGCCCGGGCATGCGCTGTGGCCCACGCTCGATGTCCGTCCGGAGGATGAGCGGGTGAAGAAGCATCGCTTCAGCGCCTTCATCCAGGGCTCCTCCGAGCTGCCCGGGCGCCTGCGCGCGCGGGGCTTCGACACCGTGCTGATCGGCGGCACCGTGACCAATGTGTGCTGCGAGAGCAGCGCGCGGGATGCCATGATGACCAACTTTCGCACCATCATGGTCGCCGACTGCAACGCCGCCAACAGTGATGCCGAGCACAACGCCTCGCTGGCCAGCTTCTGGAACATCTTTGGCGACGTGATGACCACCGACCACGTGATCGACAGGCTGCGCATCGGCGCGGCGGGAAAGGCAGCGGCGTGAACATGAAACCGAAGGTCGCCATCATCGGCACGGGCGGCACCATTTCCTCGATGGGGCAGGGGCCGCTCGAACTCATCGACTACGGTTCTCGCGGAAATGTGCTCGATGTGGAGGCGGTGATCGCCCGCGTGCCGGAACTCGCGATGGTGGCGGATGTGCTGCCGGTGCCGTTCAAGGCGATTCCGTCCACCGCGCTGGCCTGGGCGGAGTGGAAGGAACTGGTGCTGATCTGCGACCGGCTGTCGGCCGAACATCCGGACCTGGCGGGCATCGTGGTGACGCACGGCACGGCCTCGCTGGAGGAGACGGCGTATTTCCTCTCGTTGACCCTGAAGATTCCGCAGCCGGTGGTGGTGGTGGGCGCGCAGCGGCCGGCCTCGGCGTTGGCCGGCGACGGGCCGATGAACCTGCTGAATGGCTGCCGCGTGGCGGCCGACCCCGGTGCGCGCGGCCTCGGCGCGCTGGTGCTGCTGAACGACGAGATCCAGGCGGCGCGCGAAGTCACCAAGACCTCGACCCTGCGGATGCAGACCTTCCGCACGCCGGATTTCGGCGCCCTGGGCCACGCCGATGCGGACATGATCGCGTGGTATCGCCGCCCGCTGCGGCGCTTGGCACCCGACACCGAATTCGACATCCGCGGCATGGATGCGCTGCCGCGCGTCGACATCGCCTATACCTATGCCGGCGCCGACGGCACGGCGATCGAGGCCTTCGTTGCCGCCGGTGCGAAGGGCATCGTCGCCGCCGGCTTCGCGCCGGGCTACGTGACGCCCGCGATGTCGGATGCGATGGCGCAGGCGGTGAAGCAGGGCGTGGCGGTGGTCACATCCTCGCGCGCCATGTCGGGGCGGGCGGCGCGCACCACGAAGAACAGCGCGCTGGGCTTCATCACGGCGGACAACCTGACGCCCCAGAAGGCGCGGGTGCTGCTGGCGCTGGCCCTGGCGCATGGGATGACGGACCTGGAGCGGGTGTTTGCGACCTATTGACCGGGGCGTGGCGGGGTCCCGCGGGGTCCCGCCGCCCCATGACTGACCGCGCCTGGGTCCGCCTGCCGTCGGGCCGCCGGCTCGATTTGCTGGCACCCACGCCGTTCGACTGGACCGATACGGATCTCGCGACCGGGCTTGCGCGAACCTTCCGCTGGGGCGGGCATTCCGCCTGGCCGGAGCCGCTGTCGGTCGCGCAGCATTCGCTGACCGTATTGGCGCTGCGGCGCACCCGCACGCGTCACCGCCTGACCCCCGCCCAGGAACTGCGCGAGGTGCTGCACGATGCCGATGAGGGGCTCATCAACTTCGACTGCATCTCCCCGCTCAAGCCCTTCCTGGGGCAGGGCTTCGCCGATCTCCAGGCGCGGCTGTCCAGCGTGATCGCCATGCGCTACCGGTTGCCGACCTGGAGCATCGCGGACAAGCGCGCGCACAAGGCCGTCGATATCGCGGTCGCCGCCGCCGAGGCCGTGCATGTCGTCGGCTGGACCGCGACCGAGGTGCGCGAGACGCTCGGCATCCGCGCCGCGGTCATGGCGCAGGACCCCCTGGCGGTGCGCTATGGCGACGCACCGTGGCGCCCCTGGGCGCCGGACGTGGCGGCGGCGCGCTTCCTCGAGGAACTGGGGGCGCTGGCGGCGCGCGCGGGGCTGTAGCGCCGGATTCGCACTGGCCGAGGCGGTCCGGCGCGGGGCTGCCCTTGACCAGGGCCGCCATGACCGCCTAGGCCCCGCGACGCTTCCATGATAAGCGCCGGACTCCGCGGGGGCCCGGGGCGCGAGTCCGGCCGGCACCGGGCGGAGGCCCGGCAGAACGGAGAGAGTAACGCGATGAGCGACACCGCCGAGAAGGTGAAGAAGATCGTCGTCGAGCACCTCGGCGTCGAGGAGGCGAAGGTGACCCCGGAAGCCTCCTTCATCGACGACCTGGGTGCGGACAGCCTCGACACGGTCGAGCTGGTCATGGCCTTCGAGGAGGCCTTCGGCGTGGAGATCCCGGACGACGCGGCGGAGAAGATCACCACCGTGAAGGACGCGATCGAGTACATCGAGAAGCAGAAGGGCGAGTAACGCTCGGACTGGGTTGGGGGGGTAGCGCGCGTGTTCCAGAACGGTTTCCAGCCGCGACGCGTGGTCGTGACCGGCATGGGCATCGCCTGCCCGCTCGGGCTTGGGGTCGAACATGTCTGGACGCGGATGCTGGCCGGGCATTCCGGCATCGGCAGCATCCAGTCCTTCGACACCACCGCGCTGCCCGCCAAGATCGCCGGCCAGATCCCGGCAGGCGTGAAGGCGGATGGCGGGCTCGACATCAACGAATGGATCCCGATCAAGGACCAGAAGAAGATGGACCGCTTCATCCAGTTCGCGCTCGTCGCGGCTGGCGAGGCGGTGGCGGATTCCGGATGGGTGCCGCCCGATGAGGAAGCACGCTGCCGCACCGGCGTGATGATCGGGTCGGGCATCGGCGGGCTCGAGACCATCCACGAGGCCGCGATGCTGGCGGTCAGCGGGCGGTCGAAGCGCATCTCGCCGTTCTTCATCCCGTCGGCGCTGATCAACCTCGCCTCTGGCCATGTCTCGATCAAGTACGGCTTCAAGGGCCCGAACCATTCCGTGGTGACGGCCTGCGCCACCGGCGTGCATGCGCTGGGCGATGCGGCGCGGCTGATCGCCCTTGGCGATGCCGAGGTGATGGTGGCCGGCGGCGCCGAGGCCGCGGTGTGCGAATTGGGCGTGGCGGGCTTCTGCGCGTCGCGCGCGCTGTCCACCGGCTACAACGATACGCCGACCACGGCCTCGCGCCCCTGGGACGAGGGCCGCGACGGCTTCGTCATGGGCGAGGGAGCCGGCGTGCTGGTGCTCGAGGAGTACGAGCACGCCAAGGCGCGCGGCGCCAAGATCTATGCCGAGGTGATCGGCTACGGCATGTCGGGCGATGCCTACCACATCACCGCCCCGGCCGAGGGCCACGAGGGCGCCTTCCGCGCCATGAAGGCGGCGCTGGCGTCGGCGAAGGTCACGCCGGCCGACGTGCAGTACGTGAACGCGCACGGCACCTCGACGCCGCTCGGCGACGACCTCGAACTGGAGGCGGTGGAACGGCTGTGGGGCGATGAGGCCAAGAGCCTCGCGATGTCCTCCACCAAGTCGGCGGTCGGGCACCTGCTCGGCGCGGCGGGCGCGGTCGAGGGGATCTTCTCGATCCTCGCGATCCGCGACAATGTCGCGCCGCCGACGCTGAACCTCGAGAAGCCGTCGCGCGACAGTGCGATCGACCGGGTGGCGCTGCAGGCGCAGCCGAGGAAGATCGAGGTGGCGCTGTCGAATTCCTTCGGATTCGGCGGCACCAATGCCAGCATCGTGTTCAGGGCTGCGCCCTGAATTTTGCCCACAGACGGCGGGCGCCGGCCGTCCGGCCGGCTTGCGTTCGCGCCCTGCACTGTCGCCCCGGGCGCGGCTGATGCTCTGGGCGCGGTCGCGCTTCGCGCTCGCGGCCCGATGCAGGGCATCGGTCCGTTCGGTTGACGCGGTGCAGGAGGCCGTCGCCTCCTGGCGGGGTGGTCCGGAGGGGCAGAGCCCCTCCGAGTCCCTTAGGCACCCATGCGCCGCGGCCTGATTTTCCTGGCGATCGCCCTGGCTGTCCTTCTGTGCGGCGGCTTCGGCGCCTCCATGGCCTGGCGCGCCTATACCGGTCCCGGCCCGCTGGCCGAACCCGCCCAGGTCGTCATCCCGCGCGGCGGCACCGAGCGAATCGCTGCCGCCTTGGCCGAGGCACGGGTGATCTCCGACCCGCGCGCCTTCGCCATCGCCGCCTGGCTGACGCGCGATGCCGGCCCGCTGCGCGCCGCCGAATTCGCCTTCCCCGCCGGCGCGCCGCTGGCCGAGGTGCTGCGCATCCTGCGCGAGGCGCGCGCCGTCCAGCGCCGCCTGACCATCCCCGAGGGACTGACCGCCCACCAGATCCGCGCCTTGCTGGACCGCACCGAGGGCCTGACCGGGGACATCCCGGCCATCGCCGAGGGCGCGGTGCTGCCCGAGACCTACCTGTTCGAATGGGGCGAAACCCGCGCGGCCCTGCTGCGCCGCGCCGATGCCGCGATGGACCGCGCCCTGGCCGAGGCCTGGGCGGCGCGCGCGCCCGACCTGCCGCTGTCCTCGGCGCGGGAGGCGCTGGTGCTGGCCTCGATCGTCGAGCGCGAGACCGGCAAGCCGGAAGAACGCGGCCAGGTCGCAGGAGTCTTCGTCAACCGGCTGCGGCGCGGGATGCCGCTGCAATCGGACCCGACCGTCGCCTATGCCGCGACCGGCGGGGCACCGATGGACCGGCCGATCTCGCGCGCCGACCTGGACCGCGAGCACCCCTTCAACACTTATCGTATCCGTGGCCTGCCGCCGGGTCCGATCGCGAGCCCCGGTCGCGCCGCGCTGGCCGCCGCCACCCGGCCCGAGGCGACGGACTACCTGTTCTTCGTGGCCGATGGCACGGGCGGGCATGCCTTCGCGCGCACGCTCGATGACCACAACCGCAATGTCGCGCGCTGGCGCGAGGTCGAAAGGCAGCGCGGCGCGCGGTGATCGCCGCGGCTCAGCGGCTGTCGTGAAAATCGCCTGGCTGCGACCCTCGGGTTCGGGCCGGTGCCGGCCGGTCGAGACAGGCTGTCAGGAGACCTGTGCGCGGAAGGCTTGCGGCCTGGCGTGCTGACTGATTCTCTGTGCTGCGCGACGCGGGGAGCGGGCGGCATGGCACATCGCACC
>LNFM01003213.1_pt1 | contig 32659 bp, 24 predicted proteins | sample 596031 | NCBI WGS metagenome assembly LNFM01 (sample SAMN04254537, study PRJNA301005) | activated carbon metagenome | isolation source: dual media filters at the Ann Arbor, Michigan drinking water treatment plant | place: USA: Ann Arbor | reverse complement strand
TTTCGAGGAAGGTGACGATCTCGTCGAAGCCGGAGGCATCGACGAGGGTGAGGTCGAGCGAGCGCAGGATGTAGGTGTCGTCGCCTGCGCCGCCTGCCAGGATGTCCACGCCCGTCCCACCATCGAGTGTATCGTTGCCGTCACCGCCAATGAGTGTATCGTTGCCTTCGCCGCCCGACAGGTTATCGTGCCCCGTGTTTCCGATCAGGGTCTGGTTACCGGTGCCAGCGGTCAAGGCCAGCCCGTGTGTGCCCAGTACCTCGATGCGGCTGACCGGGCCGGTAATCGTGCCGGACACGGAAGTCTTCAGCGTGCTGCCGCCGACGAGATCGATTTTGACGTTGCTTCCAGAGGTCAGCGAGGTAGCGAAGCTCACCGACGACGTCAAGGGACCTCCGGAATACACGAGCGTGCGGGCGCCCGCTGCCAGCCCCAGCGTATAACCTCCGCTCGATGCGCTGGTGGTGGCGGATCCACCCGTCACGATGCTGATGCCGCCGGTGCCCTCGCCGATCGAGTAGAAGTCGTCGCCATCGCGATCCGAATACGCAACGCCGAGCACGAACACCGCGGGGCCGGCGGCGCGGGCACCGAAGTCTTGCGTGATGATCAGCGGACCGACATCGGTGGACGGGTTCGTTTCGGGGACGCCGCCGATGCCGATCTCCCGGTAGGAGGCGCTCATGATGTTCTGCCGGTGACCGGGCGGCGACTGCATGCCACCTGGCCCCTGCCCCCAATCGACCATGAAGCCCGCGTGTCCGTAGAGTGCGGATTCCGCGAACGCATAGACGTTCTCGGCCAGGGCGGTCCATCCGGTGTACCCTGCATCCTCGACCCTTGCGCTGAGGGCTGCTTCGCCAGGGAGTTGATGTGATTGCGCGTTCTGCTGAGACATCAGTTCGCTGTGGACGAGTGCTGCAGTTCCGAGGTTCGGATTCCACGCTAGGGGCTGAACCGGTGTCAGGGCATTGAAAGCGCTCTGGAGAGCCGCGCCGTCGACCTCGAAGAAGTCCAGGGCCGAATCGATCCTGGCATCGCTCGAGCGCAGGGGCGTATAAGAGTCGATATAGCGCGCGGCGTCCTGCGAGGGATCGAGCCGGGCAGCATTGATTAGCTCGAGAAGCAGCTGCTCGGTAGCAGTCGGAGTGCTCATGCCTGGGACCTGGGCCTCGTCGGAATCTGTATGGAGCCGCGATAAGGAGATGAACTGGTGCGTGCACGACGCAGGCGCGTATCGTGCCTCACGCCTGCAACCGACAAAAGGAGAAAGTAGCGTACGTTAGCGCGGCAACTCGGACTTTGACGAGGCTGATATCGGCGCAACCGTCAGCTGTTGGTCGATTGCGTGCACGTCTAGATCCGTCAAAGTGCCTGCTGCAGCCTTGAGCTGCAGCAGGCCGAGCAGGTAAAGGTAGCGTGCTTGCGCGCGCTCCCTGCGGGTCTCCTGCATTTGGCGTTGCGCATCCAGCACCTCGAGATTGGTGCGTATGCCTGCGCCAAAGCCGAGCTGTGTACCCTCCAGAGCGATCTGCGAGGAGCGCACGGCGCGCTCATAGACTTGAAGTTTTCGGGCCGCCGCCATTACCGAGACGTAGCGTGCGCGGGTTGATTCGACGGCTGTTTGCGTGGCCGCGGCGAGGCTTGCGTTCGCCTTCTCGCGCTGAATCACCGCTTGCTCGACCGAGGCGGACGTTGCTCCACCCGAGTAAATGGGCATTGTCACCTGGACGCCAGCCGAACGCACCAAGCTGGATGTGTTCAGGGTGTTGAGGGTGTCGTTCTTGGCGTCTGTCACACTCGCCACGAAATCGACCCGAGGGTGGTGTCCGGCGCGATTTCGCTCGATCTCCAACTGCGCTGCATGAGCCTGGACTCGCAGCGCAAGCACATCGACATTGCGTTCTTCGGCCAACTGCAACCAATCGGACAAGGCGGCTGGACTGACAGCGACGGTCGGAGCGCCATCATGTGGCCGCCTCAGGGCGGGATCGCTGACGCCAGTCAGCTTGCTCAGTTGCGCTCGGGCCACCGCAAGGCGATCGTGCGCATCGATGAGCTTGGCCTCGGTCAGGTCGCGTCGCGTCTGCGCCTCGGCGACCTCGGTGCGCGTGCCTTCGCCACGTGAAAAGCGCTGCTGAGCTGCACCGATCTGTCCTTTGACGCTGGCCAGCTCCGAATCCGCCAGCCCTATCGTATCCTGAGCGAAGAGTACGTCGAAGTAGGCCGTTGCCACTTGCACCGTGAGTTCCATGCGCCGGCCAAGCAGGACAATGTCGGCTTGCTCGGCTTGCAGCTTTCCCTGCCGATATCTGATTCGGGCGTCCGGGTGATACAAGGGCTGGCGCAGGTTGATCGAACTCTGTCGCGATCGGTAATCCAGAGATCGTGTGAGACCGAGGCCGGCGCTTGTTTGTTCGCGGTCGCCCTGGTTGGTCAAACGCGTGGACGAAAGCGATATGTTGGGCAGCAAGGCTGCCCGCGCGATCGGCCCAGCGAGCTGCTGCGCATCGCGATCGAGGCGCTGCACCCGGTAATCCGCATTATGGTCGAGGGCGGCGGAGACCGCATCCGTGAGCCCCATGGCGACTGCTGGCAACGAGAGCGTGCCGAGCAATCCGAGCAAGATCGTGAGCCGCGCTTGCTTCATTGTTCGATCAATGCCGATCGCATACGATCGCGCAAGGGTTTGAGTATGTAGTTGACGAGGGTGCGCTCGCCCGTTTGGATGAAGACTTCCGCCGGCATGCCGGGCCGGATCTCGAAGTCTCGCACGGCGCTCATGCCTTGTGCTGTGACCTCCACCTGTGCTTTGTAGTACGGCTGCTTCGAGGCAGGATCGACCAGGGCATCCGCAGATATCGTTTTCACGATCGCCGGAATTCGAGGCGTGTCGGCACGCAACAACGCTGGGAAGCGGATGTCCACCGGCAGTCCTGGCTTGATCTTGTCGATCAGCATGGTCGGCAACTGGGCGTCGATGCGCAATGGCTCATCCCTCGGTACGATGTCCATCAGCGTGGCCCCGGCTGGCACGACACCGCCGATCGTGAACACGCTCAGACCGACCACGATTCCGTTGGCGGGCGATTTGATTCGAGTGTTCGCAACATCGTGCTGCAGCGACGCGATCCTCGATTCGAGCGCCTGCAGTTCCCGTTGGATCTCGGTGCGATGGGTGTACACCTCCTTTTGCTGCTCGTTATGACGATTCGCGAGCCGGGCCCTGGTTTCGGCAGCAGCCTGGCGGACGCGCACGATCGTGCCCGCTTCTTCGGCAAGCGCTCCCCTGACCTGGGCATGTTCTCGTTCCTGCTCGGCGACTCGATTGGCCGGGTAGTAGCCCTGGCCCGAAAGTTCTCGCAGTCGCGCAAGTTGCTCGGTCAGACTATCGCGTTGTTCGAGCCGGGACGATCGCGAGCCTTCCAAGGCACTGGCCTGGCCTTCGAGCCCTTTGATGGTTTCCCCGAGAACGGCGAGATCGCCGGCGAGCGCCGCCCGCCGCGCTTGGAACAGTTGGCTCTGCAGCCGCATAGCATTCGCCGCGCGAGGGTCGTCTGCTGCCGCGACCAGTTGCGGCGAGTAGGCAATGCTGGATCGAGCGTCCTGCTCGGCCGCGAGCCTCGCATCTGTAGCTAAGGAGGTAAACCACTGGCCGCGCGCGATCTCCAGTTGGGATCGCGCATGCACCGATTCGAGTTCGATCAGTATCTGCCCCGCGTGGACTGCATCGCCATCGCGAACGCCAATGGATTCGATGCGTCCGGCGACGAGCGACTGCACGGCTTTCCGATTGTCCGCCACGACGACTTGTCCGGCGGCCGAAACGCCTTGATCCAGGGGGGCGAAGCTCGCCCATGCGAGGAATGCACCGAAGCCGAGCAAGATGACCGCCCATCCCCAACGGCTGGGTCGGCCGATGCCAATGTCAGGAGGGCCTAGGCGATCGGGGGCCGCAGCGGAGCGCGCACGCGGATCGGAGGCCCGATGTGATGTCGGCAGTGGCGCAGTCGAGTTTTGGACGGCATCCTGAGGCGGCATGGCTGATCTCGTTGCTTGCTACTCGGCGTCGTCTTCCGGGGCGGTACGGTCTCTTGTACGTGCGGAGGCGAGTTTGGCCAGAAACTCTTCGCGGGAACAGAAAGTCTGCATTTGACCGGCCCGCAACACGAGCACTTTGTCGACCAGCGTGAGCAGTCCGTTATGGTGCGTCACCATGACGATTGCGCAGCCGCCTGACCGGAGATCTCTCAGCGTCGTAGCAAGCGCTCGGATACCCGACTTGTCCAGGTTGGCGTTCGGTTCGTCCAGCACGACAAAGACCGGATTGCCGTAGAGCGCTCTGGCGAGACCGATTCTCTGGCGCGTGCCCCCCGAGAGTGCGGTGCCCGCTTCGCCGACAGGCGAGTTGTACCCGCCGGCCAAGCGCAGGATGGTTTCGTGCATGCCGGCACGCTGGGCGGCTTTGATCACGTCTTCGGCGTTGAGCTGACCGAAGCGGGCGATATTCTGCCCAATGCTGCCAGCGAACAACTGCACGTCTTGGGGCAGGTAACCGAGATGTGGGCCCAGGTCTTCCTTGTTCCACTGTTCGAGTTCCGCGCCGGCGATGCGCACTTTTCCGCTAGCGGGCGGCCAGGCGCCTACGAGCGTGCGTGCGAGCGTGGATTTGCCGGCGGCAGAAGGGCCTACGATCGCGACGATCTCGCCCGGATGCACGGAAAACGTGATGTTCCGCAAAATCGTGGCGTCTGTGACCGGCGCGTGCACGCTCAGGTTGTCGATGCTCACGGTGCCGTCGGGGCGCGGCAACGGCATGCCGCTGGGGCGCGCCGGATGCTCGCGGAGCAGTTGCTGCAGGCGGCGGTAGGATAGGCGTGCAGAGACGAGGTTGCGCCAGTTGCCGATCAAGGATTCCACAGGCGCAAGGGCTCGGCCGGCGATGATCGATCCGGCGATCATCATGCCGGCAGAGATCCGTCCCTGAAGGACCAGCCAGGCGCCGAGCCCGAGCACCAGGGACTGAAGTGCGATGCGCGTGAACCGCGTGACTGCGCTCAGCACCGCGGCGCGGTCCTGGGCAAGCGTATGGGCGTGCAGGTGCCTCTGGTGGAGTTCCGCCCAGCGGCGGCGAATCGCACTGAGCATGCCGAGTGCTTCAATGACTTCCGCATTGCGCAGATCGTTCACCGCATGCACGATCGCCGCCGTCGAAAGTTGCTGCGAATCCTCGAGGCGCGGACGAGTGGCTACTTCCGAGAGCCAGGCAAGCAGAACGAGCAGCAGTGTTCCAGCCGTGGCGAGTACGCCGAGCCAGACATCGAAGCTGAAGATGACTGCGAGATAGATCGGGATCCATGGCGTGTCGAGCAGGCTGACGAACGCGCCCCCGGTAAACGTCTGGCGGATCAGGTTCAGATCGTGCAGCATTTGGGCGACATTTGCGCCAGTCTGCTTCAGACTGCGTTCGAACGTCGCATCGAAGACTCGCGTGTTTAGCTTGGCATCGAAAGCGGAGCCCAGGCGTGCAATGATCAAGGCCCGGAACGCTTCGACGCTCGCCATTAGCGCGTACAGGCCGAGAGCGAGCGCCGTGAGCATCAGCAAGGTGGTCTCGTTGTACGAAGTCAGCACGCGATCGTACAACTGCAGCATATAGAGCGCCGGGACCAGCATCAACATGTTGCAGAAGAACGAGAACGCCAGAACTGTGCCGAAGTGCCCGCGCAGCGCGGTGGCGGTGCGGATCAGTTCCGTGTGCGTGTCGGGCGTGCTTTGCTTCATTGCGTGGGGCGCGACCTTGATCAAGCGGATGGTTAGCGAGGATTGCGGCGCGATCCGTCAGGATACGAAGCAACTAGGTTACGTGGGGTGCAACCTTGCCGCAAGAGTGGTCGTCGGCGCGCGATGGCTGTACGTCGACTTGTCGTCGAGCTGGAAGGTATCGCCTATGCATAAACGACGAAATCAGGCCGCTCCTGTCGACAGTGAGCCAGGGACGGTCGACGGGTTACCCGGCGATAAGAGAGGATGCCTGCTGTAGCCGGACGGTGGCGTGGCGCGCCCCTGGAGAGCACGGACTCGGCGCGTAAACGGATTGTTGGCGATGTGAAAAGCATGCGCGCACCCGCTTCTGTGATGACGGCAACATCGCGACGTGGCCTGGGGAAGTTATCGTCCGCCGTTGAGGCATCCGATTTAGCGCGTGTGACGAACGTTGAAAGCCTGCATCCAGAGACCGAAATTGATGATGCGCCAGACGAGAAAATCGAATGGGCGCCGGCCGTCCAGCCTTTGATCGCACGCCTCGATCGCCTGCGGCTTGATGACGCCTTGGCTGGCCCCGACCGCCTCTCGTACCCACGTGCGAAACAGCTCTGGATTCTGTTGGCGCATCCATACTTCTTCGGGGGTCGCGAAGCCGAGCTTGCTACGACGCTCGCGCACCTTGTCGGGCAGAATGCCTGTCAACGCATCTCTGAGGATGCGTTTCTGGAGCCCGCCGGCAATTTTGGACTTATCGGGTAGGCACAACGTCAATTCGACCAGGCGGTAGTCCAGAAAGGGCACGCGGGACTCCACGGAATGCGCCATGGAGTTGCGATCTTCGGTGTGAAGAAGCATGGGCAAGCCGGTCCGCGTCAGCAACGCAGTCGACAATTGCAGCATGGCGTTGTCTTCGCTGCTGGCAGTGGCGTTCGGGTCGCGATCCAACGCGCCGAGGTGATTCACGTCGAGCCATGTCGGTTCGGTCGCCTGCACGCCTGCGAGGCGTCGCAGCGGTTGGCGCAGGGTTTCGGGAAGGAGCGCGTCGGCGGCTTGTTTGAGCACGAATCCCATGCCACGCCCACCGGATTGGGCTAGTGCCCTGGCTTCGGCGAATGCGTCCCCCCACTGCAAGGCGCGGATTCGATTCGCCAGATACGGGCCGATGAAGCCGGTGTATCCCGCGAGTATTTCGTCTGCGCCCTGACCATCGAGCATCACTTTCACACCGTGGTCAGCGGCTGCATGGAATACAGACCATTGAGCGAATATGCTGCTGGAGCCGAACGGCTCATCCTGATGCCAGATCAATTTCGCCAGGTCGCGTTGCAAGCCGTCGAGATCCGGCTGAATGAAATGAGCGTCGACGTCGGTCGCAGCCACCACGGCCTCGGCGTATTCGCGTTCGTCGAATCGAGGTACGTCGGAGACGGCCGAGAAGGTGCTCTGGCGGTGATCTGAATGCGCTTCACGTAGCAGCCGATTTGCGATACAGACGATCGACGAAGAATCGAGCCCGCCGGAAAGACACGAGCCGACGCCGACGTCCGCCCGCAGGCGCAATCGAACAGCATCGTCCAGCAAGTCTCGGAAGGCGGAGATCTCGCTTCCTACAGGGAAGGTGGTTGAGGCGGGGCGAGGGGCATACCAGCGAACCGGAGCGAGTTCGCGTGGAACTGCGTCGAGGCCGAATTCGATGCACTCCCCGCCCCGCAGTTGCCGCACGCCCGCGAACAGCGTTCCGCTGCCGTGGTCGAAGATGCCCCAGTTGAGATAGTCATACGCGGCCTGGCCGTCGAGCCGCGCAGACCAGCCGGGCAGCACGCAGAACTGCTTGATCTCGGATGCGAACGCAAGAAAGCCCGAAGGACTGCGCCACCAATACAAGGGTTTCACGCCGAAACGGTCGCGTGCGACGAAAACGGCGCGCCGAGTCAGATCCACCAGCACGAACGCGAACATGCCATTGAATCGATCCAGGCAGCGCCGACCCCAAAGGCGCCAAGCCTGGATGATCACTTCCGTATCGGAGGTGGAAGAGAACGCCGCACCTTGAGCCTCCAACTCGGCGCGCAGTTCCCTGTGGTTGTAGATCTCCCCGTTGTAGACGATCCAGATGGCTGCGCCTGGATCGCACATCGGCTGGTGTCCGCTAGGCGTCAGGTCGACGATCGACAGCCTGCGATGGCCTAGTGCCACGGCGGCCGGGTCCGATGCAGCCGAGGACAGGGATCTCTTCGGTGCATAGGGGCTGTTCCGCCCGAGCACGGAGCGAGGCGTGTCGGAGCCGGCATAGCACGACGCGGCACCGGCGTGCAGATCGATGAGCGCGTATCCCTCGTCATCGGGGCCCCGGTGACGAACGACATCGGTCATGGCGAGGATGTGCTGCGTTCGCTCTGCCGATGGCTCACCAAACAGAGCGGCGATCCCGCACATTCGACTTGATCCGGTTGAACGTGGAAACAGGTTGATTCATCGATCGGGCGAGTCATTCAAGACCGACGAAGCGTGCTCTAGGCTGAGAGCCAGCTGCCTTGCGGCACCAGCTTACTGTGCGATGCAGGCTCGCAAAAACTGCACGATTCGATCCTGTGTGGCTGCATCCATATCCGGGTGCATAGGCAGGCTCATGACTTGATCGGCAAGCTGCTCCGACACCGGGAACGCCGTGCCATCGTGCATGCCACTGTAGGCCGGCTGCTTGTGGATCGGGATCGGGTAGTGCACAGCCGTCGGTATGCCAGCAGCCTGCAGCTTCTCCTGCACCTTGCTGCGTTCTTGCAGCCGAACGGTGTACTGCGCATAGACGCTCGTGCGGTCCGTGCGGGTCGTCAACACCTGTAGCTTCGGGGCGAGGCCCGACAGCAATTCGGTATAGCGGGCTCCGACCAACGCACGCTGTTCGACTTCCCAGCCGAATCGCTCCAGCTTGCCGAGCACGACGGCGCATTGCAGCGCATCCATGCGGCCGCCCACGCCGATTCGCGTATGGACGTAGCGTTTCGACTGACCATGGACTCGGATCTCGCGCATCGCTTGTGCGAGCTTGTCGTCACTGGTAAACGTCGCCCCGCCATCGCCGTAGCAGCCCAGCGGCTTGGACGGGAAGAAGCTCGTGCACCCGATGCTCGACAGGTTGCAGCTCCACTTGCCTTTGTACAGCGCGCCGAAGCTCTGTGCGGCGTCTTCCACCACGGGAATGCGGTGTCGGGCGGCAATGCGATTGATCTCGTCCATGTCAGCCGGCTGGCCGTACAGCGAGACTGGCATGATGGCCCGCGTGCGCGGCGTGATCGCGGCTTCGAGCTTCGAAACATCGATGTTGCAGGTGTCGGCTTCGATGTCGACATAGATCGGCTTGGCCCCGAGCAGCACGATCACTTCGGCCGTGGCGATGAACGTGAAGGGCGTGGTGATTACCTCGTCGCCAGGCTTGATGTCCAGCGCCATCAAGGCGATCAGCAGCGCCTCGGTGCCGCTCGCGCAGGTGATGCAGTGCTTCGCTCCGCTGAGCGCGGCCAGCTTCGATTCGAGTTCCGCGACCTCCGGGCCCATGATGAACTGCCCGTGGTCGAGCACGGCCTGGATGCGGGCATCGATCGATTCCTTGAGCGCACGGTACTGCGCCTTGAGGTCGACGAATTCTATCTTTGCGGCGGGAGTGGCGGTCATAGCGGGCGGCATCCGAAAGAGTCGATCACATAGCCCGCCTGGCAGGATTCGCAGCGGACCTTCCCTGGGTCATCGGGCAGACGCACGCCGCACTGACACATCCAGCCGATGCGCCGCGCCGGCGTGCCGACGACCAGCGCATACGCCGGAACGTCACGCGTCACCACGGCGCCGGCGCCGACGAACGCGTACTCGCCGATCGTGTTGCCGCAAACGATGGTGGAATTGGCGCCAAGGCTTGCGCCGCGCTTCACCAATGTCTTGAGGTATTCGTCCTTGCGCGAGACGTGGGCCCTGGGGTTGATCACGTTCGTGAACACCATGCTGGGGCCGCAGAACACGTCGTCTTCGAGCGTCACGTCGTCGTAGACCGAGACGTTGTTCTGGATGCGCACGTTGTCGCCGATGCGGACCCGTGAGGCGATGAATACGTTTTGACCGAAGGAGCAGCGCGCGCCGATGCGTGCGCCGCCGCAGACATGCACCCAGTGCCAGATGCGCGTGCCTTCGCCGATCGTCGCGCCCTCGTCGACGATGGCGGTTTCGTGCGCCGTGTAGCTTCCGCCCATTAGTAGTCGAGCGGCAGCGATACGCGCCGGCCGTCGCGCGCCGACAGGTAGGAGGCGATCAGTACCTCGAGGGATCGCAAGCCTTCGCGGCCATCGGTCTCGGGCTCGTCCTCGCCGCGCAGCACGCGGATCACGTTATCGTAATAGAGGGGGTGCCCGAAGCCGTAGACGCTGGTCGTCTGGTAGCTCGCCTGCTTCACCAGCGCATCGTCCTGGGCGTCGGGTTGGGCGAACTCCCAGTGCTGGATCTCGTTGACCGCCACGCCACCGACACGCACCGTGCCGTGCTCGCCAATGATGGTGATCGAGCCCTCGAGATTCTTGGGATAGGTGAGCATGGTGACATTCACCGAGCCCAGTGCGCCGGAGCGCCAGCGCACCGACATCACGCCGGTATCTTCGACCTGGATGTTGCGCGCGAGCGTGCCCGTGTAGGCCTGCACGCTCTCGATCGGACCGACCAGCCAGTCGAGCAGGTCGATATAGTGACTGGCCTGGTTCATGAACGCCCCGCCGTCGAACTCCCAGGTGCCGCGCCAGCGGGCGCTGTCGTAGTATTCCTGGGGCCGCGTCCAGAAGACGTTGATGTTGACCATGTAGATGCGCCCGAAGCGCTTCTTTTCGACCGCGCGCTTGAGCAACTGCAAAGTGGCGTTGCGGCGGTTCTGCTTCACCACGAACAACCTCACACCTGCCGCATCGCACGCTTGCACCATGCGCTTGCCGTCTTCCCAGCGCGTGGCCATCGGCTTCTCGGTCATCACGTGACGCCCGGTGCGCGCAATCTGAATCGCTTGTTCGGCGTGTAGCCCCGAAGGCGTGGAGAGCACGACGATGTCTGCATCGGATTTCTCGAGCAGTTCCGCGAGCGAGCTGTACGGCTTGCCGCCAGTGCGGTCCGCTGCCTGTGTGCGCGCTTCTTTGTCCACGTCGCATACGGCCACGAGTTCGGCCCGCTCCAGATGCCGATCCAAAGCGCCAAAGTGATTTTGGGCAATCCGGCCGCAACCGACCAGGCCAAAGCGTATGCGGCGATCAGTGATCGCTTTGTCGTAGGTAATCAATTTTGTTGAACCACGCTGAGACTAAGTGGCGTCCCCCGAGCCACGGGCCAACGGATTCTAGCACTCTGGCGTCCGTAAGGCCTTTTTCGATGAGGCATCGATCACGAAAGTGCGAGGGTCAAGCTGCGACAACCGCCAGAGGACGAGCTTAGAGTGCGTTGCGGACGCGAGTGCGAGGGGACGGAGGTTTGCTTTCCACGGGGCGTCGGGTCGAGAATCGCGCATGCCGGGTCGCGTGAGCGCGACCTCGACGGCATCCTTGTGCTTGAGCGTTGTTCGGTGAACGGACTCGTGCAGTCAATGATCAACATCGAGGGTTTGTGCGCAGCATCCTTCTCGTAAAAACTTCCTCGCTCGGCGATGTCGTGCACAATCTTCCTGTCGTTGCCGACATACGCAGGGTGCTGGGGGAGGTTGCCATCGACTGGGTAGTGGAGCGGTCGTTCGCGGCCATTCCGGCGCTTCATCCCGCAGTCGGGCGAGTGATCACTTGCGAGATCAGGCGCTGGCGGCGGTCCTGGTCGAGCCGGCAGACGCGTGCTGAATGGAGGGGCTTCGTGCGCGAGGTGCGGCAAGTCCGATACGACGCCATCATAGATACCCAGGGCCTGCTCAAGAGCGCCGTGCTCGCGCGGGCCGCCGAGGGTTCGCGCTACGGGCTCGACTGGCACAGTTCGCGCGAACCGCTGTGCCTTTTCTACGATCGCGTCTTTCGCGTGCCCTGGACGGCGCACGCGGTCGAGCGCAACCGCAGGTTGTGCGGTCTTGCGTTGGGCTATGAAGCGAGCGGCCCGCCCGACTACGGGATACGCGCCGAGCCATCGCGGGCCGCCTGGCTGCCCGCGCGGCCATTCGTCGTGCTGCTGCATGCGACCAGTCATCCGAGCAAGCTCTGGCCCGAGGCGCATTGGCTGGAACTGGGCGCGTGGCTGGCGAACCAGGGCTATGGCGCGGTCTTGCCCTGGGGTGACCCCGCCGAGCGCCAGCGCGCGGTGCGGCTGGCCGAGCGCTTGCCCGATGCGGTCGTGCCCGAGAGGCTCGGCCTCGACCAACTGGCGGCTGTGATGACCGCGTCGGCCGGGGTCGTCGGCGTCGACACGGGGCTGACCCACTTGGCCGCCGCCCTGGCGGTGCCTGTCGTGGGTATCTACGGGGCGACCGACCCTGCGGCCACGGGGGTTTACGCCGCGGGGCGTGCCCTCAATCTGGGCTCGATCGGGCGCCTGCCTTCGGTCGAGGAGGTCGTGAACGCGCTGCAGCAGATCGGTGTCGTCGCACCGAGCGCCTGCGCAAGGCAGCAGGCGTGATTCGTTCGCGACGGCTCTATACCCTCCTGCTCTACCTGCTCGCGCCGCGGGTGCTGTTTCGACTTTGGCGGCGTGGCGCACGCGAACCCGGATACCGGCGCGACATCGCCGAACGATTCGGCCGTTACGCCGGGCCGCCCCTCGACAACTGCATCTGGCTGCATGCGGTGTCGGTCGGCGAGACACGCGCTGCCCAGCCGATCATCGAGCGTCTGCTGCAGCGTTACCCGGGGCGGACCCTCCTGCTCACCCACATGACGCCGACGGGGCGCGAAACAGGGCAGCAGCTCTACGGCGATCGAGTCGTGCGTTGCTATCTGCCGTACGACTTTCCGGGTGCGGTCAGGCGCTTCCTCGACCACTATCGGCCTTCGCTCGGGCTCGTCATGGAGACCGAGGTGTGGTTCAACCTGATTCACGCCTGCAAGCTGCGGGCGGTACCTCTGCATCTGGTGAACGCACGGCTCTCGGAGAAATCTTATCGCGGCTATGCCCGCCTGGGCAGGCTGGCCGAAGAGGGCATGCGCGGGTTCGCTTCGATCGTGGCGCAGAGCGAAGCGGATGCGCAACGCTTTCGTGCGCTGGGTGCCACCGCCATTCATGTCACAGGCAACGTGAAGTTCGACATCGCCCCGGCGGATGATCTCATCGCGCGCGGACGATCCTGGCGCGAAGCCATCGGCCAGTGGCGTCCGGTGTTTCTGGCAGCGAGCACGCGCGACGGCGAGGAAGCGCTGCTGCTCGACGTCCTGGCGCAGATCCATGTGCCGGGCGTGCTCACGATCTTGGTCCCGCGTCACCCGCAGCGCTTCGACGAGGTGGCCCGAATGCTGGAGGCGCGCAAGATTCTCTACCAGCGCCGCAGCGCGGGCGGCTTTCCTGCCGCTGGCACCAACGTTTGGCTGGGCGACAGCATGGGCGAAATGGGGGCTTACTACGCGGCCTGCGACGTGGCGTTCATCGGCGGCAGTCTGCGTCCTTTCGGGGCGCAAAATCTGGTCGAAGCCTGTGCGCTCGGCAAGCCGGTGCTCATCGGTCCGTCGGTCTTCAATTTTCAGGAGGCGACCGATCTGGGCATCGAGGCGGGTGCGGTCGTTCAGGTGCAGGACAGCAGGGCGCTGGCGGCCGAGGTCACGGCACTGCTGTCCGATCCCGAGAGAGTCGCCCGCATGGGTGCGGCGGGTGCCGAGTTCGCGCGCGCGCATCGGGGCGCGGTGGAGCGATTGTTGTCGGTGCTCGGCTTGTCGGGGGCGCCGACGCCGACGTCTAGCGGGGGGTGACGCGCTCGCGCGCCTGTTAGGCTATCGCGCCAGCCACTGATTGACCTGCGCGACATCGCTGTCGTCGAGCCGGCCTGCGGCTGCCCGCAGCCTCAAGCTGCTCAGGATGTAGTTGTAGCGAGCCTGCGCGAGATCGCGGCGTGCCGAAAACAACTGTTGCTGCGCGTTGAGCACGTCGACGCCGGTGCGCACACCGACTTCCTGGCCCAATCGGGTGGATTCGAGCTGGCTTTGCGTCGAAGTGACGGCGGACTGCAAGGCGCGCACCTGAGCTATGCCGCTCGTCATGCCGAGATAAGCCTGACGAGTATTCAGGGCGACCGTGCGGCGGGCAGCTTCGAGGTCTTGGCGGGCGCGCTCGAGATTCGCCTGGGCTTCGCGGACCCGCGAGTTCACGGCGCCGCCCTGATAGAGGGGCACGGCCAATTGCAGGCCGATGACGCCGGCGCGAATGTCGTTGCCGACACCGCCCTGTTGACCGGATCCGGTGCCAGAATCGGTATAGGAGCCGACCACATCGAGCGTCGGATGATGCGCGGCGCGATTGCGGTCCACTTCCTTGGCCGCGAACTCCTCGACGGCACGCTGGATCTGCACTTGTAGGCTGGTATTCAGGGCCAGGTCCACCCAAGCGTCCATGTTGCTCGGCTCGGGGGGCGTCAGGGAAAACTTCGGCCCCAGGGGGGCGAGCGGCGGCGCGTTCGTGCCGATGATCTGCTGCAGTGCGCGCTTGCGGCTTTCCAACTCGTTTTGCGCGGCGATCTCCTGCGCCGTGACGAGGTCGAAGCGCGCCTGGGCTTCATGGGTATCGGTGATGGTGGCCGTGCCCACTTCGAAGTTGCGCTTGGCTTGGGCAAGCTGCTCGCCGATCGCCCGCTTCTGCGCACCGGCGAACTCGACGTTGTCTTGCGCGAGCAGGATGTCGAAGTAGGCCTGGGACACGCGCAGGATGAGATCCTGCATGGCCAGCGAGAGCTGATGGTCTGCCTGCGCGACCTGCACCTTGGCCTGCTCGTACTGGATCCGGTTCTGCGGCCGATAGAGCGGTTGCGATATCGACAGCGCCAGGGCGTTGTTGTTGAAGCGCCCCGAGGTGCTGAGGTTGTTGCGAAAGTCGATCGTGCGATCGTTGTATTGGGTATTTGCCGTGATCGAGGCCGAGGGCAGCAATAGCGCCAAGCCCTGAGGCAGCCTTTCCTGAGCCGCTTGCCAGGAGGCGCGTGCGGCGCTGTAGGTCGCGTCGGTTGTCTGCGCCTGGCGCAAGACATCCATCAGATCCGCCGCCTCGACCCCGACGGTGGCGAGACAGGCAAGCACCAGACTGGAGAATTTGAACAGCTTCATGGCGTGCGGCGTCGCAGGTTTGAGTGACGGCGGTGAAAGAAGGGCCTAGAAGACAAAACGTTCGGGCTGGGGCGCGTTGCGCAAGGCCTTGACGCTCGTCTCGAACAGGCCTTCGCGGCTGTATCCGTCGCCGATGCGCCGCATGCGGTATACAGTCATGATGGGCGGATCGCCGAGGATCGCGATCAGCCGCCCGCGGGGCGCAAGCGAGCGCTCGAACGATGCGGGCAGCTTCGGCAGGGACCCGGTGATGATGATGGCGTCGTAGGGCGCGTGCGCTTCCCAGCCGCTCGCCGCGTCGCCCAATTCGGCGACGACGTTGCCCAAGCCATGCTCGGCCAATTTGCGTTTGGCTCGCTCGTGCAGTTCGGGCACGATCTCGACGGTGTACACCTGCTTGGACAGGCTGGCGATCAGGGCGGCCATGTAGCCGCTGCCCGTGCCGACTTCGAGCACTCGGTCGGTCGGCTCGAGGGCGGCCTCCTGGACGAGTCGCGCTTCCAGCTTCGGTGCCAGCATGCTCTCGCCGAAGCCGAGCGGAATGTCCATGTCGGTGAAGGCGAGATTGCGGAAGTGGTCCGGTACGTAGTCTTCGCGGCGGACCTTCGTCAGCAGGTCGAGCACCGCGGGATCCAGTACTTCCCAGGTGCGGATCTGCTGCTCGACCATGTTAATGCGGGCTTGCTCGAAATCCATGGCCAGTCGGTTCGTTGTGTCCCCGGGGTAGGCGGGTGAGTTTAGCATCATTTGAGCCGTGCGCCCTGCCCGAGGTCGCCCTGGGCCAGGCGGGCTGCAGCCGAGCGCTTCGCCAGCCCGGCTCGGAACCAGGCGCCTAGCCCATCCAGGTAGCTATAGAGCACGGGCACGACCACTAGTGTGAGCAGGGTCGAGGCGATCACCCCGCCGATCACTGCCTGGCCCATGGGGGCACGCTGCTCGCCGCCTTCTCCGAGCCCCAGAGCCAGCGGCAGCATGCCGAACACCATCGCGAGCGTGGTCATCAGAATCGGACGCAGGCGCACGCGACCGGCTTCGATCACGGCCAACATGCACGTGGCGCCCGCCTGTCGGGCATTGTTGGCGAAGTCCACCAGCAAAATGGCGTTCTTGGTGACCAATCCCATCAGCATGATGAAGCCGATGGTGGAGAAGATGTTCAGCGTCGAGCCGCAGACGAGCAAGGCGATCGCAACGCCGATCAGCGACAGCGGCAAGGACGCCATAATGGCGAGCGGCTGAATGAAGCTGCCGAACTGCGAGGCTAGAATGAGATAGATGAAGACCGCCGCGAGCAGCAAGGCCTGCTGCGCATAGTGCAGCGATTCGGCCATGTCCCGGCTCGAGCCTTGCATGCTGAAACGGTAGCCGGGAGGAAAGCTGAGCGCGTCGAGGGCCTGGGCTACATCGCGGGCGACATCGCCGGAGCTGCGGCCCTCGGCATTGGCCGTCACCAGGATCTCGCGCAGCTGTGCCTTGCGGTTGACTTGTTGGCTGCCCGGTTCGGAGCGCACGCTCGCGATCTCGCCGAGCGTCACCATGCGCGGGGTGCCGCCGGGTGCCGAGGCGCTCGCAAGCGGAACGCGCTCGACATCGGCCACACGGCTGCGTGCCTGCTCGTCCAAGCGCACGCGCACGTCGTAGTATTGGTCGTCGGGTGCGCGCCAGTTGCCGACGGCTTGCCCCGCGAGCAGCGGGCGTAGCGTGGAGGCGACTTGCCCGACGCTCACGCCCAGATCGCTGGCCAGTTCGCGCTTCAACTCGACGGTCAACTGCGGCTTGGCTGCCTTGGCGCTGGAGTCGATGTCCACGATGCCCGCTATGCCCGCCATCGCGGCGATCACCTGCTCCGAGAGCTGATCCAGGACGCGCTTGTCCTGGCCGAGCAGCGAGACCTGCAGCGGCTGGCCGCTGGTGACGGCGTTGAACGCCCCGATCCGGGAGATTTCAATGCCGGCGACGGATTGAAGCAGCGCGCGCATCGGCTGTGCCAGGGCTTGCTGCGAGCGGTCGCGCTCGTTGCGCGGCACGAGCTGAACGAAAATGTTGACCTTGTTCTTACCCTGCTGGAATCCGGTGTTGATCGTGGCATAGGTCGTCTTCACTTCCGGCAGCGTGCGCAGCGCCGCTTCGACCTGCCCTGCTTTGTTGGTGGTCAGCCCGAGGGAGGAGCCGGGCGGCGTCGCGAACTGAACCTGCAACTCGGACAAATCCGCCTCGGGAACGAACTCGGTGCCGACCAGCGAAAGCACGGGAAAGCTGGCGAGGAAGCTGCCGGCGGCCAGCGCGAGCACGGTCTTGCGGTGGCCGAGCGCCCATCCCAGGAGCTTCTCGTAGCCGGATGACCAGCGAGCCGTCAGATCGTGGAATCGGCCGAGCAGTCGGTCGAGGCGCCCGTTGCCGAAGCGCCCGGCTGCCTGCGGATCGCGCCAGATCGAGGAGAGCATGGGATCGAGCGTGAACGAGACGAACATGGAGATGAGCACCGCCGCGACGACGGTGAGCCCGAACTGGTGGAAGAAGCGGCCGATGATGCCGCCCATGAAGCCCACGGGCAGGAACACGGCGACGATCGACAGCGTGGTCGCCAGCACCGCGAGCCCGATCTCAGCGGTGCCCTCGAGCGCCGCGCGCTGGTGGTCCTTGCCCATGGCAACGTGACGAACGATGTTCTCGCGTACGACGATGGCGTCGTCGATCAGCAGGCCGACCGAGAGTGACAGTGCCATCAACGTGAGCACGTTCAGAGTGAAGCCCGCGGCGTAGATGAAGAAGAAGGCGCCTACCAGGGCAATGGGCAAGGCGAGGCCGGTGATGACTGTGCTGCGCCAAGAAGCGAGGAAGAGGAACACGATTGCGATCGTCAGCGCCCCGCCTTCGAGGATAGTGGTCTTCACGTCCGACACCGAGTTGCGCACGCCCAGCGAAGCATCGCGCACGACCTCGACCTTCACGTCCGGGGGCAGCAGGGATTGCATCTGCGCCACGGCTTGTCGGATGTCGTCGACCACCGCGAGGGTGTTTTCCCCCTGTGCCTTCACGATGTCGATCGACAGCGCGCGCACGCCGTTCACCAGCGCGATGCTCTCTTCGTCCTGGACACCGTCCGCGATGTCCGCCACCTGCCCGAGCGTCACGGGTTTGCCGCCGCGGCGCGCCACGATCAGCGAGCGGAAATCCCGGGTCGAGCCCAGGCGAGCCTTGATCTGAACCCCATGCTCCTGGCTGACGCTGGCGATGCTGCCTACCGGCATGTCCTGGTTTTCGGTGCGCAGCGCGGCGATCACTTCGTCGGCGCCGATGCGCTGCGCTTCCAGGTCTTCGAGCCGCAGCTGGACCTTGATCTCGCGCTTCACGCCGCCGACCAGCGTCGCCTGACCAACCCCGCCCACGTTCTCGAGGCGTTTCTTGATGGTCTGGTCGGCGAGCGAGGTCAGATCGCGCATGCTGCGCTCGGGGGAGGTCACGGCGACCGAGACGATGGGGAAGTCGTCCGGATCGAAGCGCGAGATGCGCGGTTCCTTGATCTCTTCGCGCAAACTCGGGCGTACCTGCGCGACCTTCTCGCGCACGTCCTGCGCAGCGAGCTTCGGGTCGACGTTCAGGTTGAATTCGACGATGACGACCGACAGGCTCTCATAGGAGCGCGACGACAAGGTCTTGATGCCGCTGATCGAATTGACCGTCTCCTCGATCTTGCGCGTGACCTCTTCTTCAACGCTCTCCGGCGCGGCGCCCGGGTACTCGGTCTGCACCATCACGACCGGGAACGAGACGTCCGGAAACTGCTCGACTGGCAGACGGTGGTACGAGAACAACCCGAGCACCAGCAGCGCAACCATCATCATGGTCGCGAACACCGGGTTGGCGACGCTGACGCGCGTGACCCACACCGGTCAGTTCACCTTCGTCGAAGATGCGCCGATATGCGCCGGTGCGCCCTCGCGCAGCGTGCCCAGATTGATCCGCACGATCGAGGCGCCGGGCTGCAAGCCGGCGAAGACCTGCACCTGACCGTCGGAATCCGCCTCTCCGACCTTGACCGGCTTGCGGCGCACCGCGCCCGCTTCGATCGCATACACCACGGTTGCGCCCGCCTCCTCGCGCACCGCCGTGGCGGGGATGAGCAGCGCGTTGTCGACCTCGTCCCACACCAGTTGCCCTCGGGCGAACATGCCGCCGCGCAGTTGCCCCTGGCGGTTCTCGATCACGGCATAGACGTTGATCGACCGCGTGCCGGCCACGGTGGCAGGGCTGATGCGTTCGATGCGACCCGAGAATTCACGCTCGTCGTAGCCTTCGACGCGCAGAGTAACCGGCTGGCCGACCTTGACGCGGGCGATTTGCGCCGCGGGCACCGCCGCTTCGAGTTCCAGGTGGCTCAGGTCCACGACCGTCACCACGGGGGCGTCGACGCTGACCCGCTCGCCCTGACGAGCGTGACGCTCGGCGATCACGCCGTCGAAGGGCGCTGCGAGCACCGCGTCGCCGCGGGATTTCTCCGCCATGGCGAGTTCGGCTTCGGCCGCGCGCAGTTTCGCCCCGGCCACTTCGTAACTCGACTGCGTGGCATCGAAAGCGTTGCGGGAAATGAAGTTGCGGTCCAGGAGCGCCTGCTGGGTGCTTCTGTTTTTGTGTGCCAGCGCGAGTTGGGCACGAGCGGCTTCGACCTCGGCCTCGCGGGCAGCGACTCGCGCCTGCACCTCGGTCTGGTCAATATGGGCCAGCACCTGACCGCGCTTGACCGCCTGACCCTCGCGCACCGACATCATGACGAGTTCGCCGGGCACTCGGGCGTTTAAGCGCGCTTCACGCCCCGGGCTGAGGGTGCCTGTCAGGGGCAGTCCGCGCTGCAGTCGGGACGCGTGGATCCAGGCGACGTCGGTGGGCGCGAATACGATAGGGGTCGAGAGGTTTGCTGTCGCGGGCTTGTCCGTGCCGGTTCGAGCGTTTACGCCGGCGGCAGCCGCAATGGTGGCGATCACGAGCCCTGCGATCAGCAGCCACACGGCACCTGCGCTCAGCTGTTTGGGCATGATGAGCCGTCTCCTTGGGGGGGCGGGCATACGAGGCCGGCGAGCAGAAGGTCCAGGTAAGTCGAGAGGTAGCGCTCCGGATCGACCGGCGCTTGCGCGTGGCGCGAGAAGCTGTGCATCCACAGGTTCAGCATCACCAGCGGCGCCATCGCGATACGCGGCATGTAATCAGTGTCGACTGCGCGAAACTCCCCGGCCGCGATGCCGCGCTCGAGCAGGCGACCGATCAGTTCGGATACCGGGCGAATAACCTCCTCGTGGTAGAGCTTGGCCACCTCGGGGAAGTTTCCGGCTTCCGCGATGACGAGTTTCGCGATACCGCCCAGCGAGGTGGCGCCGATGGCCGACCACCAAACGCGAGCGAGGTTGCGCATCAGTTCCGAGGTCGGCCCGGTAAACGTCTGGGCGAGACTTTCAGCTTCACGCACGGCCGGAACCAAGCCCGATCGCACCACGGCCTTGAGCAGTTCTTCCTTGCTCGGGTAGTAGAGGTACAGCGTGCCCTTGGTGACCCCGGCTCTGGCCGCGACCTCGTCGAGTCGGGTGGCGGCAAAGCCGCGCTCGACGAACACTTCCAGTGCGGCCGCGAGCAGTTCTGCCGGACGGGCATTCTTGCGGCGCAGCCAGCGTGTCGTCGGGACGGGGGTGGGCGAAGCGGCAGGAGAGGGTGTCATCACGGGCTCGAGAAATAACTAACTGGTAAGTAACTTATGAGCGACTTTGGTTCCCGTTTATCGTTGTCGGGTAACGATGGGCGCCGACAGGTCACGACGCGTGCGCAGCGTTCTTGCCTGCGCAGCGGCATCCATCCAGGGGTCGGGCGCCCGCGATTCATCTTGCGTTTGCCCGCTGACTGGGCTAATTTGCTTGCGCACGTTGGGGGTCCTGGGGCCTTGGGCGCCGGGTGAGACATACCCTTCGAACCTGATGCGGGTAATACCGTCGTAGGGAAGCGTTGCGTTGCGGTCACCCGCGGCTCGCTCCCCTCTATCGATTAAGGAGCGACCGATGAGCGCCAATCCCAAATTCTTGAGTGCGACGGCGCGGGTGGACGAAGCCGCCATCCAGCCGTTGCCCAATTCCCGCAAGATATACGTCTCGGGAAGCCGTCCGGACATTCGCGTGCCCATGCGCGAGATCACGCAGTCGGCGACGCCCGCGTCTTTCGGGCGCGAGGACAACCCCCCGGTCTACGTGTACGACACTTCCGGTCCCTATACCGACCCCGAGATTCGCATCGATATCCGCTCCGGCCTTTCGCCGCTGCGCCAGAACTGGATTCTCGAGCGCAACGATACCGAGGAACTCGCGGGGCCGAGCTCGAAATACGGCATCGAGCGATTGAACGACGCGAAGCTCGCCGAGCTGCGATTCAATCTGGCGCGCAAGCCGCGCCGCGCCAAGAGCGGCATGAACGTGTCCCAGATGCACTACGCCCGCCGCGGGATGATCACGCCCGAGATGGAGTACATCGCGATTCGCGAGAATCTGCGTCGGCGCGACTACATCGCGGCCCTGCGCGCATCCGGTCCCCAAGGCAACAAGCTCGCGGACCTGATGGGACGCCAGCACCGCGGCGAGTCTTTCGGCGCGGCCATCCCGGAAGAGATCACTGCGGAATTCGTCCGTTCGGAAGTGGCGCGCGGCCGGGCCATCATTCCGGCGAACATCAACCACCCCGAAACCGAGCCGATGATCATCGGGCGCAACTTCCTGGTGAAGATCAACGCCAACATCGGCAACTCGGCCGTCACGTCCTCGATCGGCGAAGAGGTCGAGAAGATGACCTGGTCGATCCGCTGGGGTGGCGACACCGTCATGGATCTGTCGACCGGCAAGCACATTCACGAGACGCGCGAATGGATCATGCGCAACTCGCCCGTGCCCATCGGCACGGTGCCCATCTACCAGGCGCTGGAGAAGGTCGACGGCAAGGCCGAGGAACTGACCTGGGAGATCTTCCGCGACACCTTGATCGAACAGGCCGAGCAAGGCGTCGACTACTTCACCATTCATGCCGGCGTGCTGTTGCGCTATGTGCCCATGACGGCGTCGCGCATGACGGGCATCGTGTCTCGCGGCGGCTCGATCATGGCAAAGTGGTGCCTTGCGCATCACAAGGAGAGCTTCCTCTACACGCACTTCGAAGACATCTGCGAGATCATGAAGGCCTACGATGTCTCCTTCTCGCTGGGCGACGGGCTGCGTCCCGGATCGATCTACGATGCGAACGACGAAGCCCAGCTCTCGGAGTTGCGCACGCTGGGCGAACTGACCGATGTCGCCTGGAAGCACGACGTGCAAGTGATGATCGAGGGCCCGGGGCACGTCCCGATGCAGCTCATCAAGGAGAACATGGATCTGCAGCTGCGCGACTGCAAGGAGGCGCCTTTCTACACCCTGGGGCCGCTGACCACCGACATCGCGCCCGGATACGATCACATCACCAGCGCCATCGGTGCCGCGCAGATCGGGTGGTACGGTACAGCGATGCTTTGTTACGTTACCCCCAAGGAGCACCTGGGGTTGCCGAACAAGAAAGACGTCAAGGACGGCATCATCGCGTACAAGATCGCGGCTCACGCGGCTGATCTGGCTAAGGGACATCCGGGGGCCCAGATCCGCGACAACGCCGTCTCCAAGGCGCGGTTCGAGTTCCGCTGGGAAGATCAGTTCAATCTCGGCCTCGATCCGGATACCGCCAAGGACTTCCACGACGAGACCTTGCCCAAGGACAGCGCCAAGGTGGCGCACTTCTGCTCCATGTGCGGGCCGCACTTCTGCTCGATGAAGATTACCCAGGACGTGCGTGAATACGCCGAGAGCTTGGGTGTATCCGACCAAGCCGCGCTGGAGAAGGGCATGCAGGAGAAGGCGAAGGAGTTCGTGGACAAGGGGGCCGAGGTCTACTCCAAGGCTTAGCAGCAGTCGCAGGCAGCATCTTCACTGACAGGGGTAGACATGGGACTTTTGGATCAGATCCTCGGCGCGGCACTGGGCGGACAAGGTGGGCAGAAGCCCGGCGGCGGGCTCGGCGGTCTGGGCGATCTCCTGTCCGGATTGGCGGGCGGGCGACAGCAAGGGGGCGGGGCGAATCTGATGGCCGCGCTCTTGCCCGCGGTGCTGGCCATGCTGGCCAATCGGTCGGGTTCGGGTTCCGGCGGCAGTCTGGCTGGCGGGCTCGACGGGCTGTTGAGGCAGTTTCAGGCCGCAGGGTTGAGTCAGCAGGCGAACTCCTGGGTCGGCAGCGGGGACAATCTCCCGATCTCCGCCGACGATCTGAAGCGCGTTCTCGGCCAAGAGCAGCTCTCCCAACTCGCCGCACAGGCGGGCGTGCCGGAGGAGCAGGCCAGCGCAGGTCTGGCCGATCTTCTGCCCGAATTCGTCAATCAGCTCACGCCGCAGGGGCAAATGCCGCCCCAGGGCGAACTGGACGACGCGCTGTCGGGGCTGCGGCGCTCACTGGGCTTGTAACAGAAGAGGTCGGCAGGCCCTTGGCGGGCCTTGCCTGGACTCGGATTTACGGCCGGTCAGGGGCGTACTTTGTCGCACGGCGGATGAGCATGCGCAGGTACAATCCCGCCTGCCATGGATCCCATCGTTGCGTTGAAGGCTCTCGTCATGGGCATCGTCGAGGGCTTGACCGAGTTTTTGCCCATTTCCAGCACGGGTCATCTGATCCTCGCGGGCAGTCTGTTGGGCATGCACGACGAGAAGGCCAAGGTCTTCGATGTCGTGATTCAAACCGGCGCGATGCTTGCCGTCGTCTGGGAGTATCGCAGCCGCTTCCTGCAGGTGCTGACCAACGCGTTCTCCGATCCGGCCGCCCAGCGCTTCATCGTCAATGTGGCGGTCGCTTTTCTGCCGGCGGCCGTCCTCGGTTTGCTCTTCGGTTCGGCCATCAAGGCGCATCTGTTCTACCCTATTCCGGTGGCCGTCGCGCTCATCGTGGGCGGCTTCATCATTCTTTGGGTGGAGCGGCGCCCCCGGCATGTCCGGGTGGAATCGGTCGACGACATGACGTGGCGGGATGCGCTGAAGATCGGGTTTGCGCAGACTTTGGCGCTCATTCCCGGCACCTCACGCTCGGGTGCCACCATAATCGGCGGGATGCTGTTCGGCTTGTCCCGCCGAGCCGCGACGGAGTTCTCCTTCTTTCTCGCGGTGCCGACGCTGATCGGTGCGGGCGTCTATGACCTCGTCAAGAATCGGCATCTGCTCGACGTTTCCGATCTCGGTCCTTTCGCGATCGGATCCGTCGCCTCGTTCATAAGCGCGTTCGTATGCGTACGCTGGCTCCTGCGCTACATCACCACGCACGACTTCACGATTTTCGCCTGGTATCGGATCGTGTTCGGCTTGATGGTGCTCGGGACCGCCTACACGGGGTTGGTGGACTGGTCGCAGGGCTGAGGGCCGCCGGCACCTTGCCCGCGCCCGGCAAAGGCCGCCGACTTGCTGTGATCGGCGAGCTGGACACGCCATGATTTCCCTGGAGCGCTACCGCTCGCTGTTCCGCGAGCCCGACATCGGGGCGGCGATCGTCGCGTCCTTCGTCGGTCGCCTGCCGATCGGCATGGCCGTGCTGTCGATCCTCTTGTTCGTCCAGCAATCACAGCAGTCCTTCGCGCGCGCGGGCATTGCCAGCGCGCTCTACGTGATCGGTGTCGGCGTCGCTGCGCCTTTCATCGGTCGAATGATCGATCGAATGGGGCCGGCGAAGTTGCTGCGCTTCGGGGCGATCGCGTATCCGCTTGCGCTCAGCGCCTTGATCATGACCGTGCAGCGGGACGCCGGCGATGTCTGGATCGGCGTGGCGGCTTTCGCGGCGGGCGCGCTGTTGCCGCCGATTCCGACCTGCATACGCGCCTTGCTGCGACGGTTGTTGCGCGATCCGCATCATCTCCAGACCGCGTATTCGCTCGATTCGGTGCTGATGGAAACCGTCTTCATTCTGGGGCCTGGTGTGGTGAGCGTGTTCACTGCCCTGGCATGGCCGGCGGGCGCGGTCGGCTGCACGGCAGCCCTGGGTTTCCTGGGTGCGCTGGTGTTTGCGCGCTCCCGCGCGGTGCGCGCATGGATCCCCGAGGGCCGGGGGGCGACCTCGAAGCGCTACGGTGCACTGGCGACCAAGGGGCTGCGGCCGGTCTTGACGGCAACGTTCTTTTTTTCGGTGAGCTTCGGGTTGTTCGAGGTCGCCGTGACGGCGATTGCGGCGCGGGCCGGCTCGCCGGCCGCGGCCGGGTTGATCCTCGCGCTGGCCAGCCTGGGCAGCGCGCTGGGCGCCCTCGTCTACGGCAGCCGCAGCTGGGCGGTCAGCGTCGCGGCACAGTACAAGATCGGTCTGGCGGCGATGGTGGTCGGCCTGCTCGCGCTCGCACCCATCGAGAACTTGCTCATGTTCGCATTGATGAGCGTGTTCGCCGGGATACCTATGGCGACCGTGCTCGCTGCGCAGTCGCTGTTGATCGCCGGGATCGCGCCACGGGAGGCGCTGGCCGAGTGCTTTACCTGGGCCTCGACCAGCTTGCTTGCCGGCGTCAGCACGGGCATTGCAGTCGGCGGGCTGATGCTCGAATACTACTCGCCGTTCGTGACGCTGCTTTGCGGTGCCGCCACGACCGCAGCAGGTTTGCTGATGGCCGCGGTGACGGTCCGCGCGACGGCTAGCCCCGGCGCAACGGCGAAGAGACTCTGACCTGCCCGCTCAGCTCTGGCTCCACGGCAGGCCCGCTGCCCGCCAGCCGCTGAGGGTATTGCGATGCCCGGCGCCATCCCGGTCGCCCTCGAACCCTTCGAGAACGTTATAGGCGTTGGCATAGCCGGCGCGGGCGGCCACGGCCGCCGTATCGTGCGAGCGTCCGCCGCTGCGGCATAGAAACATGGCGACGGCGTCTTTGGGGACGCGCGCAGACAGTTCCTCCAAAAAGCGATTGTTCGGTTGCATGCCGGGGTAGGACCTCCACTCGATTTCCACTGCACCCGGCACACGTCCGACGAAGTCCCACTCGGCGCGGGAGCGAACGTCGATGAGGACTGCCTTGGGATGGTCGCGCATCAATTGCGCCGCTTCGACCGGCGCCAGCGCGCCGTCGTAGGGCAAGCCGTTGTCACGGGCGCGCTTGCGCGCTTCGGCGAGGATTTCGTCGGCAGTGGCCATGCGGGGTCGTCTCCAGAGAGGGCAGGGCGGTCATTCTAAAGGAGATACCAAGCCAGCCGTCAATGCACCGTTGTGGCGCGCATAAACATCGGTATGCACCGATATGAGGCGTAATATCGCCATCCAGGCATCGAAACGGTTCAGTAACAAGGACTTTTCCGCCCCGCAATGTGGCATGGTTCCTGCTGACCCGATTCCCTGACATTCACGACGTTTTGACCTGCCAGCTAGGAGACACCTGCATGACCCCAGCAGAAGTTCTAAAGATGATCAAAGACAAGGAGGTCAGGTTCGTCGACCTCCGCTTCACCGACACACGCGGCAAGGAGCAGCATGTCTCGGTCCCGAGCAAGATGTTCGACCAGTCGAAATTCGAGGACGGTCATGCCTTCGACGGTTCGTCCATTGCGGGCTGGAAGGGTATTCAGGCGTCTGACATGCTGTTGGTCCCGGATCCCGATACCGCACGCCTGGATCCGTTCACCGACGAGACCGTTCTCAACATCACCTGCGACGTGGTCGAGCCCGCAGACGGCAAGGGCTACGATCGCGATCCCCGCACCATCGCCAAGCGTGCCGAGGCTTATCTGAAGTCCACGGGTATCGGCGACACCGCTTATTTCGGTCCCGAGCCCGAGTTCTTCATCTTCGACAGCGTCCAGTGGAACGTGGACATGTCCGGCTGCTTCGTGAAGATCCACTCCGAAGAGGCCCCTTGGAGCAGCGCTCTGGATTACGACGGCGGCAACATGGGTCACCGTGCCCCCATCAAGGGCGGCTACTTTCCCGTTCCGCCGGCCGACACGCTGCAGGACATTCGCAATGCCATGTGTCTTGCCCTCGAGCAGCAGGGCGTGAGCGTGGAAGTGCATCACCACGAAGTCGCTGCGCCCGGGCAGTGCGAGATCGGCACGGTGTTCAACAGCCTGGTGAGGCGAGCCGACTGGACCCAGATCCTCAAGTACACGGTGTGGATGGTCGCGGCTTCCTACGGTAAGACCGCCACCTTCATGCCGAAACCCGTCGTGGGCGACAACGGCTCGGGCATGCACGTGCACCAGTCGGTCTGGAAGGACGGTCAAAACCTCTTCGCTGGCAATGGCTACGCGGGCTTGTCCGACTTCGCGCTCCACTACATCGGCGGCATCATCAAGCATGCACGCGCTTTGAACGCAATCACCAACCCCGGCACGAACTCATACAAGCGACTGGTGCCCCACTTCGAGGCGCCGATCAACCTGGCGTATTCGGCACGCAACCGCTCGGCGTCTTGTCGCATTCCGTATGTGACGAGCCCGAAGGCACGGCGCGTGGAAGTGCGCTTCCCCGATCCGACGGCGAACTCCTACCTGGCATTCGCAGCGATGTTGATGGCGGGTCTGGATGGCGTGCAGAACAAGATCCACCCGGGCGATCCCATGGACAAGAACCTTTACGATCTGCCGCCCGAAGAGGCGAAGTTGGTTCCGACGGTATGCCATTCGCTTGACATGGCGCTCGAGTGTCTCGACAACGACCGCGAATTCTTGACCCGCGGTGGGGTCTTCTCCAACGAGATGCTGGATGCGTACATCGCTCTCAAGATGGACGAGGTGCAGCGCTTCCGCACCACGACGCATCCGGTGGAATTCGACATGTACTACAGCGGCTGAGCACCTTAGCCGTGGAGCGCACAAAAGGGGGCGTGCGCCCCCTTTTGTGTTTTCGACCCGACTTGTTCGGGCCGCGAGATGTATGGGGCTGTTGCCTCCAGCGAGGTTAGTTGCGATGCACACATCACCCAGGCGTGCCGATCATTTGCCAAAGGCCCATGCCTGCCGTAGACTGCCGATGCTTTTTGGTAGGTGTGTCAACGAGATACATAACCTAACCGATGTAAAGTCGAATGCGGCCGCGGATCATCTTGCACAGTCTCGCCTGGGGACTCATCCTCGCTCAGGCTCCCAGCGTACATGCAGCGCTCTGCAAGTATATGGACGACAACGGCCACGTCACGTATTCCGACGGGCCGGTGAAGGGCGCGAAGAAGATTTCCTGCTTCGAGGCGCCCCCCGTCCCGGCGCCTCCACCCGCACAACCCGCACAGTCGAGTCGGGCGGCGCCTTCCCCGGCCCCGCCGGCAGCGGCGCCCGCCGGCGGCTTGCCGAACGTCGATCCTGCGACGCAGCGTCGCAGGGACGATTCCCGGCGCAAGATCTTGGAAGACGAGTTGGCGGTGGAAGAGCGATCGTTGGCGCAAGCGCGCAAGGCCTTGGTCGAGGGCGAAGCGGTACGCACGGGCGACGAGCGCAACTATCAGCGCTATCTCGATCGCATCCAAGGCCTGAAGGATCGCGTCGCGCAGCACGAGCGCAACGTCGCGACACTGCGGCAAGAACTCGCGAATCTGCGTTAGTCCGGCCGCAGCCTCGCGGTCCCCGCCTCGCTCCGGGCGTTGGCGTGTATCTTTCTGCGACTCGTGCGGATGCCGCGCGGTGGCAGTCGGATTGACCCATGCTTGCCTCTGCGCTTCCCGGACTCGAATTGCTCGCCACGGCCGTGGTGTTGGTCGATGAGCAGTCGCGCGTTCTCTACGCCAATCCCGCCGCCGAAAACCTGTTCGAGATGAGCGTGCGGCAACTGAAGGGCCACACCGCGGCCGAGATTTTCGTCGGCGCGGAGCGATTGCAGACGGCCCTCGAGTTCGCGCGCAGCAACGCATGCAGCTATACCGAGCAGGATCTGGAGCTCACGCCCGCGGGACGGCTGCCGCTGCAGCTGAGCTGCTGTGTCACGCCGGTCGAGGAAGGCGGCGAACGAGGACTGTTGCTGGAGTTCAGGCCGATCGACCAGCGCTTGAAGGTCGATCGCGAGGAACGCCTGCTCAGCCAAAGTCTCGCCAACCGTGAACTGATCCGCAATCTGGCGCACGAGATCAAGAATCCGCTGGGCGGCATTCGCGGCGCCGCGCAGTTGCTCGAGCGCGAACTGCCGCGGCCGCAACTGGCCGAGTACACGAGCGTCATCATCCATGAGGCGGACCGGCTGCAGTCGCTGATGGATCGCATGCTCACGCCCCATCGTCTGCCCCAGCTTCACGCCTTCAGCGTGCACGAGGCGCTCGAGCGGGTGCGCAGCGTGATTCGAGCAGAAACGCCGGAGGGGCTGGAGATCGAACGCGATTTCGATGTGAGTCTTCCGCCCATCGTGGCCGACATGGAGCAGATCATCCAGGCGCTGTTGAACATCGCCCGCAATGCGGTGCAGGCGATGCGCGGGAAAGGGACCCTGACCTTTCGAACCCGAGTCGTTCGACAAGCCATCATCGCGCGCCGCCGTTATCGCCACGTCGCCCGTGTCGAGATCATCGATACCGGGCCGGGCATCCCGGAGAGCATGCGGGACAAGCTTTTCTATCCACTGGTTTCCGGACGCGATGGCGGAACCGGTCTCGGGCTGTCGATCGCCCAGACGTACATCACTCAGCATGGCGGGTCCATCGAGTTCGAATCCCGCCCTGGTCGTACCTGTTTCATCATTCATCTGCCCATCGTCGAGGGTGCTCCGAAGCATTGAAGGTTACTTCGCCGTTCGCAGGCATGCGCTGCGGCGAGGCTGACGAAAACCACCTGGATATCGAGTGATCACCATGGCCGAAACTGCAACTGCCCTCACCAGCTTTTCCTTTCCTGCGGCCGGCACGACCGACAAGCCGATCTGGATCATCGACGACGATCGCTCGATACGATGGGTGTTCGAGAAGGCGCTGGCGCGCGAAGGCATCGAGTTTCGATCGTTCGCATCGGCGAGCGATGCCCTCCTGGCGCTCGAGGACGGCGTACCGCAGGTGGTGGTGAGCGATATCCGCATGTCGGGCGAATCGGGGCTCGACCTGCTGCAGAAGCTCAAGGAGCTGCATCCGCAGCTGCCGGTCATCATCATGACGGCTTACTCGGATCTCGACAGCGCCGTGGCTGCTTTCCAAGGCGGGGCGTTCGAGTACTTGCCCAAGCCGTTCGACGTCGACAATGCGGTCGACCTGATACGCCGGGCGATGGACGAAAGCCGAAAGCGGGAGACAACGGCCGATGTCGAGGCGCCGGCACCGGAGATTCTCGGTCAGGCGCCAGCAATGCAGGAAGTGTTCCGCGCGATCGGTCGCCTGGCGCAATCGAACGCCACTGTGATGATCACCGGCGAATCGGGCACAGGCAAGGAATTGGTGGCGCGCGCATTGCATCGCCATAGCCCCAGAGCGGCCAAGCCGTTCATAGCCATCAATACTGCGGCGATCCCCAAGGATTTGCTGGAATCCGAGTTGTTCGGCCATGAGCGGGGCGCTTTCACGGGCGCGCAGACCCAGCGCCGCGGTCGCTTCGAGCAGGCCGACGGGGGCTCCTTGTTTCTGGACGAGATTGGTGACATGCCGCCCGATCTGCAGACACGACTGCTGCGCGTGCTGTCAGACGGACAGTTCTATCGCGTCGGCGGGCATCAGCCGATCAAGGCCAATGTCAGGGTGATCGCCGCGACGCATCAGAACCTTGAGGAGCGGGTCGAGAAAGGTCTCTTTCGCGAGGACTTGTTCCATCGGCTGAACGTCATCCGGTTGAAGCTGCCGCCGCTGCGCGAGCGCCGCGACGATATTCCTCTGCTCGCACGCTACTTCCTGCAGAAGAGCGCCCGCGAACTCGGTGTGGAGCCCAAGCGTCTGGCGGATGGCGCAATCAAGTTCCTTGCCGCGCAGGAACTGCCGGGCAATGTGCGCCAGCTGGAGAACCTGTGCCACTGGCTCACGGTGATGGCGCCCGGTCAGACCGTGGAGATCGGCGATCTGCCTTCGGAGCTGCGCGGCGAGAGCAAGGGCGCCTCGGATCAGTCGTGGACGATGCTGCTCGAACGCGAGGTGGAGAACGCCTTGAATCGTGGCGAGTCGGGCATCATCGACGGCTTGACCGCGTCGTTCGAGCGCTCCTTGATCAAGAAAGCCCTCGCGCATACCGGCGGGCGCCGGATCGAGGCGGCACAGCTGCTCGGCCTGGGCCGCAACACGCTCACCCGCAAGATCCGTGAACTCGGCATGGAGACAGACGGACCGGACGCGGAGTAAGCGCATCCGCCCAGGCAGGGCGGCTCAAGCGGCTAAGGCGTGATCTTGGCGAATTTGACCACCTTGGCCCACTTGAGGTACTCGTTGCGAATGAATGCGGTGAACGCCTCGGGCGTGCTGGTGACCGGATCGGCGCCCAGTGCCGCATAGCGTTCGACCAGCGTGGGGGCTTTCGCGGCCTTGGCCACTTCCTCGCTGAGTTTGAGGACGATGGGGCGGGGCGTGCCGGCGGGCACGATGATCCCGCCCCAGGTCGTGACTTCGTAGCCCGGAACGCCGGCCTCCGCGATGGTGGGCAGATCGGGGAAGGCCTTGGTTCGAGTCAGGCCGGTGACGGCCAGTCCGCGCAGTCTGCCCGAGCGAACTTGCGGCGCAACGCCGCTGGCAGGATCGAACATCAGCTGCACGAAGCCGGACATCACGTCGGTAGCTGCCTGCGCGCCGCCTTTGTAGGGCACGTGCAGGATATCGATCCCGGCCATGCTCTTGAAGTATTCGCCCGCGAGATGGCCTACCGTGCCAGTGCCCGCAGAGCCATTGCTCAACTGTCCCGGGCGGGCTTTTGCCAGGGCGATGAGTTCCTTGACGCTCTTGACCGGCAGGGTGGGGGAAACCGCCAGCATGAGTGGCGCGCTGACCGCTTGCGAGACTGCCTGGACCTCCTTCTCCACGTCGTACGGCAGATTGGTGGAGATGCTGCGATTGATCGCCAACGGGCCGGCGCCCGCGTAGGCGATCGTGTATCCGTCGGGGGCGGCCTTGGCCAGGAACTGCATGCCGATGGCGCCGCCCGCGCCAGGCCGGTTATCCGGAATGACCTGCTGACCGAGCTGTTTGCTCAGTTCCGCGGCATACAGACGCGCCGAGGTGTCCGTGGCGCTGCCGGCAGCGAACGGCACGATCATGCGGATAGTGCGTTCGGGATACTGCTGCGCGGCGGCCGATGCGACCATGAGGCCGGACATCGCCGCCACGATGCCGGCGTAAGAAAAGATTGCTCTGTTCATCTGCGTTCTCCTCGATCTGGATAGGTAAGGTCGCCGCGTCGTCGCGGCGCTGCAGCACGGCTCGTCGTCCGAAGGCGGTGTCATGGCAGCATCGGCTGCGAATGCGCGACGATTATCGGGCAATATCGGCATATCGGTCATGACGATTAGGACGGTTTCGGGCGTCACAGCCGGTCTGCGATCTGGCGCAGGCGGCTGCGGATCACGGCTGCAGTCGATCGCTCGGCCACGGCGCCCATGATCGGCTTGAACGACTTCGGGCGGCGCGCGATCAGAGCGCCAGTTCGGCGACCACCGGCGCGTGATCGGACGGTCGCTCCCGAGCGCGCATGTCCCGATCGACGAGGCAGGATCGGCAGGTGGGC
>LNFM01005433.1_pt1 | contig 32663 bp, 27 predicted proteins | sample 596031 | NCBI WGS metagenome assembly LNFM01 (sample SAMN04254537, study PRJNA301005) | activated carbon metagenome | isolation source: dual media filters at the Ann Arbor, Michigan drinking water treatment plant | place: USA: Ann Arbor | reverse complement strand
TGACGCCGAGTTCCGCGATCAGCGCGCCAAGCCCCATGCCCAGCGCCTGGACGCCCATCAGGTTGATTTCCTTCTCGAACAGCCAGCGCGCATCGTATTCGCGAAAGCCGGTCGCCTTCACCATGGGTCCTGATTCGTAGGCATAGGTATTCGGAACCAGCAGGGATTTTGGCTTCGGGAACATGAGCTGACCTTGTGACAAAATGCTGAAAGATCCAGCAGGCTTAACGAACGCGGGGGCCGGGCGAAAGGCAGGATTTGCGGTTTGCGGCAACTAATTGCTGCGGATTTGGCAGCCTGGATAAACCTATCGCCAGCCTAGTCGTCCCATAGCCGAATTTCTGCTGCGATGACAAATTTCAGTTGCGGCAGGGCTTGATGCACAGTGTCCCAAACCAGTTGGGCCACAACATCCTCGTAGTCGTGACGATAGACGTTTCCGGCGCTGGCCATCTGATTCCACGAAATCCCGGAGTGCTTCGCTTTAAGCTCATTCGGCAGACGCCGAGAGGCTTCAGATATGATCTCCAAACAGCGAGTCACTGCGTAGAACGCGCGCACGTCCGCCTTGAAAGCTTCGCGGTCAAGTCCTTCGACGAAGCGCTGCGCCAAGTCGATGGGATGCAGGATATCGCGAAGCGCGCGCTCCGTATGGTCAGAAGGCATAGATCATGTCGGCGACCGCCGCGGGGCGAACGTAGGGTTTGAGCCCCTCCCGGTTCACAACATCCACCGGCTCATCAAAAAGCTTCGCTATGTATTCCTTGATGTCCACGTAATCGAAGACCGTAATGCGGGCGTCCGGATCGATTTCGATCATGATATCGATGTCGCTTCCCGAACGGTTGTCGCCACGCGCCACTGAGCCGAACAACGCGGCATGCATTACGCCGCGCCCACGCAGGGCTTGCTCGGAGCGTCGCAGGGTCTCTAGGGCTTCGGCGCAATTCATCAATAAAACATAGCATGCCGACGGTCATTTCGGGAGGGGCCGTAGTCAAAAAACGGCAGTTTCTACTGCTCCAGCACCAGCCGGCCCCTGGCGTATTCGTAGCGCTTCAGCTTCGACAGAAACGACAGGCCGAGCAGGTTCTCCGACAGCGCTTCGTCCGGCAGCACCAGGGCCTCGACGTCGCGCACCACGATCCCGCCGAGTTCGATCATGGCTAGCCGCGTGCGCGCCGCCTTGATGGTGCCGTTGGCGGTGGTGACCATCGCATTGTAGTCGCCGCGGGAGGGACGCAGGCCGAACCGCGCCGCGGACTTCTCGTTCAGCGCCACCAGCGAGGCGCCGGTGTCGATGACGAAGTTGACGCGCTGCCCCTCGATGCGGCCGTCGGCCTGGAAATGGCCGCGGGCGTCGGGGGAGATGTCGAGGCTTCGCCCGGAGGCTCGCCCGACCGTCTCCGTGGAAGCCTTTTTCGGCGATGGGCTGGATGCCGGCGCCGGGGACATCTTGTCCGCCATCTGCGCCATGAAGGTGCCGAGGCCGATCAGGATGGCGGCAAAGATCATCAGGTTACGCATCACGCCCTACTCGCTTGCCAGACCGCCGATATCACCACGCAGCCGCCAAGCCGCGACTAACGGAGGCGGCCGGTACACGGGCAAGGCCGCCATTTCGCCGAAAAGGATGAGTGAAGCGTTAACGTCGGCGCTCATGTCCCGCGCGGCTTGACCCGGCGCGTCGGCTGCGCGGTTGCCGGGTCCTCCGGCCAAGGGTGGCGCGGATAGCGGCCGCGAAGGTCGGCGCGCACGGCCGCATAGCTGCCGCGCCAGAACCCCGGAAGATCGCGCGTTACCTGCACCGGCCGCTGCGCCGGCGACAGCAGTTCCAGCACCAGCGGCACCGCGCCCCTGGCGATGGAGGGGTGGGTGTTGAGGCCGAACAATTCCTGCAGCCGGACCGCAATGGTCGGCCCCTGCTCGGCCTCGTAGTCGATCGCCAACATCGTGCCGGTGGGGGCCTCGAAATGGGTCGGCGCCTCGCGCTCCAGCCGCGCGCGCAACTCCCACGGCAACCGCGCCACCAGCGCGTCCGAGAGGTCCCCGGTTGAAATCTCCTTCAACGAGGATTTGTCGTAGAGAACGGGCGCCAGCCAGTTCTCGCAGTCCGCCGCCAGCGCCGCGTCGGACAGATCGGGCCAGCTATCGCCCTCGGCCTTGCGCAGAAAGGTGACGCGGTCGCGCCATTGCTTGAGGGACTTCGACCATGGCAGCTTGTCGAGTCCGGCGGCGACCAGGCCTGCGGCGAAGACGCGCGCCGTTTCCTCCGAGGGCGACAACGCGACCGGCGCTTCCGACAGGGTGATCGCGTGCAGCGTCCGCCTGCGGCGCGCCCGCAGCGCCATCGCGCTGCGATCAAACGAAATCTCCTCCGAGTTTACGATCTGGTCGGCGAAGTGCACTTCGATCTCGTCCTGGGTGATCGGCGCCGCCAGCAGAATGCGCCCTTGGGCGGCGGTGCCGGTCAGTTCGGCAACCGCGACATAGGGCGCGCGCGCCAGTGACGAGGTTTGATCGACGGCGGCGCCGCGGCCATTGGCCAGCACGAAACTGCCGCTGCCGCGGTTGCGCGCGACCCGGTCGGGAAACGCCAGCGCCAGCATGATCCCGGTGGAAGGCGCGAAATGCTGGCCGGGCGGGCCTTCCGTCGCCGCCACCTGCTGCGCCCAGCGTTGCGCCAGGGTGCGCGCGCTGCTGGCGCGCGGCGAGCGGTCGCGGCGGAACTGGTCAAGCCTGTGATCGAGATCGACACTGTCGCCGCCAAGGCCGCGCTCGGTCAGGACAGCGGCGATCTCGGCGGCCGCTTCGCCCGCCCCCAGCCGATGCGAATCCACGATCATGCGCGCCAGCCGCGGCGGCAGCGCCAGCGCGCGGAGGCTGCGGCCTTCCGTCGTGATCCGGCCATCGGCGTCGAGTGCGCCGAGTTCGCGGAGCAGGCTGTTGGCTTCCTTGAGCGCCGCCGCCGGCGGGGAATCGAGAAACGCCAACGTCGTGGGATCGCGGACGCCCCACTGCGCCAGATCCAGCACCAGCGAGGAAAGGTCGGCCGAGAGAATTTCGGGCCTCGTGTAGGCGGCAAGCGAGGCGGTCTGCGGTTCGTCCCACAGCCGGTAGCATACGCCAGGCTCGGTGCGGCCGGCGCGGCCGCGGCGCTGATCGACCGCGGCGCGCGAGGCGCGCACGGTTTCCAGCCGCGTCAGGCCGATATCTGGCTCGTAGCGCGGCACCCGCGCCATGCCGGAATCGACCACGATACGGACGCCCTCGATGGTCAGCGAGGTTTCGGCAATCGAGGTCGCCAGCACCACCTTGCGGCTTCCCTTGGGCGCCGGCGCGATGGCGCGGTCCTGCACGGCGGCATCGAGCGCGCCGTACAGCGGCACGATTTCGACGCCGGGATCATGAACCCGCTCGGCGAGAAAATTCTGGGTGCGGCGGATTTCGGCGGCACCCGGCAGGAAGGCCAGCACCGAGCCGGGGTCGGCGCGCAGCGCTGACGCGATCGCGTCCGCCATCTGCCGCTCCAGCGGCGCATCGGCCTTGCGGCCGAGATAGCGCGTCTCGACCGGAAAGGCGCGGCCTTCGCTGGCAATCACCGGCGCGTCGCCCAGCAATTTGCCGACCCGCGCGCCATCGAGCGTCGCCGACATCACCAGGAGACGCAGATCCTCGCGCAACCCCGTCTGCACATCCCGCGCCAGCGCCAGCCCGAGATCGGCGTCGAGCGAGCGTTCGTGGAATTCGTCAAACAGCACGGCGGCGACGCCGTTCAGTTCGGGATCGTCGAGAATCTGCCGCGAGAAGATTCCCTCGGTGACGACTTCGATCCGGGTCGCGCGCGATATCTTCGAACCGAAACGGACGCGGTAGCCGACGGTCTCCCCGGCGCGCTCGCCGAGCGTCCGCGCCATGCGCTCGGCGCTGGCCCGCGCCGCGATCCGCCGCGGCTCCAGCATGATGATCTTCCGGCCTTCCAGCCAGGGCGCGTCCAGCAGCGCCAGCGGCACCCGCGTCGTCTTGCCGGCCCCCGGAGGGGCCACCAGCACTGCGGCGGTATGCGCCGTCAGCGTCCGGGACAGTTCGTCCAGCACCGCGTCGATCGGCAGAGGCGTGTCGAAGCTGCGCGGCAAGGATTTCACCAATGCGTCATGCCCGGCCTCGTGCCGGACCTCCACGTTCCCGATACACGAACAGCGCGCAGAAGCCGGGCGGACAGGAAAGCTCCGGCGACGACGGACCCAGCGGCTTCACTTTGCCGGCTCAGCCGCCCGCCCCACGCTTTCATAGATAAAGCCATGAGCCGCCATGTCGTCGGGGCGATAGACATTGCGCAGGTCGACCACGACCGGCCGCGCCATTTCGCCCTTCAGGCGCGCCAGATCGAGCGCCCGGAACTGGGCCCACTCGGTGACGATCACCAGTACATCGGCGCCTCGCGCGCACTCATAGGGGTCGTCGCAATATTCGATGTCAGGCAGTTCGCGCCGTGCCTGCTCCATGCCGACCGGATCGTGCGCGCGCACTCTTGCGCCCATATCGAGCAGGCCGGTGACCAGCGGGATCGACGGCGCCTCGCGCATGTCGTCGGTGTCGGGCTTGAAGGTGAGCCCCAGCACCGCCACGGTCTTGCCGCGCAGATTGCCGCCGGCCGCATGGGAAACCTTGCGCGCCATCGCGCGCTTGCGGTTCTCGTTGACGCCGAGCACCGCCTCGACGATCCGCAATTGCACATCGTGATCGAGCGCGATCTTGACCAGCGCGCGGGTATCCTTCGGAAAACAGGAGCCGCCGAAGCCGGGACCGGCATGCAGGAATTTCGAGCCGATGCGGTTGTCGAGCCCGATGCCGCGCGCGACTTCCTGGACGTCGGCGCCGACCTTTTCCGACAGGTCGGCGATCTCGTTGATGAAGGTGATCTTGGTGGCAAGGAATGCGTTCGCCGCGTATTTGATCAGTTCGGCGGTGCGTCGCGCCGTGAACATCAGAGGCGCCTTGTTGAGCGACAGCGGCCGGTAGATGTCGCCGAGCACCTTGCGCCCGCGCTCGTCCAGCGTGCCGACCACGACGCGGTCGGGGAATTTGAAGTCGCGGATCGCGGCGCCCTCGCGCAGGAATTCCGGATTGGAGGCGACCACCACGTCGGCGGACGGATTGGCTTCGCGGATCAACCGCTCGACCTCGTCGCCGGTGCCGACCGGCACCGTCGATTTGGTGACGACCACCGTGAAGCCGGAAAGCGCGGCCGCGATCTCGCGCGCGGCGGCGTGGACATAGCTCAGATCGGCATGGCCGTCGCCGCGCCGCGACGGCGTGCCGACGGCGATGAACACCGCCTCGGCCTCCGCGACCGGCGCGGCGAGCTCGGTGGTGAAGTCCAGCCGCTTGGCCTTGACGTTGGCGGCGACCAGCGCGTCGAGCCCAGGCTCGAAGATCGGCATTTCGCCCCGCAGCAAGGCGGCGATCTTGCCGGCGTCCTTGTCAACGCAGGTGACCTGATGGCCGAAGTCGGCAAAGCAGGCGCCCGACACCAGCCCCACATAGCCCGTGCCGATCATGGCAATTCGCATGCAAGCATCCGCTTTCGATGGTTAACGCGACCGCGTCTTAGGACATTTTTCAGCCCGAGGGAAAGGGCGGGCTCCGGAAAAAAGGGCATGTGATTTGAAGGAATAAAGGAGAAGGCAACGGATCGGGCCCAGAATGCGGCCGCGCTGCGCCGAAAAGGGACACCGATGACTGTAAACGGGATATTCGTATCACCCGAGCGTTCCGCCCGGATCGACTGGGTGGACTACGCCAAGGGCATCTGCATCGTCATGGTGGTGATGATGCATTCGGTGCTGGGCGTCGAGGCCGCGGCCGGCCAGACCGGCTTCATGAACCACTTCGTGACCTACGCCAAGCCGTTCCGGATGCCGGACTTCTTCCTGATTTCAGGGCTGTTCCTGGCGGTGGTGATCGACCGCGACTGGCGTACCTATCTCGACCGCAAGGTGGTCCACTTCGCCTATTTTTACCTGCTCTGGGTGACGATCCAGTTCGGCTTCAAGGCGCCGGGCTTCGCCGCCGAGGCCGGCTGGCGACACGTCGGCCTGTTGTACCTGGAGGCCTTCATCGAGCCGTTCGGCACGCTGTGGTTCATTTATTTGCTGCCGATCTGCTTTGTCGTCACCAAACTGTCACGACGAGTCCCGCCGATGGCGGTCTGGCTGGTCGCCGCCGCGCTGGAGATCGCCCACGTCGCCACGGGCTGGACGGTCATCGACGAATTCTGCGCGCGCTTCGTCTATTTTTACTCCGGTTACATTCTTGCAGGCTACGTCTTCGCACTTTCCGATCGCGCGCGGGCGAAGCCTTCGCTGGCGCTTGCCGGGTTGGCGCTGTGGGCGCTTTTCAATGGCGGCATCGTATGGTCGGGCTTCAGCGAATGGCCGCTGGTTTCGCTGGCGCTCGGGCTCGCCGGCGCCGGCGCCATCGTGGTGATGGCGACCTTGCTGTCGCGCACCCAGTGGCTCGGCTTCCTGCGCTATTGCGGCGAGCATTCCATCGTGATCTATCTCGCCTTCTTCCTGCCGATGGCCGCGACCCGAACCCTGTTGCTGCGCAGCGGGCTCATCCCCGACGTCGGCCTGGTCTCGCTGATCGTGACCGTCGCCGGCGTCGCAGGCGCGGTGGCGATCTGGCGGCTGGCGCTGGCGCTGCGGGCGAACTTCCTGTTCGAACGGCCCGACGCCTTCTGGATCGTTCCGAGAAGGCCGGCTCGGGCGCTGCAGCCGGCGGAGTAGCCGCCGGGTTCAGCGCGGGTCTTCGAGCTTTACGCCGCCCTTCGTCTGCTCGATTCTGGCACGAAAGCCCTCGGCATCGCCGAAATCGGCAAAACCCTGATAGTGCGGATGCGGGCCCAGCACCCGGCGGGCGTGCTTGATCGGGCACCATAATACTTCGGTGCGCGCGGCCACCTCGCGCGCGAACCCGATTGCACCGCCGGCATAGGAGCAATAGGCGCAATTGATCTTTTCTATGATGTTCAGATAGGCCAGATGATGGCGATCGAACACCAGATAGTCGCGCCGTCGCACTTTCGGAATCCGGTAGATCGGAAAGCAGATCGCCTGAAAAAGCATGACCGCGAGATCGAGCAGCGCGATCGGTACGATCATGGAATAGATCACAGGCGCCGTCAGGACCGTCAGCAGATTGGCCTCGATGACGTAGCGTGACACCCGCGTCTTGAGCTCCCGGTGAAGCCGCAGCACCTCCTCCTCGAACAAGATCCTTCGCTTTTCGATATGGAAGCGCAGTTCTTCCCTCCGCTTCGTCAGCTCGACCTCGATCTCGGCCTCGACGCCACGCAGCTTCTCCATCAGCGTATCGAGTGGCGTGGTCATTTCGCTTCCCTTCGGTGCGCCGGGACCACAAGGGGGCATGGAACGGACACACTTGCAACCGATCCCCTTGATCCGGGACAAAACAGAAAAATCCCGGCACAACCCGACCCCTAAGGCTGTCATTCCGCGCAAAAACCCCTAGATTTCGGCCATGCCGAAAACAGCCCCCAAAGCCGCCGAGAAACCCGCCAAGCTGCCCGGCAAGGGCGACCATGTCTTTCTGGTCGATGGTTCCTCCTACATTTTTCGCGCCTATCATGCGCTGCCGCCGCTGAACCGCAAATCCGACGGGCTGCAGGTCAATGCCGTGCTCGGCTTCTGCAACATGCTGTGGAAGCTGCTGCGGGAGATGCCGCCGGACAACCGGCCGACGCATCTGGCGATCGTGTTCGACAAGTCCGAAGTGACCTTCCGCAACAAGCTTTATCCCGAGTACAAGGCGCACCGGCCGCCGGCGCCTGATGATCTGATCCCGCAATTTGCGCTGATCCGCGAGGCGGTACGCGCGTTCGACCTGCCCTGCCTGGAGCAGGGTGGCTTCGAGGCCGACGATTTGATCGCAACCTATGCGCGGCTTGCCACTGAGCGCGGCGCGACCACCACCATCGTTTCTTCCGACAAGGACCTGATGCAGCTCGTGACCGACAAGGTCACCATGTACGACACCATGAAGGACCGCCGGATCGGCATTGCCGAGGTGATCGAGAAGTTCGGTGTGCCGCCGGAGAAGGTCGTCGAGGTGCAGGCGCTGGCGGGCGATTCGACGGACAACGTGCCGGGCGTGCCGGGCATCGGCGTCAAGACCGCGGCGCAACTGATCGTCGAATATGGCGACCTGGAGCAACTGCTGTTCCGCGCCGGCGAGATCAAGCAGCCGAAGCGGCGCGAGGCGCTGATCGAGAACGCCGAGAAGGCGCGGATTTCGCGCAAGCTGGTGCTGCTGGACGACAAGGTCGATCTCGAGGTGCCGCTCGACGAGCTCGCGGTGCATGAGCCCGACGCGCGCAAGCTGATCGCCTTCCTCAAGGCGATGGAATTTGCCACCCTCACCCGCCGCGTCGCCGACTATTCGCAGATCGATCCATCGGATGTCGAAGCCGATGCGGCGAACAAGAGCGGCGGTCCTTCACTTCTCCCGCCTGCGGGGGAGCTCAGCGCGCGAAGCGCGGCGGCTGGGGGAGATCTTTTCGCGAACTCAGGCGCTTCACATGCGGAAACACCCCCACCTCAGCCCTCCCCTGCAAGCGGGAGAGGGGGCGCATCGACCAAGGGCGACAAGGCCGCGAGCCTGAAGGGCACGCCTATATCCCTCGCCGGCGCGCGTGAGCAGGCGATCCGGAAGATCCCCTTCGACCGCAAGAAGTATCAGACCATCCGCAGCCTCGATCAGCTCCAGGCCTGGCTCGCCCGCGTCCACGATGCCGGTTTCTTCGCCATCGAGGCGATGTCCCACACGATCGATCCGATGCAGGGAGAGTTATCGGGGATTGCGCTGGCGCTCGCGCCCAATGACGCCTGCTACGTCCCGCTCGCCCACCGGCAATCCGGCGGCGGCGAGGGCCTGTTCGACGCCGGCCCGGCGCCGGACCAGATCGCGACCAGCGAAGCGCTGGCGGTGTTGAAGCCGCTCTTGGAATCGGCGGGCATCCTCAAGATCGGGTTCAACATCAAGTTCAGCGCGGTGATGCTGGCGCAGCACGGCGTCACGCTGTGCAACCATGACGACGCGCAGTTGATGTCGTACGCGCTGGATGCCGGCCGCAATGCGCACGGCCTCGAGGCGCTGGCCGAGCGCTGGCTGGGCCACGCCGTCATCAGCTATGGCGAGATGACCGGCAGCGGCAAGAACAAGCTCGCCTTCGGCCAGGTCGCCATCGACAGGGCCGCCGAATATTCCGCCGAAAGCGCCGACGTGATCGTGCGGCTGTGGCGGATCTTGAAACCCCGGCTGGCCGCCGAGCGGATGACCACGGTGTACGAGACGCTGGAGCGACCGCTGATCTCGGTGCTGGCGCGGATGGAGCGGCGCGGCATCTCGATCGACCGCCAGGTGCTGTCGCGGCTGTCGGGCGAATTCGCCCAGACCGCGGCGCGGGTCGAAGCCGAGTTGCAGGAGATCGCGGGCGAACCGATCAATGTCGGCAGTCCGAAGCAGATCGGCGACATCATCTTCGGCAAGATGGGGATCACCGGCGGCACCAAGACCAAAACCGGGGCGTGGTCGACCTCGGCGCAGATCCTCGACGAGCTCGCCGAACAGGGGCACGAGTTCCCGAAGAAGATCCTGGAATGGCGGCAGGTCTCGAAACTGAAATCGACCTATACCGACGCGCTGCCGGAATATGTCCATCCCCAGACCAAGCGCGTGCATACGACCTACGCGCTGGCGGCCACCACCACCGGGCGGCTGTCGTCGAACGAGCCGAACTTGCAGAACATCCCGGTCCGCACCGAGGACGGCCGCAAGATCCGCCGCGCCTTTGTCGCGACATCAGGCCACAGGCTGGTATCGGCGGATTATTCGCAGATCGAACTGCGGCTGCTGGCGGAGATCGCCGACATCGCCGTGCTGAAACAGGCGTTCCGCGACGGGCTGGACATCCATGCCATGACGGCTTCCGAAATGTTCGGAGTGCCGATCAAGGACATGCCGGGCGAGGTGCGCCGCCGGGCGAAAGCGATCAATTTCGGCATCATCTACGGCATCTCGGCCTTTGGTCTGGCCAACCAGCTCGGCATCGCCCGCGAGGAAGCCTCAGCCTACATCAAGAAATACTTCGAGCGCTTTCCTGGCATCCGCGCCTACATGGACGCCACACGCGACTTCTGCCGCGCCAACGGCTATGTCGAGACGCTGTTCGGGCGCAAATGCCATTACCCTGATATCAAGGCCTCCAACGCCTCGGTCCGCGCCTTCAACGAGCGCGCCGCGATCAATGCACGGCTGCAGGGCACCGCGGCCGACATCATCCGCCGCGCCATGATCCGCATGGAGGACGCACTGGCCGAGAAGAAGCTCGCAGCGCAGATGCTGCTGCAGGTCCACGACGAACTGATTTTCGAGGTGCCCGAGACCGAGGTGGCGGCGACGCTGCCGGTGGTGCAGCGCGTGATGCAGGATGCGCCATTCCCGGCGGTGCGGCTCTCGGTGCCGCTACAGGTCGACGCGCGCGCGGCGAGCAACTGGGAACCGGGCGACCCAGTATTCCAGGCCGCGGAGTGTGAGGCACAGTTGTGCCGCGCTGGCTATCGTACTTCACTGGATAGGCCCCGGCGTACTGGATCGCCCGGTCAAGCCGGGCGACGACAGCTCTGGGTGGGGCCGAGAGAATCAATCCAGCTTGGCTTCCATGCCGCGCTTGGTCGCCGGCCGCGCCATCAGAGCGTAGTACCAGCGCTCGACATGGGGAAAATCCTTCAGCTCCACCTTGTGGCGCGGGTGGCGCCAGGCCCAGCCGAGGATGGCGAAGTCGGCGACCGACAAGGCGTCCGCGACGAAGTCGCGCCCCGCCAGCCGGCGGTCGAGTACGCCGTAGAGCCTCCGGGTCTCGTCCATGTAGCGTTTGAGGCCATAGGCGCGGTCGGTCTCGTTCTCCAGCGCGATGAAATGATGCACCTGGCCCGGCATCGGCCCGAAGCCGCCCATCTGCCACATCAGCCATTCATACACCGGGATCCGCCCGGCGAGCGGCTTCGGCAGGAACTTGCCGGTCTTCTCGCCGAGGTAAAGCAGGATCGCCCCGGACTCGAACACGCTGACCGGCTTGCCCTCAGGGCCGTCGGGATCGACGATCGCGGGAATCTTGTTGTTCGGGCTGATCTTGAGAAAGGCGGGCGCCATCTGTTCGCCCTTGCTGATGTTCACCGGAAACACCTTGTAGGGCAGCGCCATTTCCTCCAGCGCCACCGATATCTTGCGGCCATTCGGCGTATTCCAGGTGTGCAATTCGATCGTCATGGACTGGTTTCCCCCACAAGAGCTTGTTGATGCTTTGACCTCCCGTAGCGCGGAACCGACGGGGCTTACAACGGGCTTTTGCGAATGTCGTCCCCGCGCCCGCGGGGCCGCGGCGGGACATCGTGCCCTGTTGACGGCACGAGGTCGGCGCTGGAATGTGCCCGGGAGCACCGATAGATTGCCGTCCGCCTCAAACGACCCGGAAAACGCCTTGTCCAAATCAGCCTCCCGCGCCCGCCTCGCCGAGATCATCCGCAAACGCTCGTTCGGCCGCGGCGAGATCACGCTGGCCTCGGGCCGCAAGAGCGACTTCTACTTCAACCTCAAGCCGACCATGCTCGATCCCGAAGGCGCGACGCTGCTGGCGGAACTGACCTATGAGGCGCTGAAGGACGACAATCTCGATTTCGTCGGCGGGCTGGAAATGGGCGCGGTGCCGCTGGCGGGCGCGATCGCGCAGCTCTCCTGGATCAAGGGCCACCCGATCGCGGCGTTCTTCGTGCGCAAGAAGCCGAAAGAGCACGGCGCCCGGCTGGCGGTCGAGGGCCTCGCCAGGGGCGAGACCCTGCAGGGCAAGCGGATCGTGATCGTCGAGGACGTCACCACCACCGGCGGCTCGGCGCTGAAGGCGGTCGAGGCGGTGCGCGACGCCGGCGGCGAGATCGTGCTGGTCCTGACCATGGTGGATCGCGAAGAAGGCGCCAGCGAAACCTTTGCCGCCGCCGGGATCGCGTTTCGCTCGCTCTACAAGGCCGGCGAGTTCCTGAAGGGCTGATCTTCTCGCTTCTCCCTCGCCCCGCTCTTTGCGGGGAGAAGGATCGCGCCGCGAATTCTGAAGCTGACGGTGAGGCCGGTACCCCCTCACCCGGATCGCAATTGCGATCCGACCTCTCCCCGCATGCGGGGCGAGGTAAGAGGAAGCCGCTTTTCTTTTCGCTTATCCCCGCCCCGGTCACTGCGCGTTTACCATCGCGCATTAAGGTTACCCGAACTGAAGCATGGCGCGCTTCGGTGCGTAGTGTTGCGTGGGATGGAGTTGGCGTTGCGTACAGAGTTGGCTTTTTCGCGCGGGCCGCGCCGCGCCCGGCTTGTCGCGGTCGCGACGCTTTCGGGCGCCCTGATGCTTGCGCCCGGAAGCGTCTCCGCCGCGGGCCTGTTCGAGTTCTTTTTCGGCGGCCTTCAGAAGCAGCGGCAGGCCTCCTCGCAGCTCAACTTCTTCGCCGATCCGTTCGGCAACAGCCAACCGCAACAGCCCGCGCCAGCCCCCCGCCTCGCCGGTTCCGGACCGGCGTTCTGCGTGCGCAGCTGCGACGGCAAGTATTTTCCGCTGACCATGCGCGGCAACGCCTCGCCGGCGCAGACCTGCCAGGCCTTCTGCCCGGCCAGCGTAACCAGGGTGTTCTACGGCAGCACCATCGAAGGCGCCGCCGCCAGCAATGGCGAGCGCTACGCCGACAGTGAAAACGCCTATGCCTACCGCAAGGCGCTGCGCGCCGATTGCACCTGCAACGGCAAGAATCCGCTCGGACTTGCGCCGATCGACCTCACCTTCGACACCTCGCTCCGCTCCGGCGACATCGTCGCCACCACCGACGGACTGGTGGCCTATACCGGCGTGCGGCTCGGCGTCGGCCAGGCCGCCGAGTTCACGCCGGTTGCCGCCTATCCCGGCCTCACGGCGGATGTCCGCGCGCGGCTCGGCGAAATGAAGGTGGCGCCGGTCACTGCGGAGATGGTCCGCGAGATCGTGACACCCGAAGCCCGCGACGTGACGTCGAGCGTGCCGAAGGCTTCCATGCCGAAAGCTGCGAAGCGGGCTGAAGTGAACTAACCCTTGGTCATTCCGGGGCGATGCAACGCATCGAACTATGGTGCGCAATTGCGCACCTGAGAATCTCGAGCTTCCCCGATGCGCAATTGCGCATCTGAGGTCTGGTCCTTCGGACCATCCCGGAATGACGGAGACCAGCTCAACGCCAGCGAAGTCAACGCCCGACGATGACGCCGATCACGTTCGGCGCCGACAGGTATTTCTCCTCGATCGCCGCGCGCGCCGCGGCGCGGTTTTCCGGCGTCAGCAGGCCGCGTTTCTCGGCCAGTATCATCCAGCAATAACCCCACCAGTCGGTCAGCATGCCCTGATCGTCGATGAGGTCGTAGCCCTGCTCGGCGGCGAATATCCGCGCCTGCGCCTCATCCAGCGCGTCGAGAAAGGCGTGATCGGCGGCCGAGAACAGATCGTCGCTGAAATCGTCGGTGGTGTAGCCCCATACCGACATGCAGACCGCGTTGAACGCGCGGTCGATCGCGTCATCGTCGACGACCTGGCGGCGCGCGGCCTGGTGCAGGCGCGACAGCGACCGCGCGTAGTCGGCGATGCGGGTGAGCGCGAATTGATCGAAGGCGGTGGTGGACATATAGTCCTCGCAAGCTCGGATAGACCATAGATGTTGTGTCGGCACGGCGCCGAATCACTATGGTATATCAAATACTTGCTAAGGTGTTCTTAATTTGTTCCGGATCGGACGGCAGCACGGCTCGCGGGACATCATCCCGGCGAGCCTGGCGATGGCGATGAGATCTCACATCGCCGACAGCAGTCTGTCGCCGCAGTAATTGGCGTAGAATTTCCCGCCGCACTGCCGCTTGATCGCGGCACAGCGCGCCGCCGACGAAGCGCCTTTGGCTATGGTGAAAGAACAGCTCAGGGGATCGGCGCGCTTGCCCGCCTTGCCCGCTGCGAACGCGGCGCCGGTGGCGCTGATGCAGATCACCAGAAGCGTTGCGGCTGCGATCTCGATCATCAATCTCATGGCAGGCCTCCCCTTCATTTGATGCGCGTCTTGCTCGCGCCAACCGGCATCCAACCCGCATCAGGCGCGGGCAGGAAATCTTCCCGCCCACTTTCAGATTGAATTCTATCATAAAACCCGACCGTGCCGATGCCGCGAATTCGGCCCGGTCCTTGCATAAATTGGCATTCAGGTGGTGTACAACATGCCGCCTGCGGTTTCGGCCGGAGTGCAAGCCGCGTGGCCTGACGCGGATTTTGAACTGCAGGGATGAAGTGTTGCCAGAGAAAATCCCAGGGAAGTATCCAGCGCTTGACGAGTTGGCGCTGGCCGAGATCAAGAGCGCCATCCTCGTCAAGCTCCGGCTTGCGGTCGGCAAGGACGCCGGCATGGCGACACGGCGGGACTGGTACAAGGCGGCGGCGCTGGCGCTGCGCGACCGCATCGTTCACCGCTGGCTGAGTGCGGAAAAGCAGAGCTACGACGCCGGCAGCAAGCGGGTCTATTATCTCTCGCTCGAATTCCTGATCGGGCGGCTGTTCACCGATGCGCTGAACAACATGGGGCTGCTGCCGGAGTTCGAGGTGGCGCTTGGCGATCTCGGGGTGGGTCTTGACGACCTGCGCAAATGCGAGCCCGACGCCGCGCTCGGCAATGGCGGCCTCGGGCGGCTCGCGGCCTGCTTCATGGAGAGCATGGCGACGCTGGCGATTCCCGCCACCGGCTACGGCATCCGCTACGATTTCGGCCTGTTCCGCCAGATCATCGCGCAAGGCTGGCAGCAGGAATATCCCGACGAATGGCTGAGTTTCGGCAACCCCTGGGAATTCCAGCGGCCGGAGGTGATCTACCACATTCATTTCGGCGGTCATGTCGATCATGTCGATGACCGCGGGCGCGACCGCGCGACATGGCGGCCGGGGGAGACCGTGCAGGCCGTCGCCTACGACACCCCGATCGTGGGCTGGCGCGGCGAGCACGTCAACGCGCTGCGGCTGTGGTCGGCGCGCGCGCCCGATCCGCTGCGGCTCGACGTTTTCAACAGCGGCGACTATCTCGGGGCCGTCGCCGAGGAAGCGCGCGCGGAATCGATCTGCAAATTCCTCTATCCCAATGACGAGAGCCCTGCAGGGCGCGAGCTGCGGTTGCGGCAGGAGTATTTCTTTGTTTCCGCCTCGTTGCAGGACCTGGTCAAGCGGCACCTCTCCTCCGACGGGCAGTTGCGCAGCCTCGCCTCGAAGGTCGCGGTGCAGCTCAACGATACCCATCCGAGCCTGGCCGTCGCCGAGCTGATGCGGATCCTGGTCGACCTGCACAATTTCCGCTGGGACGAGGCATGGAAGGTCACGGTGGCGACGCTGGCCTACACCAACCACACGCTGTTGCCGGAAGCGCTGGAGACCTGGCCGCTCGAACTGTTCGAGCGGCTGTTGCCGCGGCATCTCGAAATCGTCTACCGGATCAACGCTGCGCACCTGGCGCTGGCCGACATGCGCTGTCCGGGCGACGTCGATTTCCGCGCTTCGGTGTCGCTGATCGACGAGACGTCGGGGCGCAGGGTACGGATGGGGCAGCTCGCTTTCGTCGGCTGCCATCGCATCAACGGCGTCTCGGCGATGCATTCTGAACTGATGCGGGAGACCGTGTTCCAGGATCTCCACCATCTCTATCCCGGCCGCATCACCAACAAGACCAACGGCATCACCTTCCGCCGCTGGCTGATGCTGGCCAACCCGCGCCTGACCGACCTCCTGCGCGAGGCCTGCGGCGAGGCGGTGCTCGACGACTTCTCGCTGTTCGATCGCCTCGAAGGCCGCGCCGGCGACAATGCGTTCCAGCAACGCTTCCGCGAGGTCAAGCGTCACAACAAGCTGGCATTGGCGCGGCTGATCGGCGAGCGAACAGGCATCAATCTCGATCCGTCGGCGCTGTTCGACGTTCAGATCAAGCGCATCCACGAATACAAGCGGCAATTGCTCAATATCATCGAGACCGTCGCGCTTTATCAGGCGATCAAGGACGAGCCGCAGCGCGACTGGGTGCCGCGGGTAAAGATCTTCGCCGGCAAGGCGGCGGCGAGCTACCGCTACGCCAAGCTGATCATCAAGTTGATCAACGACGTCGCCGAGACGGTCAACAACGACCATGATATCGCCGGCCGGCTCAAGGTCGTGTTCCTCGCCGACTACAATGTCAGCCTCGCCGAAGTGATCATTCCGGCGGCCGACCTGTCGGAGCAGATTTCAACCGCAGGCATGGAGGCCTCCGGCACCGGCAACATGAAGCTGGCGCTGAACGGCGCACTGACCATCGGCACGCTGGACGGCGCCAATATCGAAATCCGCGACCATGTCGGGCCTGAAAACATCGCGATCTTCGGCCTGGAAGCCGGCGACGTCATGGTCCGGCGCAAGCAGGGACTGGATGCGACCGACGCCATCGGCCGTTCGCCGCGGCTGACGCGGGCGATTGCCGCGATCGAGAGCGGCGCATTCTCGCCTGACGATCCCGCCCGCTTTGCCTCGGTCGGGCACGCGCTGCGCTATCTTGACCACTACATGGTATCGGCCGATTTCGATTCCTATTACGACGCCCAGCGCGGCATCGACGCCCGCTGGCAGGTGGCGCCGGCCTGGACCCGCGCCGCGATCCTCAACGTCGCGCGAATGCCGTGGTTCTCTTCCGATCGCACCATCCGCGAATATGCCGAGGATATCTGGCATGTGCCGGTGCGCGCGGTAGCGAGCCTGCCTGAGCAGGAAGCCCAGCGCGGCGCGACGCGGTGAGACACGAGCCGTCGTCATGCCCGGCCTTGTGCCGGGCATCCACGCCTTGAGCCCGGTTCGGCGAGAAAGACGTGGATTGCCGGGTCAAGCCCGGCCATGACGAAGGCCGGATTATTGCCTCACACGTCATTGAGTTCGGCGAGCCAGCCGTGATACTGCGCCGGCAACCCTAGGAAATCCCATGCTGACCAAGGCTCCCCACCTGTTCGACGACGCCACGCGGGTCACGGCCGGCGACAGCCGCTGGCAGGGGCGGACCAGCCCTGACTACTGGGCCTTTGTCGGCCCGTTCGGCGGCTGCACCGCCGCCACCATCCTGCGGGCGCTGATCGACCATCCGCAGCGGGCGGGCGATCCGCTGTCGCTGACCGTGAATTTCTGCGCGCCGGTGGCGGAGGGGGCCTTCGATCTCGACGTCCGCCTGGTCAAGGCCAACCGGTCGAGCCAGCATTGGTGCGTGGAGATGTCGCAAAGCGGCGGCGACGTCGCGACGCTGGCGACCGCCGTTTTCGCCGAGCGCCGTCCATCCTGGTCGCACCAGCAGGCTGCCTTTCCCGCCGCCACGCCTTTCGGGCAAGCGCGTTCTTATCCGCGCACCAAGATGACCTGGACCCACCAGTATGATTTCAGGTTTGTCGAGGGCGAGCCCAGCCTCTACGGATCGCCCGCCGTGTCGCCGCGCGATGCCTTCTCCAAGCAATGGATCGGCGACCACACGCCGAGGAAGATCGACATGCTTTCGCTGATGTCGATGTCGGACGCCTTCTTCGGCCGGGTCTTTCTGGCGCGTCAGGAGCTGATACCGTTCGGCACGGTATCCATTACGACCTATTTCCACACCGCGTCGGAGGAGCTGGCGGCCGAGGACATCACCCATGTGCTGGCGGTTGCCGACGCCCGAATTTTCCACAGGAGTTACGGTGATCAGCACGGCGAATTGTGGTCGCCGTCGGGGCGCCTGCTCGCCACCACAACGCAAATCGCGTATTTCAAGGCGTAGTGGCGTAAGGCGTCGCCCTTTGTTCGGCCTTGAAAGTCTCGCTGATGTCCGAACCCGAAGCTGTCCAGCCGCGCATCGCCTTGCTCGGGGTCCCGATCGAGATCGGGGCCTCGCAACCCGGAACCTTGATGGGGCCAGACGCGCTGCGCACCGCGGGCATCGGCCGCATCCTCGATCAGCTGGGCTTTGCCGTCGAGGACCACGGAAACATGCCCAGGCCTGGCGTTGCTCCCGCCGAGGGGCCACCACCGGCGAACGCCAAGTATTATGACGTGATCAAGACCTGGGTCCGCGCGCTCAGCGAACGTTCCTACGCGCTGGCGCGTTCCGGCGCGGTTCCGATCTTCATGGGCGGCGATCACTCGCTGTCGATGGGATCGGTGAACGGCGTTGCGCGGTATTGGCAGGAACAGGGCCGGCCGCTGTTCGTGTTATGGCTCGATGCCCATGCCGACTACAATACGCCGCAGACGACGGAGACCGGCAACATGCACGGCATGTCCGCGGCTTTTCTGTGCGGCGAGCCCGGGCTCGACCGGCTGCTCGGTGGAGGCATCCGCGCCTCGATCGGCCCCGACCGGCTTGACCTGTTCGGTATCCGCTCGATCGACCCGCTGGAAAAGCAACTGGTGTTCGAGCGCGGCGTCGCCATCGCCGACATGCGCGCGATCGACGAATTCGGCGTCGGCGTGCTGATCCGCAAGGTGATCGAACGCGTGCGGGCGCAGAACGGCGTGCTGCATTTGAGCTTCGACGTCGATTTTCTCGATCCCGCGGTGGCTCCCGGCGTCGGCACCACGGTGCCGGGCGGCGCGACCTATCGCGAAGCCCATCTGATCATGGAGCTGCTGCACGATTCCGGCCTGGTGCGGTCGGTCGACATTGTCGAACTCAATCCGTTTCTTGACGAGCGCGGCCGCACCGCGCGCGTCGCCGCCGAGCTGGTCGGCAGCCTGTTCGGCCTGCAGATCACCGATCGGCGGACGCCCAGCAACGCGCTGTTCCCTCGCAACGGATAGTCGGTTCCGGACGCCTCGAGCTAGCCTGAGGACATGATCGCAGCCTCGGCACCGGCGCGGGCGCGAACCGGCAACTGCAGATAATGTACGCCATTGCTCTGTGCCTTGGGGAACCGGCCAGCGCGGATGTTCACCTGGATGGACGGCAACAGCAGCGTCGGCGCCGACAATGTCGCATCGCGCGCCTGCCGCATAGCAACGAACGCGGCTTCGGTCACGCCGCCGCGAAGATGGACGTTGTTCTCGCGCTGCTCGCGCACCGTGGTTTCCCACGCATAGTCGTCGCGCCCGGGAGCCTTGTAGTCGTGGCACATGAAAAGCCTGGTTTCGTCGGGCAGCCGCAGCAGGCGCTGGATCGAACGATAGAGCTGGCGGGCGTCGCCGCCCGGGAAATCGGCGCGCGCGGTGCCGTAATCGGGCATGAACAGCGTGTCGCCGACGAACACGGCGTCGCCGATCTTGTACGACAGGTCGGCCGGTGTATGGCCGGGCGTATGCATCACCTCCACGACGAGTTCACCGAGGCGGAAGGCTTCGCCGTCGGCGAACAGACGATCGAAATCGCTGCCGTCCGTTCGCAGGTCCTCGGCATTGAACACGGGCCGGAAGATCCGCTGCACGTCCCTGATGTGCTCGCCGATGCCGATCCGCGCCCCGGTCATGGACTTGATGTAAGGCGCACCCGACAGATGATCGGCGTGCGCGTGGGTTTCCAGCACCCATTCGATCGCCAGCCCGTGCTCGCCCGCCGCGGCCAGAATGGCGTTGACCGAACGAAGATCAACGGTGCCGTCGCGTTGGTCGAAATCGAGCACCGGGTCGATCACCGCCGCGCGGCGGGTCGTCGGATCGGCGACCAGATAACTGACAGTGTTGGTGGGCTCGTCGAAGAACGCCCGAATGAGGGGGGACTGCGCTGCTTGGGGCATGGGCCTGAACTCCTGATACTGGCTGCTATTGACAGATATATTGGATATATCTAATTTAGCAATATCTAATGTAAAGGATATGTTCCTGGTTTCGACCACGAAACGCCGTGCGGCGTCATTGATCCAGACCAACCGACAAGGAGTCACTCATGGCAGTTCCCCATATCTCTCCCGCCAAGGCCAAGGAGTTGATCGATCGCGGCGCGATCCTGGTCGACATCCGGGAATTCGACGAGCATTCGCGCCGTCGTATTCCAACTGCGCGCCATGCGCCGCTATCGACCCTCGACCGGATCGAGACCACAGCCGGCGCGCCCGCAGTGATCTTCCATTGCCGATCGGGTAACCGCACCGCCAGCAACGCCGCCCGCCTCGCGCAATGCACCGACTTTGATGCGTTCATTCTTGATGGCGGAATCGACGCCTGGAAGAGCGCCGGGCTGCCGGTGATCGAGGACAAGGGCCAACCAATCGAAATTATGCGTCAGGTTCAGATCGCGGCCGGCTCGCTGGTCCTCGCCGGTACGGCGCTCGGCGCGTTCGTCCATCCCGGGTTCTATTTCCTCGCCGCATTCGTCGGCGCCGGGCTGGTGTTCGCCGGCGTGAGCGGATCCTGCGCAATGGCGCGGCTCTTGGCCTTCGCGCCATGGAACCGCCGCGCCGCCAACGTCGCCACTGCCTGAGGAAACACCCGCCATGATCTTTCAGGTTGCCGACATCGCCACCGTACTGTCGGGCTCCGTGGTCGGGTTCATTCTCGCTTTGGTCGGTGGCGGCGGATCCATCCTCGCGGTACCGCTGTTGGTTTATGGCGTCGGCGTCGCCTCGCCGCATGTGGCAATCGGCACCAGCGCCATTGCGGTGGCGATCAGCGCCCTCGCCAACATGATCGCGCATTGGCGCATGGGTAACGTTCGCTGGCCCTGCGCGATCGTGTTCTCGCTTGCAGGCGTCACCGGCACGTTTGCGGGCGCCAGCGTCGCCAAACAACTCGATGGCCAGAAACTGCTGATCCTGTTCGGTATCCTCATGATCGTCATCGGCGCGCTGACGCTGAAGAAGCGCGCCGGCGGCGGCGATCCTGCGATCCGCCTCACGGCAGTGACCGCGCGGCGATTGATGCCGATGCTCGTCGGCATCGGTTTTGCGGTCGGCCTGCTTGCCGGTTTCTTTGGCATCGGCGGCGGTTTCCTGATCGTTCCTGGCCTGATGCTGGCGACCGGCATGCCGCTGATCTATGCGATCGGCACCTCGCTGGTCGCCGTGGTCGCCTTTGGCGCTGCGACCGCCACCAGCTACGCCCTGTCCGGTCTTGTCGATTGGCGCCTGGCCGGCCTGTTCATCGCGGGTGGCATGCTGGGTGGGCTTGCCGGGATCGCAGCGGGCCGATTGATCGGCGCGCGCGAATCGCTGTTGCGGTCGGCGTTCGCCGGCATCGTGATCCTTGCCGGCGGCTATGTCTGCCTGCGCGGCGCGCTGCCGTTGCTGTGACGCCGTCGATCTGGTTGCGCCGGCCAAAGCAAGAAGGGCGGCCGATGAAGCCGCCCTTCGCGATCCGCCGATTGCATTTGAGTCTTATTCGGCCGCCAGTTTCAGGTCCGGCGCGGCGGCGCGAACTTCGGCGTCGACCTGGGCTTCGAACTTGGCGAAGTTCTTCTGGAACATGCCGACCAGCGCCCGCGCGGTCTTGTCGAACTCGGCCTTGTCCTTCCAGGTGTTGACCGGGTTGAGGATTTCGCTCGGAACGCCCGGCAGCGCCGATGGCACCGCAAAGCCGAAATATTTGTCGGTGCGGAATTCCACGTTGCGCAGCGAGCCGTCGAGCGCGGCGGTCAGAAGCGCGCGCGTGACCTTGATCGGCATCCGGCTGCCGGTGCCGTATTTGCCGCCGGTCCAGCCGGTGTTGACCAGCCAGCAATCGACATCGTGCCTGGCAATCAGTTCCCGCAGCATGTTGCCGTAGACGGAGGGGTCGAGCGGCAGGAACGGCGAGCCGAAGCAGGTGGAGAATTCCGGTTGCGGCTCGTTGCCGAGACCGCGCTCGGTGCCGGCGACCTTGGCGGTGTAGCCGGACAGGAAGTGATACATCGCCTGCGCCGGCGAGAGTTTTGCGATCGGCGGCAAGACGCCGAAGGCGTCGGCGGCCAGCATCACGACGTTCTTTGGCTGGCCGGCCCGGCCGGTGCGCGAGGCGTTCGGGATGAAGTCGAGCGGATAGGCCGAACGGGTGTTTTCGGTTTTCGATCCGTCGTCGAAGTCGGGCACGCGGGTGTGTTCGTCCAGCACCACGTTCTCGAGCACGGCGCCGAAACGGTTGCTGGCGGCGAAGATCTGCGGTTCGGCTTCTTCCGAAAGCTTGATGCACTTGGCGTAACAGCCGCCTTCGAAATTGAAGACGCCGTCATTGCCCCAGCCATGCTCGTCATCGCCGATCAGCGTGCGGTTGGGATCGGCAGAGAGCGTGGTCTTGCCGGTGCCGGACAGCCCGAAGAAGATCGCGGTGTCGCCCTTGGGTCCGACATTGGCCGAGCAGTGCATCGGCAGGACGCCCTTGGCGGGAAGATAGTAGTTGAGCGTGGTGAATACCGACTTCTTCATCTCGCCGGCATAATACGAGCCGCCGATCAGGACGATCTTGCGGGCGAAATCAATCGCGACGACGTTTTCGGACTTGCAGCCGTGGCGCTTGGGATCGGCGCGGAAGCTCGGCAGGTCGATGATGGTGAGCTCGGGCACGAAATCGTGCAGCGCCGCAGCCTCGGGGCGGATCAGCAGCGTACGGATGAACAGCGAGTGCCACGCGAGTTCGGTGAATACGCGGGTCTTGATCTGGAAGCTCGGATCGGCGCCGCCATAGAGATCCTGCGCGTACAGCGTCATGCCTTCGGCATGCTTGAGGAAGTCGCCATGAAGCGTGGCGAACTGTTCCGAGGTGATCGACTGGTTGCCGGCCCACCACATGTTCTTTTCGGTAGTCGCATCGCGAACCGTGAACTTGTCCTTTGGGCTGCGGCCGGTGAAATCGCCCGTATCCGCGCACAGCGCGCCATCCGCCGACAGCACCGCCTCGGCGGCCGCGAGCGAGTATTGATAGAGCTGCGGAGCACCGAGATTCCAGTGCACCGTCTTGAGATTTTTTAAGCCGAATTTGTCGGCGCCGAAGGCGCCGTTGCGTAGTCCCGTCTCTTGCACGAAGAATCCTCCTCGAACCCGCGTTGCTCGTTCGCGCGCTGCCGCTTGACGCGCTCCGTCGCGGTGACCACTCAATATAGCCTTCCGGCTTCGGTCCGGCGACCTAATACTGACGAACGCCGGGCTTGCCAAGCCGATCCGACACGATTTGGTTTATTCCGGTCAGCCATCGAAGCGATCAGGCGCGTGCACGGCGTTTTGCCGGGTTTGCCCTCATGGTTGCGCGACCATCCATTTTCGCCACGTCGTCACGCCACGCGGCCGATGCTGCGTTGCACAACCGAGCATTTGGATTGCGACCCGCCCCGGATGACGCGATCGGCAGCATTGCCATCGCCTTGCGGCATCGACCTGTGGTCAAGCCTTTGACCGGGCCTCGCCCGCGAGCCGCGCCAGCATCTCGCGCAACCCGCTCGCGCTGGTGACCCGCTCGGGGAAGTCCAGCCGCAGGACCATCGCGCCGGCCCGCAGATCCATGCCTTCAGGGTCGCACCCGGTGCACGACCAGTCCGCGGCCTCGGCGCCCAGGAGCTTGGTTGCGTACAGGTTCATCGTCTCGCGATGGTCCTCGTTCATATGCGCGATGGCGCCATGCTCAGCCTCCAGCAGTCCGCCGGCATCGCCGATTTCGGTCAGGAACTGCACAGGCGTGAGGTCGATGATGCGGCCGAAGCCCGCGACCAGATGAAGGCCGCTCGGCGCGATCCGAAAGAAGGAAAAATCCTTAAAATCTACAAAGGCTTCCGCGGACGGATGGGCGTTGAGGTAGCGCCGGCGCAGAACTTTTGCCTGTTCGCCGCCGGCTTCTTCCGCGCGCCCTGCCAGCATGATCCGCGCGCCCTCGAGGGGATCTCCCGCGGCGCGCTCGTCCAGCATCAGCGACACCCGGTTGTCGTCCAGGATGTTTCTGGTGTGCAGCGCCAGGCGGGAAATCAGCAGGATCGGCGATGCATCCGCATGGCTGGCGACACTGACCAGCGAGCAATAGGGATCGCCGCTGCCTTGCATCAGCGTGGCCAGCGCCCCCTGGCGGCTGCGCCGAAGCAGCGAGCGGGCTAGTCTTGGCGCGTCGAAATCAGCCGGTGGTCGCATCGTCGTGTCCAGCCATCTTATTGCAAAAAAGGGACTTTTCTCGGCCAATGAGGGTGCTATATGGGTGACAGGCATCCGCGGATGCGCTTTTGCGGAACTCGGTCACACTTCAGCCCAGCTTGCATTGCTCGTTGACCGGGTAGGAAGCCATTTTATTCGGCGAGCCGCTGGATTGCCCGCCGTTCAAGCCACTCTCATTTCGAAAGCAGGCTCATGCCCACAATCGCTTTGGTCGACGACGACCGCAACATTCTCACATCCGTCTCGATCGCGCTGGAAGCCGAAGGCTACCGGATCATGACCTACACGGATGGCGCATCGGCGCTCGACGGGTTTCGGACCTCGCCGCCGGACCTTGCGATCCTCGACATCAAGATGCCGCGCATGGACGGCATGGAGACGTTGCGCCGGCTGCGGCAGAAATCCGATCTGCCGGTGATCTTCCTGACCTCCAAGGATGAAGAGATCGACGAACTGTTCGGCCTCAAGATGGGGGCCGACGATTTCATCCGCAAGCCGTTTTCGCAGCGTCTGCTGGTCGAGCGGGTCAAGGCCGTGCTGCGCCGCGGCCAGCCCAAGGATCCGACCGCCGTCCCGAAAGAGCCGGATGCGCGCGCGTTGGACCGCGGCCTGCTGCGGATGGATCCGGAGCGTCACACCTGCACCTGGAAAAACGAGCCGGTGACGCTCACGGTGACGGAATTCCTGATACTGCAGGCGCTGGCGACGCGCCCCGGCGTGGTCAAGAGCCGCAACGCGCTGATGGACGCGGCCTATGACGATCAGGTCTATGTCGATGACCGCACCATCGACAGCCACATCAAGCGTCTGCGCAAGAAGTTCAAGGTGGTGGACGACGATTTCGAGATGATCGAAACCTTGTACGGCGTCGGCTATCGCTTCAAGGAAGCCTGATACGAGATGATCCGGCGCAGCCGGGGTCGCTTGTGCTGACTGACACATCCGCTTGTTCGGCGTAAGATACGAAAAGCAGCGCGTCGCGGGACATAGTCGAAACAACCGGCGGTTTCAGCCATTGCTAGATCGAACGCAGCCCGATCCAGGCCTGAGCGGCGAAGAGGTTTCTCAGCCCTTCGACCAGCGTAGCGTTGCCAACGACATCCCTGGCGAGAAGGGCTGGCGGCGGCCGCTCGGCTGGCTGCGGCGGGCCGGGCAATTCTTCCTCGCGCTGTCTTTCTCGAGCCTCACCCGCCGGATCGTCTCGCTCAACCTCGCCGGCCTGGTGGCGCTGGTGGCGAGCATTCTCTACCTTTCGCAATTCCGCGCCGGCCTGATCGACGCGCGCGCGCAAAGCCTTCTGGTGCAGGCCGAGATCATCGCCGGCGCGATCGCGGCCTCAGCCACCGTCGAGACCAATACCATCACCATCGATCCGGACCGCCTGCTCGACCTGAAGCCCGGCGAAAGCTACGGCGCGCCGGACGAATCGTCGGGGCTGGATTTCCCCATCAATCCGGAGCGGGTCGCACCGGTGCTGCGGCGGCTGATTTCGCCGACCAAGACCCGTGCGCGGATCTATGGCGGCGATGGCGGCATGATACTCGACAGCCGCAACCTGTACGGCCGCGGCGACGTGCTCCGCTTCGAATTGCCGCCCCCTTCGATGGACAAGCCCGGCTTTGTCGAGCGCGGCCTGATCGCCGCTCGCACCTGGCTCAATCGCGGCGACCTGCCGCTCTATCGCGAGTTCGGCCCGGAAAACGGCAAGGGCTACCAGGAGGTAGTACAGGCGCTCGACGGCCTCAAGACCAGCATGGTGCGCGTCAACGACCGTGGCGAGGTGATCGTCTCGGTCGCAGTCCCGGTGCAGCGATTTCGCGCCGTGCATGGCGCGCTGATGCTCTCGACGCAAGGCGACGACATCGACCAGATGGTGACCGCCGAGCGGCTGGCGATCCTCAAGGTCGGCGGGGTGGCGTCGGCGGTCATGATCGTACTCTCCTTGCTGCTGGCGAGCACGATCGCGGGGCCGGTGCGGCGCCTGGCCGACGGCGCCGAGCGCGTCCGCCGCCGGATCCAGACCCGTGTCGAGATTCCTGACTTCACCGGTCGCCGCGACGAGATCGGGCATCTCTCCCGCGCGCTGCGCGACATGACCAACGCGCTCTACAGCCGCATCGAGGCGATCGAGATGTTCGCCGCCGACGTCGCCCATGAACTGAAGAATCCGCTGACCTCGCTACGATCGGCCGTCGAAACGCTGCCGCTGGCGCGCAACGAAACCAGCCGCGCACGGCTGCTTGAAGTGATCGAACACGACGTCCGGCGGCTCGACCGCCTGATCTCGGACATTTCCGACGCCAGCCGCCTGGATGCCGAGTTGCAGCGGCAGGACATGGCGCCGGTCGATCTGCGCCGGCTGCTGACCGCTCTCACCTCGGTTGCCAATGAAACCCGGCTCGGCCACGACGTCTCGGTCGAGGTCCGTTTCGAGGGCCGTGGTCCGGGCGACGCCTTCTCGGTGCCCGGCCATGATTCGCGGCTCGGACAGGTGGTCTCCAACCTTTTGTCCAATGCGCAGTCTTTCTCCAATCCCGGCGGCAAGGTCCGCATCACCTGCCGCCGCGCGCGCGCGGCCATCGAGATCGTGGTCGATGATGACGGGCCTGGTATCGGCGAGGACGCGCTGGAGCGCATTTTCGAGCGCTTCTACACCGACCGGCCACATCAGGGCTTTGGGCAGAACTCGGGGCTCGGGTTGTCGATCTCCAAGCAGATCATCGAAGCCCATGGCGGACGGGTCTGGGCCGAAAATCGTCCGGGCGCTCCCGACGCCGATGGCAAGCCGACGGTGGCCGGCGCCCGCTTCGTGGTCAGGCTGCCCGCGCCATGACCGAGGGCGCCAGCGTGCATGCCTCTGCGGTGCTGGTCGGCGAGCGCGCGGTGCTGATCCGCGGACCGTCAGGCGCCGGCAAGTCCCGGCTCGCCTTCGACCTGATCCTGGCGGGGCGCGCGGGACAACTCCCGGCGGCCATCCTGGTCGGCGATGACCGGGTCCATCTCGATCCAGTGGCCGGACAATTGCGGGTCAGGCCGGCCCGTGAATTGGAGGGCCTGATCGAGGTCAGGGGGCTCGGCATTCGCCGCTGTGACTTTGCCGGCGAGGCCATCGTCGGGCTGGTCGTCGATCTGGCGGCCAGCGATGCGGAACGGGTGCCTCCCCCGCAATCGCTGGTGACTCACCTGAATGGTGTTTTGTTACCGCGAATTCCGGTAGGAACCGGCTATTCCGCTCTCCCCCTGATCATAGCGGTGCTCACGACGGGCTCACGTTCGCGTTCTGTACGACCTTCGGATGATTGTCCGAAGGGATTTGGTAACCATATGAGCCCCAATATCGCCACCGAATAAACCGGCACAGGCCTTACTCACGACCGCCAAATTCCGGGACGATAGCCAAGATGCCCTCTTGCGCGGGGCCTCTGGATGGTCAAAGTGGCGCGTTCGTGCGGTGCACCAAAGGCACCCGCGAGGAGTTTCCGATGATTGGTCTAGTGCTTGTGACCCATGGGCGCCTTGCCGACGAGTTCAGGGCGGCGCTCGAACATGTAATGGGTCCACAGAAACAAATTGAAGCCATCACGATTGGAGCCGAGGACGACTCCGATTTGTGTCGAAGCGATATCATCGAAGCGGTGAATCGGGTCGACAGCGGCGATGGCGTCGCCATCCTCACCGACATGTTCGGAGGCACGCCCTCCAACCTTGCCATCTCCTGCATGAGCCGGCCGAAGGTGGAAGTGCTCGCCGGTATCAATCTTCCCATGCTGGTCAAGCTCGCCAAGGTGCGCGAAGAGCGCTCGCTGCCCGAGGCCATCGCCCTGGCCCAGGAAGCCGGCCGCAAATACGTCACCATCGCCAGCCGCGTGCTCGCCGGCAAATGAGCGACAAGGCCGCGCCCGAAAAGGAACCCGGGCCGAGCGGGCCGCCGGGCGCCGTTTCACGGGAACTTCTCATCATCAACAAGCGCGGCCTGCATGCGCGCGCCTCGGCAAAATTCGTCCAGATGGTCGAGCGCTTCAACGCCGAGGTCTGGGTGACGCGGGGCAACGAGACCGTCGGCGGCACCTCGATCATGGGCTTGATGATGCTGGCGGCGGGACCGGGAACATCGATCGTGGTTTCCGCCACCGGCCCCGAAGCGCAAGCAGCGGTCGATGCGATCGCGGCGCTGGTCGCGGGCAAATTCAACGAAGAAGGCGTTTGAGGCCCGAGGCTCTAGAATGGATTGGTCACGATCCCGCCGTCGACACGAAGCGCGGCGCCGTTGGTGGCGCTGGAGGCCTTTGAACAGACATAGCAGATCAGGTTGGCGACCTCCTCGGGCGTGGCGTAGCGCTGCAGCAGCGAGGCCGGTCGGCGTTCGCTGAAGGTGCGCGCGACGAGATCTTCGATAGTGGTTCCCGCCGCGCTGGCGCGCGCAGCCAGACGGACCGGCGCCATCTCGACCCAGGTCGGGCCGGGCATCACGGAATTGACGGTGACATTGGTCCCTTTGGTCGACTCGGCCGCGCCGCGGGCGATGACGAGCTGGGCCGATTTCGAGAAGCCGTAATGCACCATCTCCTTTGGAATGTAGACGCCGGATTCGCTGGAGACGAACACGACGCGGCCCCAGTTCTTTTGATCCAGCATCCGCTTCAGGTAGTGCCGCGTCAGGCGGACCCCGCTCATCACGTTGACTTCGAACATCCGGGTCCAGTCGGCGTCCTCGATGTCGAAGAATCCCTTCGGTTCGTAGATGCCGAGGTTGTTGACGAGGATGTCGACTTCAGGGAACTGCGCCACCAGCGCCTTGCAGCCCGCAGCGTTGCCGAGATCGAAGGCCGCGGCGTCAATCGCGGCTGAGGGAGCAGCATGCCGGACTTTTTCGACGGCCGCTTCGACCGCCGTCTTCTCGCGGCCGTTGACGATCACATCGGCGCCCATCTGTGCGAGGCCGATCGCGGTAGCGAGCCCGATGCCCCGCGTCGAGCCGGTGACCAGCGCCGTTTTTCCTGACAGGTCGAGATTCATGATTGCCCCCTTTGAAAAAATCCGTTGCGCCCGCCTGTGCTATCTGGCCGGCGGCACGATGATGATGTTCCAGACGGTTGCGGGACCCGGCATATCCAGGAAGAACCGCCGCGTGGTGACCACCATGCGCTCGCCATTGGCGGCGTGGACCTTCATCCAAGCCTCGCATTTTTCCAGCTTCCAGTCGCCGGTCTCGCAGATGCCGATGAAGCCCGACTGCTTCGCCTCGGCAAGCGAGGTCAGGCCGGACGACCAAGGCTCGTCCGGGGTCAGCGGCGCCGGATGATCGGGGCTGTAGAATGCGACGGGCTGCCCGGTATCATTATAGGCGGCAACCACCGGCCAGCGCGAGCCGAAGCGGACGCGCCAGACTTCCGTCAACTCGCGGGCAAGTTCGGAACGGGCCCGGTAGGTCGCCCCGCTGGTGCGCTTTTCGCTCAGTTCATGGGCGACGATCCTGGGCGAGACCGCCAGCACGACCAGCGAGATCACCAGCCAGCTCGCGCTCAGGTTCAGCAGCGCGGATCGCCGCACCCGCACCGCCGGAATGGCGACCAGCGCAAGCGGCGCCAGAAAGAACAGCGGGATGCCCCAATCGGTCTTGAGATAGATTTGGAGCGTCAGCGCGCCGAGCGGCGGACCGATCGCCACCACCGCCTGGATGATCCAGACATTGACCGCCTGCGAGAGGTTGACGCCGGAGTTGGCGCCGCGGCGCCAGAATGGAAACGGCCAATGCAGCGGGCGCCAGGCTAGCGCAATCGCGGCGAGCGCCACCGGCAAGGCCAGCAGTGCGAGATTGTGTCCGACATACCCCAGCGCGAGATCGTTGATCATCCCACGGTCGGTGAGCGAATAGGTGTCGCCGGCGTAGGTGAAGGCGACGAAGTTCACCTGCTTCAGCCACATTAGATGTGGGAGCATCGCGACCGCGAGCGCTGCGATCGCGACCCAGGGCGCCGGCGAGCGCAGGAAGCGCAAGCGGTCGGGATGGATCAGCGCGGCAAGCCCGATGCCGCCGATCATGGTCAGGGCCCAGTACTTGGTCATCAGCGCCAGCGCGCCGGCAAGCCCGAGCCACACGCCCGACTTGACGCTGCGCTTCTCGAAAGCGTCCAGATAGGCCAGGACCAGCAGCGGCAGCGTGACCAGCTGCAGAATATCTGGATTGTACTTGAAGCCCTTGAAGTTGAAGATCGGATAGAGCGCGAGCATCACCACCACGAGGAACGCGCGGCGGCGATCGACCACGCGCAGCGCGAGCGGCCAGCAGATCACGAGGCCGCAGCCGAGCGTCGCCATCGCCAGCGCGTAGGTTGCCCAGTCCGTGACCGGAAAGACCATGAACCAGGCGCCGGCCACCCATCCCGACAGCGGCGGATGCTTGCCATAGCCGAGCAGGAACTGCTGGCCCCAGGCGAAGGCCTCCGCCACATCCATATGGACGTCCTGACCGGTCTTCAGCTTGACCAGGATCAGCGTCCACAGCACGGCGTGAACCGCGGCAAAGCCGGTCACCAGCCACGGCCCGGCCTTCGGATCGCTCGCGCGCGCGGCCAGCCACGCCGCCAATCGACGAATGGAGGGAACACGCTTGGAGCGCGCAGGCGTAGGCGCGGGCAGAATGGATGCGGTTGACATGGCCTTGCGTGCGTAGCGCGTTTTTGGCGCAAGGGGAATCAGCGAGGGGTGAAGAAATCCCCTTTGAATACAGCAATCTGGTTGCCGCACGGGGATGTGAATGCTATCCCGCGCCCCATGACATCAGCGCCCATTTCCAACATCCGCAACTTCTCCATCGTCGCCCATATCGACCATGGCAAATCGACGCTGGCCGACCGTCTGATCCAGATGACGGGCGGGCTGACCGATCGGGAAATGGCGGGCAAGGAGCAGGTGCTCGATTCCATGGATATCGAGCGCGAGCGCGGCATCACCATCAAGGCGCAGACCGTTCGTTTGAATTACCACGCCAAGGACGGCAAGGACTACATCTTCAACCTGATGGACACGCCCGGCCATGTCGACTTCGCCTACGAAGTCTCGCGGTCGCTGGCGGCCTGCGAAGGATCGCTGCTGGTGGTCGACGCCAGCCAGGGCGTCGAAGCCCAGACGCTGGCAAACGTCTATCACGCGCTCGACGCCGGCCATGAAATCGTGCCTGTCCTCAACAAGGTCGACCTTCCCGCGGCCGAGCCCGAACAGGTGCGACAGCAGATCGAGGACGTGATCGGCATCGACGCCTCCGAGGCCGTGATGATCTCGGCCAAGACCGGCCTTGGCGTGCCCGACGTGCTGGAGGCGATCGTCACCCGCCTGCCGCCGCCGAAGGGCGACCGCACCGCGACGCTGAAGGCGCTGTTGGTGGACAGCTGGTATGACGTCTATCTCGGCGTCGTGGTTCTGGTTCGGGTCGTCGACGGCGTGATGAAGAAGGGCGGCCGCATCCGCATGATGGGCACCAACGCCGCCTACGACGTCGAGCGCGTCGGGTTCTTCACCCCGAAGATGACCCAGGTCGACGAACTCGGCCCCGGCGAGATCGGCTTCATCACCGCAGCGATCAAGGAAGTCGCCGACACCCGCGTCGGCGACACCATCACCGACGACCGCAAGCCGGTCACCGAAATGCTGCCGGGCTTCAAGCCGGCGATCCCCGTTGTGTTCTGCGGCCTGTTCCCGGTCGACGCCGACGATTTCGAGACGCTGCGCGCGGCGATGGGCAAGTTGCGGCTCAACGACGCCAGCTTCTCGTTCGAGATGGAAACCTCGGCTGCGTTGGGTTTTGGCTTCCGCTGCGGCTTCCTCGGGCTGCTGCATCTGGAAATCATCCAGGAGCGGCTGCAGCGCGAGTTCGACCTCAACCTGATCGCGACCGCACCCTCGGTGATCTACAAGATGCACCTGACCGACGGGCAGGAGATCGAGATCCACAACCCGGTCGACATGCCCGACGTGGTCAAGATCGCCGAGATCCAGGAACCGTGGATCGAAGCCACCATCCTGACCCCCGACGAATATCTCGGCAGCGTATTGAAGCTGTGCCAGGACCGCCGCGGCTCGCAGAAGGAACTGACTTACGTCGGCTCGCGCGCAATGGTGAAATACAACCTGCCGCTCAACGAAGTCGTGTTCGACTTCTACGACCGGCTGAAATCGGTGTCGAAGGGTTACGCCTCGTTCGACTACCACCTCACCGACTACAAGCCGGCGGACCTCGTCAAGATGCAGATCCTGGTCAACAACGAACCGGTCGACGCATTGTCGATGCTGGTCCACCGCACCCGCGCCGAGGGCCGCGGCCGCGCCATGGTGGAGCGGATGAAGGAATTGATCCCGCCGCACATGTTCCAGATCCCGATCCAGGCCGCGATCGGCGGCAAGGTGATCGCCCGCGAAACCGTCCGCGCGCTGCGCAAGGACGTCACCGCCAAGTGCTACGGCGGCGACATCACGCGCAAGCG
>LNFM01003211.1_pt1 | contig 32663 bp, 30 predicted proteins | sample 596031 | NCBI WGS metagenome assembly LNFM01 (sample SAMN04254537, study PRJNA301005) | activated carbon metagenome | isolation source: dual media filters at the Ann Arbor, Michigan drinking water treatment plant | place: USA: Ann Arbor | reverse complement strand
CCTGCTCGGATGTCGCTTTGCTCCATGCTCGCTTCCCTCTCCCCGCAAGCGGGGAGAGGGAAAGAAAAGCCGGAGTTGAAATGACCAAACACGTCGCGGTGCTGATGGGCGGCTGGTCGGCGGAGCGGGAGGTTTCGCTGCGCTCCGGCAAGGCGTGCGGCGATGCGCTGGAGCAGCAGGGCTACAAGGTCACCCGTGTCGATGTCGAACGCAACGTCGCCGAGGTGCTGGCGAAGCTGAATCCGGATGTTGCGTTCAACGTATTGCACGGCCGTCCCGGCGAAGACGGCACGATGCAGGGAATTCTGGAAATCCTCCGCATCCCCTACACGCATTCCGGCGTGCTCGCGTCGGCACTCGCGATGGACAAGCCTGCTGCAAAGATCGCGATGGCGGCGGCTGGCGTTCCCGTCGCCGAAGGCCGCACCGTGACTCGCGCCGAGGCCGCGAAGGGCCACGTGCTGAAGCCGCCCTATGTGCTGAAGCCGGTGGCGGAAGGCTCCTCGGTGGGTGTTTTCATCGTGACCGAACAGCACCAGCACCCGCCGCAGGAACTGACCCGAACCGACTGGCCGCATGGGGAATTGCTGCTGGCGGAGCGGTTTATCCCCGGTCTGGAGCTTACCTGCGCGGTCCTGGGAGGCGAGGCGCTGGGGGTTATCGAGATCGAGGCCGCGACAAAGTTCTACGATTACGAGGCAAAATACGCCCCCGGGGGCTCCCGCCACATTCTGCCGGCGAGAATATCACCGGCGGCATATGAGCGGGTGCGGGCGCTGGCCCTCGCGGCTCATCGCGCGCTCGGCTGCCGTGGCGTCACGCGCGCCGACTTCCGCTTCGACAATCGTTCCGGGGATGACGGCGAGCTTGTTTGTCTCGAGGTCAACACGCAGCCCGGCATGACGGAAACGTCGCTGGTGCCGGAACTTGCCCAGCACAAGGGAATCTCGTTCGAGGATTTGGTGCGGTGGATGGCGGAGGATGCGTCGCTCGACCGGTGAGCGCCGGCCAGTGAGCCCGTTCTTACGCCGCCCTCTCAATTCTGTAAGGCCGCACCAGCAGATCGGCCGGAATCTTCCACGCTTCGCTGATCTTCTGAATCATCTCGACCGTAAGCGCGCGGCGGCGTGCGAGAATCTCCGACGCGCGCGGACGTGAGCCGAGCAGTTCCGCAAGCTCGGCCTGAGTGTGTCCAAATTCGTCAATTGCATACTGCAAGGCATCGATCGGATCGAAGCGTTCGTGCTTGTCCATCGGCCAGCGCCGCGCTTCGTAGCTTTCCACGAGCGTGACAAGCACGTCGAGCCTGTCACCTGCCTCGCTGCCCTCCGGGGCGCCCCAGCACGCTTCGATCTCGGCCAGCGCCGCGCGGTGATCTTCGTCGGTGCGGATGGGCCTAATATTCATGGGATCACTCATCAGAATTGGGAAACGGTCAGCGGGCCGATCCTGTCATACGCGGCATGGGTACCGATGAACTTTACGAACGCGATCTGGCGGTGAAAATCGAAGGCGACGACCAAGCGATAGTTTCCTCCCGCGATCTCGAACCTTACCCGTTCGCCATTCAGCACCTTGGCCTTGGGTGCGGCCTGCTGGATTTCATCGGTCGATGCCCAATGTGCGGCCTTTGTCAGCCTGCACCAGCGCTCCAAGGGCACCTTCGTTTCCGGGTGTTTTTCCCAGAAAGCGGCCAAGGTGCTTCGAGCGATCAGCCGCACAGGTTTAATGTAGCATGTTCCCAATATGGGAACAAGTATCTGGTTAAACCAAATCTTAACCAACAGGTGCGGATTCTGGCCTTGAAGGCGCATCAGGCGCTTGGTTGCCGGGGGGTTACCCGGGCGGACTTCTGTTTCGACCACCGCCCGGACGGCTCAGGGGACCTCATCTGTCTTGAGGTGAACACCCAGCCCGGCATGACCGAGACCTCACTGGTGCCCGAACTCGCGGAACACGCGGGTCGTTCGTTTGGCGAGCTGGTGAAATGGATCGTGGAGGACGCTTCACTCGACCGATAACCCCGCGGGAGCTTCCGCAGGGATCGAACGAGTACGCGCGCACTCCGGTAGTTCTTCGCCGTTTCTCGCTCTACTTCCGCCGCGCGATGGCGCGGCACTCCGACGAAAAAATCCGCACGCTGCAATTCGCGCTGGCCGCTCTGGTGATCCTCGGCGCGGGCGCTTACGGCGCGATTCACGGCGGGCATGTCCCGCAGCTTTCCGCTTCCATCCATGAAGCCGGCAACGCGCTTGCGCGCACGGCGGGCTTCAATGTCGTCCGCGTCGAAGCGCGTGGGCTGAAAAATCTTTCGTATGACGATCTTCTCTTTCAATCGGGTCTGACGCCCGGCTCGACGCTCTTGCTGGTCGATGCGGAATACACCCGCGCGCAATTGAAGCGGCATCCGCGCATCGCCGAGGCCATGGTGCGCAAGCTCTATCCGGATCGGCTAGAAATCGAAGTCGAGGAACGCGATGCGTTCGCGCGCTGGCAGCGCGACGGGCAGATCCAGTTGATCGCGAAAGACGGCACGGTGCTTGGCCCCTCGATCGATCCGGCGATGATGAATCTGCCGCTCGTGGTCGGCAAGGGCGCTTCGAGCCGCGCCGCCGCTTTCTTGGCGCTGATCGAGCATTTCCCGTCGATCAAGGCGGAAGTCCGCGCGGGGGTGCTGATCGCCGAGCGCCGCTGGAACATCCGCCTCAAGAACGGCATCGACGTGCGCCTGCCGGAAGAAGACGCGGCCCAGGCGCTTGCCCGACTGGTGGTGCTCGACCGCGAAAAGAAAATTCTCACGCGCGACGTCAGCGTGATCGACCTGCGCGCACCGGATCGCGTTTCGGTGTCGCTCCCCGATGAAGCCGCGGAAGCGCGTGCACGGGCGCGTCCTGCGCCGAAGAAGAAGGGAGCGGACACATGAGCCTCCTTTCCTTCGGTCTTGCCCCGCGCATGAAACAGGCCGACCGCAAGCGCACATCGATCGTGGCCGCGCTCGATATTGGCACCTCCAAGATCGTCTGTCTCATCGGCCGCCTGAAGCCGCTCGATGACGAGACGATCCTGCGCGGCCGCTCGCACACGGTGGAATTGATCGGCTTCGGCCAGACCCGCGCCCGCGGCATCAAGGCCGGCACGATCGTGGATATGAACAAGGCCGAGGAGGCGATCCGGCTCGCGGTGGATGCCGCCGAGCGTTCCGCCAAGGTGGAGATCGGTTCGGTCGTGCTCGCCATGTCCGGCGGACGGCTGGGCAGCGAATCCTTTGCCGCCTCCGCGCGTCTCCTTGGGCCTTCAGTCGAAGAGAACGACATCAGCCGCGTGCTCGATGCGGCCAGCCTGCATTCGGTGCGCGATGGACGGGGCGTCCTTCACTCGTTGCCCGTCAGTTTTGCGCTCGATCAGGTGCGCGGCATCCGCGAACCCCGTGGAATGCTGGGCGAGGTGCTTTCCGCGGACCTGAATGTGATCACCGCCGATCTCCCGGCCTTGAAGAATCTCGTGCTCTGCGTCGAGCGCTGCCATCTTTCGGTGGAAGGCCTGATCGCGGCTCCCTACGCCGCGGGGCTCGCCGTGCTCGCCGCCGACGAAATGGAAATAGGCGCGACGCTCATCGATTTTGGCATGGGCACCACCACTGCCGCCGTCTTCGTGCAGGGCGAATGCGTGCATGTGGACGGCATCGCGCTTGGCGGCAGTCATGTGACGATGGATCTCGCGCGCGGCCTCTCCACGCGCATCGCCGAAGCCGAGCGCCTGAAGACGCTGCACGCCTGCGCGCTGGTCGGCGCTTCCGACGAAACCGAACTTGTCACCGTGCCCGCCATTGACGGCGGCGAATACGATTCCCCGAACGCCGTCTCGCGCGCGCAGATCGTGCGGATGGTGCGCCCGCGGGTCGATGAAATCCTCGAAATGATCCGCGACCGCCTGAAGGCCGCGAACATGCTGGCCGCCGCTTCCCGCCGTATCGTGCTGACGGGCGGCGCGGCACAGCTCACCGGTCTCGCCGAAGTGGTCGCGCGGGCGTTCAACACCAGCGCGCGCCTGGGCCGTCCGCTTGGCATGACGAATTTTTCCGAAACCGCGAAAAGCCCGGCCTTCGCCGTATCCGCCGGGCTGCTCGCATACCCGCAATACGCCGGACGCGAACATTTCGAGCCGCGCCGGCGGCATAAAGGTTCCGAAGCCAACTACCTCACCCGCGTGGGGGAGTGGATTCGGCAAAGTTTCTGAACGAACGAGAACAAAGGAACCGCGCTAGGCGCTGAAGGGCAACGACCATGACCATCAATCTGAAGACACCGGACATTCGCGAACTGAAGCCGCACATCGTTGTGTTCGGTGTCGGCGGTGCGGGCGGCAACGCCGTCAACAACATGATCGCGGACGGGCTCCAGGGCTGCGAATTCGTCGTCGCCAATACCGACGCGCAGGCGCTGACCTCGTCCAAGGCCAAGCGGATCGTGCAGATGGGCATCCAGTCCACGCAGGGCCTGGGCGCCGGCGCGCATCCCGATGTGGGCCGCACCGCAGCCGAGGAAGTGATCGACGAAATTCGCGATCATCTCACCGGCGCGCATATGGCCTTCATCACCGCCGGCATGGGCGGCGGAACGGGTACGGGGGCCGCGCCGGTCATCGCGCGCATCACGCGCGAACTCGGCATCCTCACCGTCGGCGTCGTCACCAAGCCGTTCCATTTCGAGGGCGCCCGCCGCATGCGCACGGCCGAGGCGGGCATCAACGAACTCGCCAAATATCTCGACACGCTGATTGTGATCCCGAACCAGAATCTGTTCCGGGTCGCCAACGAGAAGACCAGCTTCGCCGACGCCTTCGCGATGGCGGACAAGGTTCTTTATTCGGGGGTGGCCTGCGTCACCGATCTCATGGTGAAAGAGGGCCTCATCAACCTCGACTTCGCCGACGTGAACACGATCATGCGCGGCATGGGCAAGGCGATGATGGGTACCGGCGAAGCTTCCGGCGACAAGCGCGCGCTCAACGCCGCCGAGGCCGCGATCGCCAATCCCCTCATCGACGAAGTGTCGATGCGGGGTGCGAAGGGCCTCCTCATCTCGATCACCGGCGGCAAGGATCTCGGCCTCTACGAAGTCGATGAAGCCGCGACGCGTATTCGCGAAGAGGTCGATCCGGACGCCCACATCATTCTCGGCGCCACTTTCGATCCGGCGCTGGAAGGCATTATCCGCGTGTCGGTGGTTGCTACCGGCATCGAAAGCACCGCGAAACCGGAAGAGATCCATCAGGCCAACCGCTTCACCGCGGCTTCGGTCGCCGGCCGCATGGCGGTTGCGCGTGCGTTCGAACCTTCGCTTGCGAAGCAGGCCCAGAACCCGCACGCCTTTCGCGATTCCACGCACACCGCTCCGTTCGAGCAGGACGAAGCGCCGCTCGCGCCGGTCAACGATGAAGTGACGATCCGTCCGCTGCCGCCGCGCCCGTCCTTCTTCGAGCCGGTGCAGGAAACGGCGCAAGCCGAAGTGCATCCCGACGAGCCGCTGAAGCCGTTCCTGCCGCCGCGGGCGGAACGCGCCGAAAAGCGTCTTCCGCGGATGCCGCGCGTGGATGAACTGCCAATGCCGGGCCAGCGCCAGATCCAGGCGAGCCGCGGGGAAATCGAGCCCAGCGACGAATCGATGGAGCAAAAGCGCATGACCCTCCTCGAGCGCCTCGCCAAGGTCGGTATCGGCCGCCGTAACATCGCTCCCGCGCACTTCGAGCCGCACACGATCGAACCGCCCGCCGAGCAGGACCATCACGAGCCGGTCGATGCTCCCGGGCGCAGGCCGCAGGAGCGCGCGCAGGACCAGGGTTCGGAATATGCCCGCCGTCCGGCCGGACGCGGTCCGGGGCTCGATTCCCATGGCCGTACCCAGGCACCGCAAGCGGACAGCGACGAACTGGAAATTCCGGCCTTCCTTCGCCGGCAGGCCTGAAAACAGGCAGGATATCCACAGAAACCAAAATTGAAGCGCCCGGTCCTGTAACCGGGCGCTTTCCGTTTGTTACTGGTCCGCCTGATCATGGCGAGAAACCGGCGTAAACAAGCCTAATTGCGGTAACAAACGGTAAGAAACCGTGACTTGCGGCTATCCCCCCTGCCGGTATCGTTTCGCTAACCAAAAAGCCACCGGGCGAATCTGGGTGGCGGGCGCAGTAACGGGGCGCTCAGGGGCGTAAAGGGCAGGGGTCCAGAGACGACGTCAGTAGGCTCTGGATGGTGGGGATGAAGGCAGTTTTTCAAACAACTCTCGCTCAGCGTGTCGATCTCATGGGCCGTGGCGTCCATGGTGGCGCACCGGCGAGGGTTTCGCTGCTCCCCGCTGAAACCAATACCGGCATCGTTTTCGCGCAGGCGGGCAGCAACGGCGGTCCGCGCCGCATGATCGCCGCTTCGTCGAAAGCCGTGCGCAACACCGATTTCGCGACCGTCATCGGCGACGGCAAGGGAGCCATCTGCTCCACCGTCGAGCATCTGCTGGCGGCCATCATGGGTCTCGGCGTCGATAACGTGATCATCGAAGTGGACGGCGGCGAAGTGCCGATCTTCGACGGCAGTGCCGCTCCCTTCGTGGAAGCCATCAACAAGGCCGGTATCGACACCCAGTCGGCCCCGCGCCGCTATCTCAAGATTTTGAAGCCCATCCGCGTCGAAGCCGGCCGGGCGATGGGCGAACTGCTCCCCTACGACGCCGGCTTCCGCATCGAAATCGAAATCGATTTCCCCCACGCCCTGATCGGCCGCCAGCGTTATGCGGCGACGCTCACCCGCAACGTGTTCGAGCGCGAACTCTCCCGCGCCCGCACCTTCGGCTTCATGAGCGATGTGGCGAAGCTCTGGAGTGCCGGTTACGCGCTCGGCGCCTCGCTCGACAATACGATCTGCATCGCCGAGGACCGCATCCTCAATCCGGCGGGCCTGCGCTATACCGACGAATTCGTGCGCCATAAGGCACTGGATGCCGTCGGCGACCTGGCCCTTGCCGGCCTGCCGATTCTCGGCCGCTATCACTCGGTTTGCGGCGGCCACAAACTGAACGCCCAGGTGGTCGCGGCCCTCGAGGCCGACCGTTCCGCCTGGACTGTTGTCGAGCCGAAGCGCCGCAAGGTGCGGGGCCATGCCGACCTGCCCACGCAGGTGGCTATTCCGGCCTACGGCGCGGACCGCTCTTAACCAGCCGTCACAATCGCGACCTATTCAAAAGTTACGCCGCTGGCGCGGGTAACTCCTTATTGGTACGAGTTTCTGTAGCCTGTTCCGGCATGCCGCGCCGTTCAGGCTAATCGGGGTAAGAGGGTACATGCGTCGGCTGTTCGACCGTTCTCGCGGCGCAGGCTTCGGCTTCTGGATGGCGCTCGCCGTGGTAGCCGTTACGCTGCCGCTGGCCGGCTGCGCCAACACCGACAAGAACGCGATCCTCCCCGACGAGCCGGCGGACAAGCTCTACAACGAGGGTTTGACTCTCTTGAACCGGCGCGAATATTCCGATGCCGCCAAGAAGTTCGAGGAAGTTGACCGCCAGCACCCCTATTCGGAATGGGCGCGCAAGTCGCTGCTGATGTCCGCTTTCGCCTACTACGAAGAAGGCAAGCACGAAGAGACGATCGCCGCCGCCCGCCGTTACGTGGCGCTGCATCCGGGAAGCTCGGACGCCGCCTATGCGCAGTACCTGATCGCCTCCGCCCATTTCGACCGGATCCCGGACATCACCCGCGACCAGGCCACCACCGAACGGGCGATGCGTTCGCTCGAGGAAGTGATCCGCAAATATCCCGACACCGAATATGCCGAGGGCTCCCGCCGCAAGCTCGAGATCGCCCGCGACCAGCTTGCCGGTAAGGAAATGATGATCGGCCGCTACTACATGGACAAGCGCAACTTCACCGGCGCCATCAACCGCTTCAAGGCGGTGGTCACGCAGTATCAGACGACGCGCCATGTGGAAGAGGCACTGATGCGGCTCTCCGAATCCTATCTCGCACTCGGCATCGTGAACGAGGCGCAGACCGCCGCCGCCGTGCTTGGCCATAACTTCCCGTCGAGCCCGTGGTACCGCGACGCCTACAAGCTCGTGGAAAGCGACGGCAACGTTCCGCAGGAAAACAAGGACAGCTGGATCAGCCGCTCATTCGGCACGCGTCCCGGCGCCACCGTGCGTACCGCCCAGCCCGCCCCGGCAAGGCCCCCTGCTGCCGCCGTTCCCGCCGCCGCACCGCGCCCGGCTCCCGAAGGGCCAACGGTGATCGAAGCGCCGCGCGGGCCGCTTCCGGGTCATCCGCGTCCGGTTGACGAGGGCGCGCCGCAGTCCTGATCCCGGTCTATCCGGGTCTTGCGTTCCTGTTTTGTTCCTGCAATGATTTTGGGTGCTCAAACAGATTCGGGCGCCCGATGCTGGCTCATCTTTCCATCCGCGACATCGTTCTGATCGACAAGCTCGACATCGATCTCCGCCCCCGCCTGACGGCGCTGACCGGCGAGACGGGGGCGGGTAAATCCATTGTACTCGACGCGTTCGCCCTTGCCTTGGGTTCGCGCGGTGCCGGCTCGCTGGTGCGCAGCGGCGCCGAGCAGGGCCAGGTGGTGGCGAGCTTCGACGTGAAGCCCGAACATCCGGTGCGTTCGGCGCTGAAAAAGAACGGCCTCGACAGCGACGGCGAACTCATCCTGCGCCGCGTCCAGCTTGCCGACGGAAAAACCAAATCGTTCGTCAACGACCAGCCGGTGACCGTGCAGGTGCTGCGCGAGATCGGCCGCGAACTGGTGGAAATTCACGGCCAGCACGACGAGCGAGCGCTGATCGACACGGCGACACACCGCACCCTGCTCGATGCGTTCGCGGGCCTCACCGGCCGCGCGGTCAACGTGAACCGGCTCTGGAATTTGTGGCGGGCCGCGGAGTCGACCGTGGCCGCCGAACGCCAGCGGCTGCAGCGCGCGATGGCGGAAGCCGATTTCATCCGCCATGCGGTGAACGAACTCACGGCACTCGAACCGCAGCCCGGCGAGGAGCAGGCGCTCGCCGAGCGCCGCGCACAATTGATGCGCGCGGAGAAGGCGGCGGACGACCTGCGCGATGCGCATGAAACGCTGGCGGGGGCCGGCTCGCCGGTGCCGTCGCTCTCGGCGGCCTTGCGGAAACTGGAGCGGCGTGTCGCCGACGCCCCCGATCTTGTGGGCGCTCCCGTGAAGGCGCTCGATCAGGCGCTGCAGGCGCTGGAGGAAGCGCGTGCGGGGTTGGAAAGCGCGCTTTTGATCGCCGATTTCGATCCGAAGGAACTGGAGAAGAACGAGGAACGGCTGTTCGGCCTGCGCGCGGCGGCGCGAAAATATGCCTCCACCGTGGAGGAATTGCCGGCGGTGGCGGCGCGCTTCAAGGCCGACCTCGATTCGCTCGATCGCGGCGCGGAGAAACTGGAAGCGCTGCAAAAGGCTTCCGCCGAAGCCGAGAAGAATTATCGCGCGGAGGCAGGCGCGCTTTCGGCCGCGCGCCGCAAGGCAGGGGGCTCGCTCGATGTCTCCGTGAACGAGGAACTGGCGCCGCTGAAGCTGGAGCGCGCGGAGTTTCTCACCCAGATCGAAACTGAAATGTCGCAGCCCGGCCCGGACGGGTTCGACCGCGTCGAATTCTGGGTGCGCACCAATCCGGGCGCGCGGCCTGGACCGCTGATGAAGGTCGCGTCCGGCGGCGAACTCGCGCGTTTCCTGCTCGCGCTGAAGGTGGTGCTCGCGGATCGCGGCTCGGCGCCGACGCTCGTATTCGACGAAATCGACACGGCGGTGGGCGGTGCCGTCTCGGACGCCATCGGGGCCCGGCTCGCCCGCCTTGGCGAAAAAGTGCAGGTGTTCTCGGTAACGCACGCGCCGCAGGTGGCGGCGCGGGCGGATCACCATTTCGTGGTCGAGAAAGAGCTGGTGGATGGCGGCCGGCGCGTGACCACGCGGGTCAGCGCACTCGATCCGAAGGCAAAGCGCGAAGAGATCGCCCGCATGCTTGCGGGCGCGGAAGTCACCGAAGAAGCGCGCCGGGCGGCGGAACGCCTGATCGCCGCGGCGGCGTAGTTGAAGCCGTCATTCCGGGGCGCGCGAAAGCGCGAACCCGGAATCCAGAAAAATGTTCAGCCGCAAATGTCTGGATATAAATCCTTCCATTCAGGATTTTTCCTTTCAATCAAATCGATTTTCCACAAGCGTCGCCATTTCTTGATTCCTTTTCTCGCTCGATTGCTTCGGTTGGGCCATCATAGGTTTCAAACCATACCAGACGGCGGATATCGTATCGTCTTGTGAAGCTTTTTTCTTTGGCGTTCTTGTGCTCGTAAACCCGGCGGACTAAATCCTTGGTAACCTCGAGATACAGCGTTCCGTTATTGCGGCTGGCCAATAAATAAACGTAATACATCTTTGAAAATCCGCATGGATTCCGGGATCGCGGGCTTCGCCCACGCCCCGGAATGACGCAGAATAATAATATGCCTTCTGAGAAAGCCGCCAATACTCCCGCCGATAAACTCACCGCGAAACAGGCGAAAGCCGAGCACGCGCGGCTGGAGGCGGAGATTTCCGCGCATGACAAGCGCTACTACCAGCAGGATGCGCCGACGGTTACGGACGCGGAATACGACGTGCTGCGCCGCCGTTACGAGGCGCTGGAAAAACAATTTCCCGAACTGCATTCGCTGACGAGCCTCACGCGCAAGGTGGGTGCTACACCTTCCGGAAGATTCAAGAAGGTCCGCCATGCGGTGCCGATGCTGTCGCTCGGTAACGCTTTTTCAGAGGAAGACGTGAGCGACTTCGCGGATCGCATCCGGCGTTTCCTGAACCTGAAGGAAAGCGCCGAGATCGCCTTTACCGCGGAGCCGAAAATCGACGGGCTTTCCTGCACGCTGCGCTACGAGAAGGGCAAGCTCGTGCAGGCGGCCACGCGCGGCGATGGTGCCGAGGGCGAGGATGTCACCGCGAATGTCCGCACGATCAAGGAAGTGCCGGAAACATTGAAGGGCAAGGATGTGCCGGACATATTCGAGGTGCGCGGCGAGGTTTATATGAGGCGCGCGGATTTTCTGGCGCTCAACGAGCGGCAGAAAAAAGAAGGTGGGCAGCTCTACGTCAATCCGCGCAACACGGCTGCGGGCACGCTGCGGCAGCTGGATGCAAAAATCACCGCGAGCCGCCCGCTGCGCTTCTTCGGATATGGTTGGGGTGAGGCGAGCGAATTGCCAGGCGAGACGCAATTCGAAGTGGTGGCCGCGCTGAAGCGCTGGGGCATCCCGACCAATCCGCTGTTCAAACGTTGCGAGAGTATGGGAGAGATGCTCAAGCACTATCGCGGCATCGAGGAAAAGCGCGCGAAGCTCGACTACGACATCGACGGTGTCGTCTACAAGCTCGACCGCATTGATTGGCAGGAGCGGCTCGGCTTCGTTTCGCGCACGCCGCGCTGGGCGATCGCGCACAAATTCCCGGCCGAGCAGGCAACCACGATCGTCAAAGACATCATGATCACCGTTGGCCGTACCGGTGCCCTGACGCCGACGGCCGTGCTCGATCCGGTCACCGTCGGCGGGGTCGTCGTTTCGATGGCGACGCTGCACAACGAGGATTACATCAAGGGCATCGGCGGCGACGGCGCGCCTATTCGTAATGGAGTGGACATCCGCATCGGGGACACGGTGAAGATCGAACGCGCGGGCGATGTCATTCCGAAAGTGCTCGATGTGGTCTTCGCGAAGCGCCCGAACAGCGCCAAGCCGTTCAAGTTTCCGGCCGTCTGCCCAGCCTGCGGCAGCCATGCGGTGCGCGAAACCGATCCCGATACAGGCAAGCAGGATGCCGTCCGCCGCTGCACCGGCGGGCTGATCTGCCCCGCGCAGGCGGTGGAGCGGCTGCGTCACTTCGTTTCGAGAAATGCGTTCGATATCGAGGGCTTTGGCGAGAAGCAGGCGGAATTTTTCTTCGAGAAGGGCTGGGTGATGCAGCCGGTCGACATCTTCACGCTGGAGAAGCGCAACAAGAAACTGAAGATCGAGGAGGAAGAGGGTTATGGCGAAACGTCCGTGCGCAATCTCTTTGCCGCGATCAACGAGCGGCGCAGGATCGCTTTCAACCGGTTCATCTTCGCGCTCGGCATCCGGCACATTGGCGAGACCAATGCGATCCGGCTCGCGCGGCATTATCTGACGGCGGAAGTGATGATCGAGTCCGTCAAGGCCGCCGCCGATCGCGAGAGCGACGACTATCAGGAGCTGCTAAACATCGGCGGCATCGGCGAGGTGGTGGCGGACGCCGTGGTGGAATTCTTCAAGGAGAAGAAAAACCGCCAGGCCATCGATGCTTTGCTGGGCGAAATCACCGTCGAGCCCATGGAGGCCGTAAAGAGCAACAGCCCGGTTTCGGGCAAGACGGTGGTGTTTACCGGCGCGCTCGAAAAAATGACCCGCGACGAAGCGAAGGCGATGGCGGAGCGGCTCGGCGCGAAGGTCGCCGGCTCCGTGTCGAAGAAAACCGATTACGTGGTGGCGGGCCCGGGAGCCGGCTCAAAACTCGCCGACGCCAAGAAGCATGGCGTCGGCGTCCTCAGTGAAGATGAATGGTTCAGGCTGATCGGCGAGAAGCGTTAGAGATTTCCGGTCAGCGCCAGCACGATCACGATAATCAGCAGAATCCCGATGATGCCGCCTGGGCCGTTGCCCCAGTTGCGGCTGTAGCCCCAGCGCGGGAGTGCGCCGATCAGCAGCAGGATGAGCAGAACGATCAGAATGGTGGACATGGCTGTAGCCTCGCTTCGGTGAAATCGGTGAGATAATCCGTCCGAAGCTTTGGAGTTCCATTCAAGGAACCCGTCTCGTTAGGGGTGGAAAGGGGCCGTGACGGCCTCCAGCCAAGTGCCTGTTTCCCTGTCCAAATGGGAGGCAAGGCTTTCGCGCACGCGCCGGTGATAGTCGTTCAGCCAATTGAGCTCGGCCGCGCTCAGCATCGCCGGCACGATCAGGCGGCGGTCGAGGGGGGCGAGCGTCAGCGTCTCGAAGCCGAGCAGCTTTTTCTCCGCGTCCTTCGGCGCATGGTGTGGCGTCACGAGGATGAGGTTTTCGATGCGGATGCCGTAGGCGCCGGTCTTGTAATAGCCGGGCTCGTTGGAGAGGATCATGCCCGGCTCCAGCGCTGCGGCGCCGAGCTTGGAAATCCGCGCCGGGCCTTCATGCACCGACAGATAGCTGCCGACCCCGTGGCCGGTGCCGTGATCGTAATCGAGGCCCGCGGCCCAGAGCGGTGCGCGCGCGAATGAGTCGAGCTGCGCGCCGTTGGTGCCGTCGGGAAACACCGCGCGGGCAATGGCGATATGACCCTTGAGCACGAGCGTGAAGCGCTCGCGCATTTCCTCCGAGGGCGTGCCGATGGCGACGGTGCGGGTGACGTCGGTGGTGCCGTCTTCATACTGCGCGCCGGAGTCGATCAAGAACAGCTCGCCCCTGCCGAGTTTGCGGTTCGTTTTTTCCGTGACGCGATAATGCACGATGGCGCCGTTCGGGCCGGAGCCGGAAATGGTCGGGAAGGAAATGTCCTTCAGCCTGCCGGTTTTGCAGCGGAGTTCCTCCAATGCGATAACGGCTTCGATTTCGGATTTGCCCGCACCCTCGCGGTCGAGCCAGCAGAGAAATTTCGCGAGCGCGGCAGCATCGCGAAGATGGGCGGCTTTGGCGCCTGCGATCTCGGCGGCGCTCTTCACCGCCTTCATGCGCATGACGGGATCAACGCCTTTGGAAACGCTGCCGCCTGCTTTTTCGATGATGTCGGCGAGTTTTCTCGGTGCCGTGCCTTGATCGAGGCGGATCGCACGGCCGCCGCTTGCGGCTTCGTGCAACTCGACTTCGAAGTCGCGCGGCTCGCGCACGTCGGCAAGCTTCGATAAGGCCGCACGCACTTCGTTGGAGAGTTTGCGGGCATCGATGAAAAGGGATGGCGAGCCTTCGCGCGGGACGATCGACCACGAGATCGGCAGCGGCGTGTGGGCGACATCGCCGCCGCGGATGTTGAAGGTCCATGCCACGGAAGAAGGATCGGACAGTACGAGCGCGTCTAGTTTTGCTTTTGCAAGTTCGCTCTGTACCCGCGCAATCTTCGCTTCAGCGCTTTCGCCCGCGAATTTCAGATCGTGGAGCACGACTTTCGCCAGCGGCTCCGCCGGTCGGCCGGACCAGATCAGGTCGATCAAGTTCTCGTCCAGCGGAACTGCCTTGCCGCCGGCGCGCGCGCAGGCTTTCTGCAAGCGCTCGACGCCGTCGAGCGTGCTTCGCCAAGGGTCGTAGGCAAGCGCGGCGCCGGTCGGCAGATTATCGGCGATCCACTCCGAAGGCGGGCGCGTCACCAGATGTTCGAGGGCGAATACGCTGCCATCGACCTGTTCCTTTGCCTGCAAGGTGTAGCGGCCGTCGGTGAAGAGGGCGGCCCTGTCGGCGAGCACGATAATCGCCGCCGCCGAGCCGGTGAAGCCGGACAGCCAGGCGATGCGCTCCTCGCACGGCGGCACATATTCGTTCTGGTGATGGTCGGCACGGGTCACGACGATGCCGTCGAGCTTGCGCTTCGCGAGTTCCACGCGCAGCTTCGCCACGCGCTCGGCACCCTTGGACGGGTCGGCGGTCTCCTCGAAGGACTGGAATTTCGCCTCGAACATGATCGTTAGTTACGCCGAAGGATGGATTCCGTCCATGCGATGGACGTGCCCCGGACGGCTGGCGCAGCGGCCAAGCCGGGTCCAGTTTCCGCCGTTGATCCATTCGCTGGACCCCGGGTCTCGCGCTGCGCGCTTGCCCGGGGAACGTCGATATTCCGTACTCAACCCTCGCCAAAGCCTCACTGCGATGCCATTTTGTTCTCGTAAGAGATTCGTGAAAGCCCCATGGCCGATCCGCTGAAAAATGTGCTCGACGATTTGCCGGCACCCGTGCCCGGCGGCATTGCCGCGCGCGCGCGGGCGGCGGCGGCCCCCGATTATCTTTCGGGGCTGAACAAAGAGCAGATCGACGCGGTGGAAACGCTGGATGGTCCGGTGCTGGTGCTTGCCGGTGCGGGCACCGGCAAGACGCGGGTGCTGACCACGCGCATCGCGCATATCCTCGCGACCGGCCGGGCGCGGCCCTCCGAGATTTTGTCTGTGACTTTCACCAACAAGGCCGCGCGCGAAATGAAGGATCGCGTCGGCCGCATGGTCGGCGAGGCGGTGGAAGGCATGCCGTGGCTCGGCACGTTCCATTCCATCGGCGTGAAGATCCTGCGCCGTCACGCCGAGCTTGTGGACCTCAAGAGCGATTTTACGATCCTCGACACCGACGACCAGATCCGCCTGATGAAGCAGGTGATCCAGGCCGCCGACATCGACGAGAAGCGCTGGCCCGCACGGCTGTTCGCGGCGATCGTGGACAACTGGAAGAACCGCGGGCTCACGCCCTCCGACTTGCCGGCTGGCGACGGCGCCTTCGGAGACGGCCGCGGCCGCGAGTTGTACGCCGCCTATCAGCAACGGCTGAAGACGCTGAACGCTGTGGACTTCGGCGATCTGCTTTTGGAAAATCTCCGGCTGTTCCGCACGCATTCGGACGTGCTTGCGCGCTATCAGGATCGTTTCCGCTACATGCTGGTGGACGAATATCAGGACACCAACGTCGCGCAGTATCTCTGGCTGCGGCTGCTCGCGCAGAGACCGGCCTCTTCCGTCATTCCGGGGCGCAGCGAAGCTGCGAACCCGGAACCCAGCGACACTGAGGCCGGTTCTGGATTCCGGGTCCGCTCCTCCGGAGCGTCCCGGAATGACCACGAGAATTTGCGTAAGCCAGCCAACATCGCTTGCGTCGGCGACGACGATCAATCCATTTACGGCTGGCGCGGTGCCGAGATCGACAACATCCTCCGCTTCGAGAAGGATTTCCCCGGCGCGAAGGTGGTGCGGCTGGAGCGTAATTACCGCTCGACCGGACACATCCTCGCCGCCGCCTCGCATCTGATCTCGTTCAACCAGGGCCGTCTCGGCAAGACGCTGCACACCGAGGGCGAGCCGGGCGAGAAGGTCGCCGTCACCGGTGCCTGGGATTCCGAGGAGGAAGCCCGCTCCATCGCCGGCGAGATCGAAACCATGGGCCGCGCGGGACATAAACTGTCCGAGATCGCGATCCTGGTGCGCGCGTCGTTCCAGATGCGCGAGTTTGAAGATCGTTTTGTAACGCTCGGGCTGCCTTACAGGGTGATCGGCGGTCCGCGCTTTTATGAGCGGGCGGAAATCCGCGATGCGCTCGCCTATTTCCGTTCGGTCTGTTCGCAGACGGACGATCTGGCATTCGAGCGCATTGTCAATGTGCCGAAGCGCGGCATCGGCGATGCGACCGTGCAAATCCTGCACGACTACGGCCGCGCGCATCGCGTCTCGCTGATGGAGTCCGCGCGCGCGCTATCGGCCACGGAAGAACTGAAGCCGAAAGTCCGGCAGACGCTGCGCGATCTCGTGGCGAGTTTCGACCGCTGGCGCACGCAACTCGACCAGATTTCCCACACCGAGCTGGCCGAGGTCATCCTCGATGAGTCCGGCTACACCGGCATGTGGCAGGCGGAGCGTTCCGCCGATGCGTCGGGCCGCCTCGAAAACCTCAAGGAGCTTGTGCGCTCGATGGAGCAGTTCGAGAACATGCGCGGCTTCCTCGAACATATTTCGCTGGTGATGGATGTCGAAAGCGGCGAGCAGCAGGACGCCGTCAACCTGATGACGCTGCACGCGGCGAAGGGACTGGAGTTCGACACGGTTTTTCTTCCGGGGTGGGAAGAGGGGCTGTTTCCGCATCAGCGCGCGCTCGACGATCAGGGCCGTGCGGGGCTGGAGGAAGAGCGGCGGCTCGCGCATGTCGGCCTCACGCGCGCGAAAAAGCGGCTGCGGATTTATTTCGCGATCAACCGGCGCATTCACGGCCTCTGGAATACGACCGTGCCGAGCCGGTTTCTGGATGAATTGCCGGAAGCGCATGTGGATGTGCGCGAAGCGGCAAGCGGCTTTTCGGAGCCGCGCTCGCGCTTCGACCGCGTGGAGCCATTTTCCTCGGGCTACGGCACGCCCGGCTGGCAACGGGCGCAGGCGCGGAAAGAGAACAACAATGAGCGCGGCCGCTTCGTGAAAACGCCGGTTACCATCGAAGGCACGGTTGTGGGAACGTCGGACGCGTCGGCCGCGCAATTTTCGCGCGGCGAGCGGGTGTTTCACCAGAAGTTCGGTTATGGCCTTGTCACCGACGTGGACGGCACCAAGCTCACCGTCGACTTCGACAAGGCCGGCCAGAAGCGCGTCGTCGGCAATTTCGTGGAGCGGGTCTAAGCGCCCGAATGAACAACCCGTCCGATCCCGTCTATTCGATGCGGCTGCACGCGGAGGAAGCTCGCGCCCGGCGCATCGCCGATCTGCTGCATGAGCAACTCGATCCGGACGACAGCGCGGTCAGTGCTTTCGAAGAGGGCAAGCGCTGGATCGTCGAAGTCCTGTTCAAGACCGCGCCCGACGAAAATTTCCTGCGCGAACTGGTGCGGCTGGTCGCCGACAAACAGGTGCCGGAAACCTCTTTTGGCCGGATCGCGCAGAAGGACTGGCTCGCGAGCAGCCTCGAGGGTTTGAAGCCGGTGCGTGCGGGGCGCTTTATCGTGCACGGCGCGCATGACCGCGCGAAGGTCGCGGTAAACCAGATCGGGATCGAAATTGAAGCCGCGTTGGCGTTCGGCACCGGCCATCACGGCACGACGCTTGGGTGCCTGCGCGCGATTGCACGGCTTGCAGCGGCCGGAGTTTGCCCTCGCAATACGCTCGACGTGGGAACCGGTACCGGCGTGCTCGCGATTGCCGCCGCGCGCGCGTTTCGCACACCGGTCATCGCGGGCGAGATCGATCGTGTAGGCGTCATCACAGCGCGAAATAATGCGCGATTCAACAGAGCTGGAAATTTCGTTCAGGTGATTCACGCCAACGGCCTCGACCATCCCGCCGTGCGTGCCGCGGCACCTTATGACCTGATCGTCGCCAACATTTTGCTGGCGCCGTTGAAGCGGCTGGCGCGGCCGATCGGTGCGGCGGTGGCTTCCGGAGGCACGGTGGTGCTGTCGGGATTGCTGCGCGAACATACGGCGTCCGCACTCGCAAGCTACACGGCGCTTGGCCTCGTGCTTCAGCGCCGTGAACTGATCGACGGCTGGGCAACGCTGACGTTCAAGAAGCCGTAATCAATGTTATGCCCCGCGGAAGCAGGGCATCCAGTAAACTTCATCGGCTCAGTGATTACTGGATCGTCCGCTTTCGCGGACGATGCCAGGGGTTGAAACGAATTCGCCCCGGCGGGCGAAACCCGGCCGGGGCGATAAATTCGTCGCGCGACAGCGTTTACTTTACGAAGGGATAATCCTTCGAGCCGGCCAGCGTACGGCGGAAACCGGCGGCGCGGAGCGCGTCGTCCGAGATGAAGTTGAGATGCATATTGATCTCTCGCTCAGCCTTACGGAGTTGCGCTTCCATCAGCGCTACCCAGAAGCGTTTGAGGAGACCTTCCTTCCTCGCCTTCGCCGGCGCGGCTTTCGCGGTACCAAATGAAGCGGTCTTCAGTGTTGCAGTTGCCATGGGTGTTCCCCTTTTCTCTTACTGCGAACCCGACCCGGGACACCCTCCCGGTTCAATCGGCTTTCGTGGTGCAACATACTCGTTTCGCGATGCGGGAGTGATATGGCAGCACGCATGACTCATCTGCGAAGCGCGCATGGTTCGGCAACGAATTTGAAAGACTTGTGAAAGCCGCGCGTCGGAATCAAGACAGCAATGCGGCGAGCGCAGATCAGCTCCGCAAACGCATTGCAATCTTGCGCCCGATTGCCTCCGGAGCGGGCAGCACCGAGTGGGCCGCTTTCATCGCGGCTAGTCCCGTGAGGATGTCGTCGGGAAAGGGGGCTACGCGGCGCGTGCCCATGTCCATGTGCAGCGCCAGTTGCTCCGATGTCGCCGATATCCAGGCTTCCGTCGCGTGGCAAAGCTCGGCGAAGAAATGGATGCGCTTCTCGTCGTAATCGATCAGGTGGATCGTGGTGCGCACCGGGGTAAGCACCGGCAGTTCGCGCAAATAGCGGACATGGATCTCGGCGGTAAAAAACGAGCCATTCCGCTCCTTCACGTAGTCCGGGCCGAGCCCGCACAGCGCGAAGGCCTCGTCGACCGCGCGGTCGATCAGGAGGTTGTAATAGGCCATGTTCAGGTGGCCGTTGTAATCGATCCAGCCGGGCTCGACCGTCATCACCGACGACACGAACGGTGCGAAGAACATCGGCGGGTGCTGGATCGCGCGGCTCATGGAGTAATGATGCCTTCTGCGGGCAGGGCGGGCAATCGGGCCTGACGGGCCGGACCGGCATTTGCTATGCTTGGGTCGGTGGTTTCACGGAGCGAGCGAATGGCGATCAGTGCTGTGAAAAGGACCGAGCCGAAAGCGGTCGAGCAGGCGATCAGGGCACTGCAAGCGCAACTCGGCAACAAGGTCGTCACTTCCGATGCCGTCCGCGCCCAGCACGGGCACACAACCACCTGGATTCCGAACCAGCCGCCGGATGCGGTGGTCTATGCGGCGAATACCAAGGACGTGCAGACGGTGGTCGGCATCTGCGCCGAGGCCCGCGTGCCGGTGATCCCGTTCGGCACCGGCACCTCACTGGAAGGTCATGTGAATGCGCCGCTCGGCGGCATCTGCATCGATCTCAAGGACATGAACCGGATTCTCGCCGTGCATCCGGAAGACCTCGACTGCGTGATCGAGCCGGGTGTCACGCGCAAATTCCTGAACGAGAGCCTGCGCGACCAGGGCATGTTCTTTCCGCTCGATCCGGGCGCCGACGCTTCGCTCGGCGGCATGGCTTCCACGCGTGCCTCCGGCACCAACGCCGTGCGCTACGGCACGATGAAAGACAATGTGCTGGCGCTGAAGGCGGTGCTCGCGAACGGCGAGATCGTCACAACAGGGCGGCGCGCGAAGAAATCCGCCGCCGGTTACGATCTCACACGGCTCTTCGTCGGTGCCGAAGGCACGCTCGGGGTCATCACCGAGCTGACGCTGAAACTTTATGGAATTCCGGAAGCGATTTCGGCGGCGGTCTGCCCGTTTCCTTCGGTCGAGGCCGCCTGCAACGCGACGATCATGACGATTCAGACGGGGATTCCGGTTGCGCGCATCGAATTGCTCGATGCGTTGCAGGTGAAAGCTTCGAACGCCTATTCCAAACTCACTCTGAAAGAAACGCCCACGCTCTTCCTCGAATTTCATGGCTCCGCGGCCGGCGTGAAAGAGCAGGCGGAAAGTTTTGGCGAGATCGCGAAGGAATTCGGCGGCGGCCCTTCTGAGTGGACGACGAAGCCTGAGGAGCGCACGAAACTCTGGCAGGCGCGGCACGATGCCTATTGGGCCTGTTCTCGCCTGCGTGAAGGCGCGCGCCCGCTGGCCACCGATGTCTGCGTTCCGATCTCGCGGCTCGCCGAATGCGTGGTTGAGACGCAGGCGGACATCGCCGAGATGAAACTGATCGCGCCCATTGTCGGCCATGTGGGCGACGGCAACTTTCACGTCTCCATTATAGTCGATGCCGAAGACAAGGCCGAGATGGAAACGGTAAAAAAGTTTCTCGACCGGCTCGCGAAGCGCGCGCTCTCGATGGAAGGCACCTGCACGGGCGAACATGGCGTGGGGCAGGGCAAGATGAAGTATCTTGCCACCGAGCTTGGCGAGCCTGCCCTCGATGTGATGCGTTCGGTGAAGCGCGCACTCGATCCCGATAACCTGATGAATCCGGGGAAGATCGTCGCCCTTTAGCGGGCCACATTGCGGCCCTGTTCGCACTGGATGGACTGAGACGTGCAACACGGCCTCCTCGCGCTCGCCCTAGCCCTGATCGCCGCGATCGTCGCGGCGCTGTTCGCGCCGGCCTATGTGAACTGGAACGACTGGCGCGCGACCTTCGAGCAGCAAGCGAGCGGGCTTGCCGGCACGACGGTACGAATTCAGGGACCGATCGAGGCGACGATCCTTCCGACGCCCGCCTTTGTCTTGCGCGACGTCCGCATCGGCGACCCGGAAAAATCCACCGGCATTCAGGCGAGTGAAGTGCGCGGTACGCTGTCTCTAGGCGCGCTGTTGCGCGGTGCGTTCGAGGCGGAAGAATTCGTCTTACAGCGTCCGGCGATCCGCCTTGCGGTGGAGCAGGGCGGCCGCATCCTGTTGCCGGAGGGCGGGAGCAAGGCGCCGGATGCGCTTGCGATCGCACGTTTCACGATCGAGAACGGCTCGCTCACGCTCGACGACCGCGCGGGCGGGGCTCTGACCTTCTTCGATGCGGTTAGCGCCAGCGGCGAGATGCGTTCGCGCGCGGGCCCGATGAAGCTCGACGCAAGTATGCGGCTCGACGGGCGGCGGTGGAATCTGCGCGCATCCACCGGCCTGTTCGGCGTGGACGGTTCGGCCCGTGCGCGGATTCTCGCCGAACGCCCGGATGATGGCGCCTCGCTCGATGCGGACGGTTTTCTCGCCTTCACGGGTGCCGTGCCGCGCTTCAATGGAAAACTCAGTCTCGCCCATGCCAAGGGTGCAGGTCTGCCGTGGCGTGTTGCCGCCAGTGCGAGTGCGAACGGCGATCTCGTTGCGCTTGAGACCATGGAGCTGACGCTCGGTGCGGGCGAGATGCCGCTCGAATTTTCCGGCAACCTGCAATTCGTTCCGCGCCGGGGTGGGAAGATTGAAGGAACGCTGGCGGCCAAACGGCTCGATTTCGACCGCGCGCTTGGGACGGAAACCGGGAACGGGCTTGCGGCACTCTTCACAAAATTGCGGGAGACGGTGGGCCGTGCGGGCGAACTGCCGCTGCGCGGGCGGGTTGGAATTTCAGTCGATCTCCTGATCGCCAACGCGGCTCAAGTCCGCGAATTGCGCGGCGAGATCGGATTGCGCGATGGTTTTGCAGGGATCGAGAACCTCGAAGCGAAACTGCCGGGCCGCGCCTTGCTGCGTGCATCCGGTACAGGCGCGGCGTGGGGATATTTCGCGGGCGATGTGCTGTTGGAAGCGGAAGACCCGGGCGCGCTTGTGCGCTGGGCGCTCGGGCCGGAAAAGGCGGCTACGCTCGAGGATGCGGGTACGCTGCGTATAGCAGGAAAGGCCGACTGGTCCGCGGAATCAATGGCGGCGGAGCGTCTCGACTTCGCGCTCGGTGAAGCAAATCTTGGTGGAAGCGTTTCGTTCACGCAGAAAGCAGGTGCGCGGAGCACGCTGAAAACCGCGCTGAATTCCACTGGCGTCGATCTCGATCTTCTGCGTCCGCTCGCGGAATTGCTATGGAGCGGATCGAAAGATGCCGATGTATCGTTCGGCTTTCAGGGCCGTGCGATGCGGCTCTTCGGCAAGGAATTGAGGGGCGCGGATGTATCGCTTGCGCGCAGCGCAGACGGCGTTTCGTTCGAGCGTCTGGTCATCGAGAATTTCGACGGGCTTTCAGGCAAGGCGAGCGGCAAGCTGGCGGACGGGGGAGGACGCATTGCCTTCGATCTGGAAGCAGCGAGGCCGGGCGGCATTGCCGTGCTGGCAGGCGAGTTCGGCGGCGTGGATGTTCGCGCTGTCGTGGAAAAAATCCTCGGCAAGGGCTTGCCGCTGAAACTGTCCGGGATTGCAACGGGCGAAGGCGCGAAAAACATTTCTCTTGAAGCCAAAGGCAGGCTTGCCGATGTGGCGGTGAACGTGAACCTGCGGGCCGACCGGGAAACCGGAGCGGTCGGCCAGACCCGCGTTACGCTGGAAGCCACCGAGGCGGGAAAATTGCTGGCACTCTTTGGTATCTCGCCCGGGCCGCCGGCGCCTGGCGACGGGCGTCTAGAGATTGTGCTTGGTGCGGCGAAATCCGCTGTATTTCCGTTGCAGGCGAATTTATCGGTGCCCGGCGCCGATCTTTCGGCCAGCGGCGAAATCCAAAATAAAAGCGGCCGGCTGGAGCCCCGGCTCGATCTCAAGCTCGATGCAAGCGACCTTCGTCCCGCATTGGCCGCGGCCATGCGTGCGAGCGTTGAGGCGCTTGCAGCGAAGGGGACCTCGAAACTCACGCGTTCCGGCGATGCGATGGCGTTTGAGAATCTCGCACTCGAGATCGGTAAAACGCGTGCGAGCGGCAGTCTGATGCTGCAAGGAATCGAGCAGCCTACGCTTGCAGGCAAACTTTCCCTCGACCGTCTGGAGCTGGGCGATTTGCTGGCGCTTGCCGTAGGAAGTTCGGGCGATGCAAAATCGTTCTGGCCAAGCGCAAAGCTCGGTGCTGCACCGCTTGCGGGCGCGTCGGGAGCGCTCGATCTGGAAATCGCAGCCCTCGGCCTGACCGGCGCGCAGGTGGCGACGGCGGCAAAGTTCAAGCTGAAGCTCGGCCACGAAATCGAACTTGCCGATTTCAGCGCGGATTTCGCCGGGGGCAAACTTTCCGGCAATGGGAAAATCGCGCGCGGAGAGACGATCTCGTTCGACGGGCGCGCATCGCTCACCGGGTTCGAAGCGGCACGGGTGCTGGTTCCCGGCACCTGGAAGGCGAATGCACGCGGCAAGGGCAATCTCACGCTGATGCTTTCCGGAAGCGGTGTGACACCCGCCGCGTTGGCCTCCCGCCTCTCGGGGCAGGGAACGCTGGTGCTGGAAAATCTTGAAATCGACGAACTCGATCCGCTTTCCATCGCCACGGTCGTTTCGGCGGCGGAGAAATTCATGCCCAAGGACGAGAGCGCCCTGATTGTGGGGGTGAACAAGATGCTCGCGCGGGCCCCGCTGAAAGTGGCGAAACTGCAAGCGCCGCTCGTTGCAGCCTCCGGACTGCTGCGGACCGGCAAGGCGATTGCGAAGACCGGTGAAGTTGAAGTCGAGGCGGAGGCGAGTTTCGATTTCGCGCGCCTGCAAGTGGATGGCACGATTGAACTGGAGACCGCGGGACTTTCGACCGCGCGCCCGGGCCTGACCGTTCGCTGGCGCGGGCCGGCGGGCGCGCCGGTGCGTACCGTGGATGTTTCCGCGCTTTCGACGGCGATCAACCTGCGCGCGATGGAGCGGGAAACCAAACGGCTGGAACAGCGCGACCGCACGGAATTGGTCCCGCGGCGGCCGTAATCGTTTTAGTCATGCCCGGCCTTGTACAGGGCTTGGGAAGGCAATGCTTAATTGCCAGGAAAGCCCAGCGTTGACATTTTTTAGGAACCGTACGGTTCAGCGCCGCTCCAGCGTGACGATCGAATAGGCGTGTTCGTCGTTTGGCCCGCGCAGCGGTCCTTCGCGGCGAAGCTCGCGCCATTGTTCGCGCGCGTAGGCGGGAAACGTTACATCGCCCTCGGGCCGGGCATGGACTTCGGTGAGTTCGATGCGGTCGGCGCGCGGCAGCGTCTCCGCAAATATAGCCGAGCCGCCGATTACGGCGATCTCGCGCGCGCCGGAATGTTCTGCTTCCTTGGCCGCAATGTCGAGGGCCGCATCGAGACTTGCGGCGATCAGCACGCCCTCGGCGCGATAGTTTTTGTCGCGCGTGATCACGATGTTGGCGCGGCCGGGCAACGGGTTGCCGATCGATTCAAAAGTTTTCCGGCCCATCACGATGGGTTTGCCCATGGTCACGGCCTTGAAATGCTTGAGATCGTCGGGAATGCGCCACGGCAGATCGCCCTTGCGGCCGATCACGCCGTTTTCCGCGATGGCGACGACAAGGACGATCAGCGTCTTCACTTTTTGCGGAACTTGTCGAGGCTTACAACCTCGGCACTTGTGTTTTCCGCCGTGTTGTTTTCAGCGGCGGCCGCCGGTTTCGGGCGGGAAGCCGGTACTGAGGTGCGGGCGGGTTTTATGACTTCCGGTTCGGAGGCGGCACCGCGCGGCGTCGCGCGGGAAGACTTGCCGGCCGCCGGAGTGGCCTCGGTGTCCTGCGCTGAATCTTTTTCCAAAGCCTTCGCCTCGGTAGCGAGTTCGAACTGCAATCCGAACTGCACCGATGGATCGAAGAAGCCTTTGACCGCAGCATAAGGAACGCTGAGCCGCTCCGGTGTTCCGTTGAACGACACGCCGACAACGAAATGATCGTCGTGGACCGCAAGATCCCAGAACTGGTGCTGGAGCACGATCGTCATAGCCTCGGGATATTTCCCGCGCAGCCGGTCGGAAATCTTCACGCCGTCAGCGCGCGTGTCGAACTCGATGAAAAAATGATGTTCGCCCGGCAGGCCCTTCGCCGCAACGTCGGCGAGGACTTTCTTCACGACGCCGCGGAGTGCGTCCTGAGCGAGCAGGTCGTAACGGATATGATCGACGGCCATTGCGAGAGTGAACCCGATTCCGCTCCGCTTCGCCATAGGCAGAAAATGAAAGTGGGGGCTTCTGTTGCCAGGTGCCCCCGGACCCCGCCTGAAAGTGCTAACCCCCAGGACTTAGTTTCGGTATTTCAAACCGCTTACGCGGCCTGAGCAACCGGAGCGTAGTTGTCGTTTGCAACTATGCATGGCCCGATAACGACGGAACCATCCCGGGCAAAAGCCTCGTCTTTTACACCCTCGTCGATCCTGGTTCGCCCCCGCCGAAGCCCGGAAATTTTTCCGGGGAAATCCCGGCGAAATGCCGGGCTTTGGTGGAGGCGCCGGGTACTGCCCCCGGGTCCGAATGGTTTATTGTGACGTGCGTTTATCGCCATAGCCGGATTGCTCCGGCAGGGTGAATATAGGCGAGAGGATGGGGCGATTAAAGGGCGCCGGGAAAAGCGCCGGGGGCAGTCACTTCCGCTGCTTTTGCTCTTTCATGTACTGACCGATGGCGGCGAGCGAAAACAGCACGGCCCCCGCGATATAGAGCCAGAAGACGGGCTGCGGCGTTTCCGGTCCGCTCATGAAAGCGACGATGGCCGAAAGTCCAGCCGCCAGTGCGTAGCCTTTTACCAGTCCCAAGAACGCCTCCAAAACCCGCTAAACGATGACGGCTACTTTAGCGGGTTTCCGGATGGCGTGAAGATGTCAGGCCGCGCCCTTCAAGAGCGGCGCTTCGGGCTGCAACGGCGGCGCGTCCGAAATTTCACTGGTCTCGACAACACCGCCCAGGCGCCGTTCGGCATAGTAGCGCAGCACACGCTGGGCCGAATCGATGCTGAGTTTTTCGTAATTTTCGAGCGTGCGTTCGAGATCGTGCGCGGACATGCCGCGCTCGGCGACTTTCATCAGCAGTAACGATTTCACCGTAAAGCGCGAGCAGCCGGCGGCCTTGGCCAGCACGAGCACGACTTCCGGATTCTTGTCCACCAGTGCCCGCTCCACGAGATCGATGGGCACCTTGCCGAGGAGTGCCAGATTCGCGGCGGTCTTGTCGAACTGCTCGGCATTCGCAGCGGTGTGAATGTCCGTCTCGCTCAGCTGCTGCGTCGTGTAGCGCCGCTTGGCGGCGGCTTTCACGCGCGCGAACGTCTTCGACGCTTCGCGCAGGTCGCTGCCAACCTTCTCCGCAATGTCGGTGACGGCGTTCTGCACCATCGTGACGGATTGCGGATTCGCCGCCGAAAGCCGCTCGCGCACCGTGGCGGATGCGGCCTGCAGCAGTTTGAGAAAATGGTGCCGCGGAATGTCCGCGCGCAGACCGACGATCTCGGCAAGGGCCTGGTCGTCGCCCGCGCGCTTCACCAGTTTGCGGAAACCCTTGTCGGAAAATTCCGCGCCTGCGTTGCGAGCGACCGAATGCACCACGCGGCGGTCACCGCGCTCGACGAGAATGTCGGTGACATTCTCGCCGAGCTTACGGCGCTGGGAGATTGCGAAAAGATGGAGCTGGCTTTGGGTGCTTGCGGATTTGATAAGGTCGGGCTCGGTGACGCGCTCGGAATGGGCGAGCATCGGGGCCGCGACCTCGATAGAGCTGTCGAGTGCGAGCGAACTCACGGTACGCAGCGGGGCATCGGCGACATTGGATAGCCGGCGCGACAGCTCCGCGCGGACCGCGTTTTCGAGCTTGGAGGAAAGCCGTACCAGCACCTCGTCGAACACACCGACCTGCTGCTCGTTGTAACGCCCCGAGCCCGCCAGGAACAGGTCGGTCACGCGGCGGAGCGAGTTCAGGCGCTGCTTTACGCTGCCGGATGCGATCGAATGTTCGACCTCAACAATCAGGGAGGCAGGCTGGGACATCACGCAATCCTTACCGGCAATCATTCAATCTCTATTGGCAGGGGACACTGTAGCGGGCATGTGTGAAAAATTGCTCCAAGGTTCGATAGGAGACTGAATCAAAATTGTGAAAAATTTGAACGATCCCGAATGCTGACGCATTGTGCTGTTGCATTGACTTTCCCGCCTTCCCGGAACGCCTGATGCCCTTGCTGCTTCGATTTTTTGCCTTCTGCCTGCTTGTTTTTGTGACAGCTCCTGCAACGGCGCAGAACCTGACACTTGCCAAAATGCGGCATGGGATGGTCGCCGCCGAAGAGGCAAAAGCCGCGCGCATCGGTCTCGAAATCCTGAAGCAGGGAGGCAACGCGGTGGACGCGGCGGTGGCGGTCGGTTTCGCGCTTGCGGTGACGCTGCCCGAAGCCGGCAATCTCGGCGGTGGCGGTTTCATGCTCGTGCATCTCGCGCGCCAGAAGCGGACCATCGCGATCGACTATCGCGAGACGGCGCCTGCCGCGACCACGCGCGACGTGTTTCTGAACGAGAAGGGTGAAGCCGATCCGGACAAATCCCGCGCCAGCGGCCTTGGCACCGGCGTTCCCGGAACGGTGGCGGGGCTGGCGCTTGCGCACCGGAAATACGGCTCCGGCAAGCTCACGCTCGGCCAGCTCATCCAGCCGGCACTGCGCCTCGCGCGCGAAGGCTTCGAGGTGGACGAGCCGCTTGCGCGTTCGATCGCGCAGGGACAGCCGCGGCTCGCGAGGTATCCCTCATCGGCCATGATTTTTTTGAAGCCTGGCGGTGCCGCGCTTGCCAAGGGCGATCTCCTCATTCAGCGCGATCTTGCCAATACTTTGCAGGAGATCGCGCTGACCGGGCCATTCGCTTTTTATGAAGGACCGATCGCGGACCGCATCGCGGCGAGTGTGCGCGCGGCGGGCGGGTTCATGACGCGCGCCGATCTTGGCCGTTACCAGCCGCGCGAGCGCGAGCCCGTGCGGGGAAACTATCGCGGGCATGAAATTTTCTCGATGCCGCCGCCGTCGTCCGGGGGACTGCATCTGATCCAGATGCTGAATATCCTGGAAGGCTACGACCTGAAAAAGCTGGGTGCCGGTTCGGCGGAGGCGGCGCATCTCATGATCGAGGCGATGAAGCCCGCTTATGCCGACCGCTCCGAATTCCTCGGCGATCCGGACAGCGTGAAGGTACCGGTGCGCGGACTGACCTCGAAAAAATATGCCGCTGCCCTGCGTACGGAAATCTCGCCGGTCCGTTCGCGCTCGGCCGCGGAGATCAGGCCGGGTGCCGTGCAACGATACGAGTCCGATCACACCACGCATTTCTCCGTGCTCGACCGCGACGGCAATGCGGTTGCGAACACCTACACGCTGAACTTTAACTGGGGGCTCGGGCTGGTCGCCGAGGAGACCGGCGTCCTGATGAACAACGAACTCGACGATTTCGCCGCGAAAGCGGGCGTGCCGAACGCGTTCGGACTGGTGGGCGGGGATGCGAACGCGCCCGCACCCGGAAAGCGCCCGCTATCCTCGATGAGTCCCACCATCGTGATGAAGGACGGCAGGGTATTTCTGGTGACGGGTGCGGCAGGCGGCAGCCGCATCATCACATCCGTGTTGCAGACGATCGTGAACGCCATCGACCACGAACTCGGCATCGAAGCGGCGGTGAACAGCCTCCGCGTGCATCATCAGTGGCTGCCGGATGAAGTGAATGTGGAAAGCGGCGCCCCGGAAGCCTTTCGCGTCGCGCTCGATTCCAAACGGCATCTCATCACGGAGCGGCGCGTCGGCGGCTCGGCGAATTCCATATTCTTCGACGGGAAGCAGACAACCGGCGCCATCGACCAGCGCACGGGCGGAGCGGTGGCTGGAGAGTGAGATGAGCGTGCTGCCGACGATAGGGAATCTCGCGCACGAATTGTTGCTCTCGGCATTTCAGCGATCCCCTTTCGTTCGAACGGGAAGGCCCGGTCGCAAACGGGGCTGAAGCGCTTCCAAAGCTGAAGGCGGCGGCGGAACTGCTCGTGTCCTGAAGCCTTAGGCGGCGGCGCGCGTTTGCGGGAACTTCATCGGCTCATTCAGGGCACTGTCCGGCATCAGTCCGTCGAGCCACTCCTCGGTTTCAGCCAGCGCCGAATAGGATTTGGCCAGCCGCGACTGCACCAGCCGGAAATAGGGTTCGGTCGACGCGAGTTCCGCCTGGCGTTCGCATTCGGCCGCGAGCCTGCGGAATTGTTCCGCCTTGATCTGGCACATGGCGTTGCTCCTTCTTGTTCGCATGAGCGTGCTTTCGTCCTTGTTATTAGTGTTCAGCGATGAAGCGCGTGTGACGCGCGGACGAACGCTCGCTGAATTTCCGGGCGGCTTGATGGCGCCGAGAGGGCAATGTCCGGCAAATGTCGCGGCGGCGTTGATGGAAAATTTCCAGGCGGGCGGCCATTCGCAACAATTTTCGACGGGTGGAACCGAAGGCGGTTCACGCACGCCCCATTCGTTAATTCTGCGACTCGAACTCTCCGAAAAATGTGTAGGTCTCCGTCTTCGGCGCGTGAACGAGTAACGTCCAGTGCCTGAAGTCGGATGCTTCCGTGCATGAACTTCCGCGGCCGTGCAGCACGAGCGTAATGCGGCGGTTTTGCCCGACACTGTTCTTGAAAATTCCGTCGCCCGTCACGTTGCCGGTGAGCTTCCATTCCTTATAGAGGCGCGGGCCGAAACCGGTTTTCTCGGTGTCGTCGCGGGTATCGACTTCAAACAGGGAAATCTGTTTCGGCAGGACCAGCGCAAGATTGCCGCCGCGGCCCTTGCCGTCCATCAGCGCGAAAACATAACGGTCCTTCTGGCGGGTGACGTTCAGCGTGAAATTCGCTTCCGGCTCCTCCAGTCCCTTGATGCCCTCTTCGTAGCCTTCGACGATGTGCAGCGTCGCCTCTTTCCTGAAGCGAAGCCTGTCCAGTTCGGCGGAATGGCGCGTTTCAATCTGCTGAACTTCGACGAGACGCTGCGCCGGGTTGGTGCAGCAGGCGCAGGCGAGAGCGGCATTTCCGGTAAAGAACAGCAACGCTGCGGCGACGCAGAGACGGATGGGTTTCATGGCTTGTAACTCCGGACCATTTCAACATACCCCGCGATGGCGTCAAGAAAGCCAGTGTACTCGACGGGAATGCGCGCGGAGCGCATAGTGCCGCCAAAGCGAGTTCAAAGGAAACAACCCATGCCGATCTCCATGTATCAGGCATCCGTGCCCTCGCTCGTGCGTTCGTTTGAAAGCCTGTCCGTTATCCTCAAGAAGGCGGCCGAACATCCCGAAGGCTCCGCATTGCTCGAAGCGCGGCTGGCGCCGGACATGCTGACGCTTGCAGGCCAGGTGCAGCGTGCGAGCGACACGGCCAAGGGCGCGATCGCCCGGCTTGCCGGCATCGAGAACCCGCCGATGCCGGATACCGAAAAGACCTTCGACGATTTGCACACCCGCATCCAGAAGACGGTGGGGTTTCTTCAAAGTGTATCGCCGGCTCAGATCGACGGCAGCGAGAGCAAGCGGATTAGCCTTAAGGTCGGGACTACAGAGTTGAAATTCACGGGCGAGAGTTATCTTCTCTCGTTCGTGCTGCCGAATTTTTATTTCCACATTACGACGGCCTATGACATCCTTCGGCACAAGGGAGTGGCGCTGAGCAAGCGGCATTATCTGGGCCGCATCCAATAAGGCTTCAACGGGAGATCCGCATGAAACATGGTAGCCTGACCTGGCGAAGGACCGGCGAAATCCGGCAGAGCCGCCGCATGCTTGTTTTCTTTTTCGCGATCGTGGGCGGATTGATGGCGTGGGGTTTGATCTGGGGCAAGACCGAACGCGCGCGTTACATCGGCGTGCAGACGGGCGCTCAGACCAAGGACGGCGTCTTGCTCCGCACCGAGCCGCAATCGAACTTCCTGATGCCCGGAAAAAGCAATGTCAGCGCGCTGAAGGAAGGCTGCGTGTACGATTTCCATTTTGATACGGATTTCGGATTCGATCAGCATCCGGGCCGCACCAAGCGCGTGCGGAAGGCTGTTCTCGTCGCCTGCTGATTTCTCCGAATCCAATCCAGTGCGTTCTGCCATTCCCGCAGCCATGACGGCCGGCTGGGAGCGGCGGGTTTCTTGCAAGCGCTGGATGGCGTTAGGCTGACACGGGTTGAGCGGAGACGAACATGACCGATTTTGGTTTTCGGCCGGAACGGCGCGGACCGCGCTTCATCTGGCTGTTTTTCGGCAAGCTCATCCTGCTCGCGCTGACGATCGTGGTCGTCTGGCTGATCTACGCCTATCTGCATGCGTTCCGGCTGGAATGGCTTGGCTGGATTTATTCGAAACTGCAGCCGCTCACCAATTCGCTCTACACATTGGTGGAGACGTATTTCCCCGACAGCATCAAATACAAGATCCGCGGGGCGATCACCGACGATCTCGGCCAGCGCTCGCTGTTTCTGCTCTTGCTCGCGGCAACGGTGGAGCTGTTGCTGTATTCGTTGTTCAAGGCGATCAAATATCTTCTGACCGGGCGCTGATTGCGCCGCCGTCAGTTTCTCCGCGCAAACGGCCAATCGATCACCTCCGCCGCATAAAGTGTCGCCCAAGCGATCAGCGGCTGCAACGCGAGGCGCGGGCCGTGATACCACCAGCTGTCCGGGACCGGCGGCAGCACGATGCCTTCAAAGGCGTGCTTGAAATTCGCGGGCCACACCGCGAGCACGTAGAGCGCGAGCGCAATGCCCGCAATCTTGCGCAAGCGCGGCACCAGCAATGCAATCGCGCCGGTCAATTCCAGCACGCCGGTGAAGAGTACGACCTCGCGCGGATACGGCACCCAGTCCGGCGTGATCGCGACCAGCTTGTCGGTGGCGCGGAAATGCAGCCAGCAGCCGCCGGCGAAGAAGGCGGCGAGGACGAGGCGGAGGGTGGCGCGGGTGTTCAAGGCGATGTCTCCTTTGTTCTTCAATGATCGCACAGCCGGGTGCGTTCCCGCGCAACAGGCGCGGGCCGGATGAATCGGGGAGACGGAGCGCCGGAAGGCGCAGGGTCTTCCTATGTCGTCCGCAGGGTGGTGCGGACGTATTCGCCTTCCAGCACTCCGTCCGGCGTTTTCCTTACGATCCGGGCCGCGCTTTTCGTGAGGCATGAAGGATTGCTCCGGCACGCCTCTTCCGTCAGCCGTGCTCCCGGCAGGCGAGCCTATTCTCGCCGGGCGGTGCCCCGGACCGCCCCGGTCCCCGTCTGCGAAACGGAAACGGAGGCGCCGCCTCGATCGACGCCGGGTCTCTCCGGCTTCGGATCACGCTTTCGCGTCCGCTCCACTTCACGAACGCCTCATGATGCGTCCCCGGTGAGCGGGAGTGCGCGGAGAATAAGGGAAGTGGAAGGAGCGGGGATAAGG
>LNFM01003210.1_pt1 | contig 32672 bp, 29 predicted proteins | sample 596031 | NCBI WGS metagenome assembly LNFM01 (sample SAMN04254537, study PRJNA301005) | activated carbon metagenome | isolation source: dual media filters at the Ann Arbor, Michigan drinking water treatment plant | place: USA: Ann Arbor | reverse complement strand
GTAACTTGATCAAGGAGATCGTTATGGCAACTGCAAAGAAGGCCGCTCCGGCCAAGAAGGCTCCCGCAAAGAAGGCAGCCCCGGCCAAGAAGGCCGCACCGGCGAAGAAGGCTGCCGCCAAGAAGGCCGCCCCCGCCAAGAAGGCCGCTGTGAAGAAGGCAGCCCCGGCCAAGAAGGCAGCCCCGGCCAAGAAGGCTGCGGCGAAGAAGGCGGCACCGGCCAAGAAGGCGGCACCGGCGAAGAAGGCGGCGGCTAAGAAGGCGGCGCCTGCGAAGAAGGCACCCGCTACCAAGGCAGCTCCCGCGAAGAAGGCTGCACCCGCAAAGAAGGCGGCTGCTAAGAAGCCCGCCGCAAAGAAGCCCGCTGCCAAGAAGGCCGCTAAGAAGGCAGCGCCTGCTGCGCCTACCGCGCCTGCGCCTGCTGCTTCGCCCGCGAAGACCGCACTGAACCCTGCTGCGGCCTGGCCTTTTCCTACCGGCAACAAGCCCTAAGCCTGAGATTGCCCTGGCTGCCAGTTCAGTCTGAAGCACTCAGTCCCGAGAGACCCGGCAATGCCGGGTCTTTTTTTTGGTTGCGTGCATCAGCTTCCCTGAAGTACCTTCGCGCTGTATCGAGCGTCTAGGCGGTCATCGTATGGCCTGCCGTTCTATCGGGAGGGGCCAATGAGTGAACTGCTTAGCCGCTTGCGGCGTGAACTCGATGCGCTTACTGATCCGGTTCTACGAGCGGAGATGATTGCTCGAATCGCGGGAGTGCTTGCACGTTCCGGTAAGTTTGCTGAGGCGCGGCAGGCGATAAATGCGATCAAAGAGCAATTTGGGCGTGGCGAGAGTGGCCGGGTCACGGTATGGAAGATGGTTGCAGAAGGACTTGTCTTTCACTACGAAGACCTGAGCCCTGCGGCACTTGAGCGCATTACTGGCGCTTTAGCCCTTGGCCGCGCCATGCGTTATCCATCTGCGATTGCCTTGGCTTCCGCTTGGAAAGCTCACATCGAGTTTGAAAGATCCGAGTTTGTAAAGATGGCAGAATCATTGGCTATCTCGCTGCAAAATGTTGGGCCCGAAGAGCATGATACCCAGACGAGAATATCAATGGTTCTGGCAAATGCGTTCATGATATGCGGCGACCGGTCGCTAATGCAGTTTTGGTTCGTGCGAGGTCGGGATCACGCCGTGAGGGATGGCGATCGCGCAAGCGTGGAAGCCCTCCAGTACAACAAGGCAGCCTTCGCTACAGCTTGGGCGAGAGTATCGAACTGCGTTGCGCCTGTGTCCGCTGAAGATTTACTCTTGCTCAGGGGTGAGGTCAATTCGGCTCGGAATCTCCAGGAACTGGCTGAAATAGATGCCTTATACGGGCACATTCAGCTAATCGACGCACGCCTGCTTATCCTTGAAAAAGAATACGAGCTCGCCATAGAAGCTCTGAAAAGAGTTCGCGTGACCGAGCCATTTGCCCAGCACAACTTCCATCAGTCTTACATAGACTTGGAGCTTCAGTTCTGTGTCTTCAAGCGAGGTGGCTCTGATTTGTCAATGGCAAAAGATTATCTCGAGCTATTGCGCCAGTTCGCCAGCTTGGACATCGACGAGAGAATTGTCGCGACATGGATGTTGGCACAGATCGCCGAAGCGGCTGAGTTGCTCGATGTCAAGGTGGCTTTGCATCAGGAACTCAGCGATCTCTTGGCGATGCACACTTCCAATCGCGAATCGCTGCGTAAGAGCTTGGTCTCCCTTGACTGGACGACAATCGTTCACTGAACGACTACCAGCAACAAGCCAGTGAAACCATTGATCGCCCTAGCCATGGGCTCCTCCAGCGACTGGGACACCCTGCAGCACGCCGCCGCCATGCTCGACGAGTTCGGCATCGGCTACGACAAGTGCGTCGTCTCCGCTCACCGCATGCCCGATGAGATGTTCGCCTTCGCCGAGGGTGCGGCGGCGCGTGGCTTGAAGGCCATCATTGCGGGTGCTGGCGGCGCTGCGCATCTGCCGGGCATGCTGGCCGCCAAGACGGTGGTGCCGGTGCTGGGCGTGCCGGTGGCCAGCAAACATCTGCAGGGCGTCGATTCGCTCTACTCCATCGTGCAGATGCCCAAGGGCATCCCTGTTGCCACTTTTGCCATCGGTGCCGCCGGTGCCGCCAATGCCGCGCTGTTCGCGGTGGCGATGCTGGCCAACGAAGATGCCGACCTGCGCCAGCGGCTGCTGGACTTCCGCGCCCGCCAGACCGAAGCGGCGCGCGCGATGACGCAGGATCTGCGATGAACGTCCCCCGCCGCGACCCCGGCGCCACCATGCCGGCATCGCCGCCACTGCCGTTGCTGCCGGGCGCCGCGCGCCTGGGCGTGCTGGGTGGCGGCCAACTCGGCCGCATGTTCGTGCACGCCGCCCAGGTGCAGGGTTACCGCGTCACTGTGTTGGAACCCGATGCTGCCAGTCCGGCCGGCGCCGCTGCCGACAGCCATCTGCGTGCCGCCTACGACGACCCCGCCGCCCTGGCCGCCCTGGCCGACGGCTGCGTGGCCATCACCACCGAGTTCGAGAACGTCCCTGCCAACGCGCTGCGCATGCTGGCCGGCCGCTGCACCGTGGCTCCACCCGCTGCGGCGGTAGAGATCTGCCAGCACCGTGCGCGCGAAAAGGCCGCGTTTGTCGCCGCCGGCGTGCCGTGCGCGCCGCATGCGCTGATCGAAAGTGCCGAGGCCGCCGCTCCGGCTGCGGCGTCGCCGGCGTCGTCGGCGTTGGCCGCGCTGCTGCCCGGCATCCTGAAGACCATCAGCCTGGGCTACGACGGCAAGGGTCAGGCCACCGTGCTGACCCCCGCTGAGCTGCCCACAGCCTGGGCCGCGCTGGGCGGTGTGCCGTGTGTGCTGGAACAGCGCCTGCCGCTGCGGCTGGAGATCAGCGTCATCGTCGCGCGCGGCGCGGACGGCGCGATGGTGCACCTGCCGGTGCAGCAGAACCTGCATCGCGGCGGCATCCTCGCCGTCACCCAGGTGCCCGCGCCCGATGTGCCGCCAGCCACGGCGGCGCTGGCCATCCAGCGGGCACAGCAGATGGCGCAGGCACTGGCCTACGTCGGCGTGCTGTGCGTGGAGTTTTTTGTGCTGCAGGACGGCAGCCTGGTCGCCAATGAAATGGCGCCGCGCCCGCACAACTCGGGCCACTACAGCCTGGACGCCTGCGATGTCTCGCAGTTTGACCTGCAGCTGCGCACGCTGGTCGGCCTGCCGCTCGTGGTGCCACGCCTGCATTCCCCGGCCGTCATGCTGAACCTGCTGGGCGACCTGTGGTTCCGTGGCGATGCCAGCGTGGCGGTCACACCCGACTGGCCCGCCGTGTTGGCGCTGCCGGGTGTGCATCTGCACCTGTACGGCAAGACCGAAGCACGCCGCGGCCGCAAGATGGGCCATCTCACGGTCACGGCAGACAGCGCTGCGCAGGCCCGCGCCGTGGCCTTGCAAGCTGCTGCGCTGCTCGGCCTGCCGGGCTTTTAGGCGCCGGGTACCTGGCTCAAAGCGATGACGGTGCTCTCAGGGCGCGACCCCCACGCCGTGCGCCATGCCGCCGCGCTGCTGGCTGCGGGCGAGCTGGTGGCCTTCGCCACCGAAACCGTCTACGGCCTGGGTGCGCGTGCTGACGACGACGCGGCCGTGGCCCGCATCTACGCCGCCAAGGGTCGGCCCAGCGGCCATCCGCTCATCGTGCACGTGGCCGATGCCGCGGCCGTCTCGGCCTTCGCCGCACACATCAGCCCGGCCGCGCAGCGCCTGATGGCGGCTTTCTGGCCCGGTCCGCTGACGCTCATCCTGCCGCGCCGTGCCGGCATGGCCGCGGCGTCGGCCGGCGGGCAGAACAGCATCGGGCTGCGCCTGCCCGCCCACCCCGTGGCGTTGGCGCTGCTGCGCGAGGCCGCGGTCCTGGGCGTGGCGGGTGTGGCCGCACCCAGCGCCAACCGCTTCGGCCGTGTCAGCCCCACCCTGGCGGCCCATGTGGTGGACGAGTTCGGGCCGGCACTGGCGGTGCTGGACGGCGGTGCCTGCGACATCGGCATCGAATCGGCCATCGTCGACTGCACACGCGCGCAGCCCGCCTTGCTGCGCCCCGGCCAGCTCGGTCGCGATCGACTGGAAGCCGTGCTCGGCGGCCCGCTCGCCGCGCCCGATGGCGATTCGCCGCGTGCCTCGGGCACGCTGGATTCGCATTACGCACCGCGCGCCACGGTGCGGCTCTTTGCCGCCGAGCAGCCGCCCTGGGCGGCCGCAGCCGCCCCGCAGGGCCTGCAGGGCCTGCAGGGCCTGGCCGGGGGCGTCGCGGTATATTCCCGGGTCGCCCCGGCGGCTGCGGCCCTCGGTGCGGGCTGGCGGCACAGGCCGATGCCGGCGCAGGCAGCCACCGTGGCCCACGAACTCTTCGCGGTGCTGCGCGAGTTTGACGCCGCCGGTGTCGACGCCATCTGGGTCGAACGGCCGCCGCCGGGCCCGGCATGGGACGGTGTGCGCGACCGCCTGCAGCGCGCCGCCGCGTAGGCCCACCGGGCCGCCGCAAGCACCCCGAATTCGGAGCAAAGATGACTTTCAGCAGCAAGGCCCTGGCACGTTGGCACTCTTCGGCCGGCCGGTGGGTGGGGATGGCCGCAGCGCTGTCGCTGGCCCTCTTGTCCGCCTGCGGCGGTGGCAGCACACAGTACGACCCCTTCGTCCCCAAGCGCCTGCTGGTGTTCGGCGACGACGACAGCTCGCTCGACCCGAACGGCCGCAGCTACAGCGTCAACTCGCTGGCCGAGAACGGCGCCTTGAACTGCAGCGGCAACCCGATCTGGGTGCAGCAACTGGCGGGCATCTACGGTTTTGTCTTTGCCGAGTGCAACCCGACCTTCGAGCCGGAACCGAAGGCTCGCATGCTGGCCACGCCGGGTGCGAAGGTCGGCGATGTGGCTGCCCAGGTGGAAGCCCAGGTGGCTGCGGGCGGCTTCCGCGACAAGGACCTGGCCACCGTGCTGGTGGGAACCAACGACCTGCTGGAGCTGTATGCGCTCTACCCCGGGCTGGGTGAAGACACGCTCATCGCCGAGGCGCGTGCGCGCGGCCGGCGCACGGCGCAGATCGTTAACCGCCTGGTGAGCCTGGGCGCGAAGGTGGTGGTGTCCGACCTGCCCGACCTAGGCCTGACGCCGTTTGCCCGGACGCAGCAGGCGCTGGCCGGTGGCGGCGTTGACCGCGCCGCGCTGCTGTCGCGGCTGACCACGGCTTTCAACGAGCAACTGGGTGTCAGCGTGTTGCTCGACGGCCGCTTTGTCGGTCTGATGCAGGCGCAGCTGCAGTTCCAGGCCATCAGTCGTTTCCCCATCGGGGCCGGCATCGGCAACGCGGTGGACGCCATCTGCACCGTGCCCTTGCCGACTTGCACCACGGCCACCCTGGTGCCCGAGGCCACGCCCGGCGCCTACCTGTGGTCGAGCGACGTGCGTCTGGCCCCAGGCGGGCACGCGCAGCTCGCCTCGCTGGCCGCCAGCCGCGCGCAGCGCAACCCGTTTTAGGTCGGCAGCCGGCTAGAAGGCCGGCGCGTCACGCATCGTCCACTGCAGCAGCGCTTCCAGGGCCGGGCGCGCGCTGGACGCCCCTTCGTGGTTGACCATGGCCACGAACACATAACGCCGGCCGCTGTGGGACAGCACATAGCCACCCAGCGCCGCGACATCGCGCAGCGAACCTGTCTTCAGGTGCGCGCGCCCGCTGGAGACGCGCGCGCGGCGCAGCGTGCCATCCACGCCCGAGATCGGCAGCGAGGACATCAGCTCGCTCATCAGCGGCCCGTCCCAGGCCTGCAGCAGCACCTGCGCCAGGCGCTGCGCGCTGATGCGGGACAGGCGCGACAGGCCCGAGCCGTTGTCGATGATGACTTCTTCAGCCAGCGGGCCGGTGCGCTCGGCCAGCCAGCGCAGCAGGGTGTCGCGCGCACTGTCGGGGGTGGCCGGCTCGCCGGGCTGGGCCTGCAGCGCCAGCGTCAGGAAGAGCTGTTGCGCCATCAGGTTGTTGCTGGTCTTGTTGATCTCGCGCACCACCTCGGCCAGCGGCGGCGAACGCAGCTCGAAGGCCGGCGCGCCGGCGGCGGTGCCCGGGGAGGGCGCCGGGCCTTCGCGCACGCGGCCTTTCAGGCGCCCGCCCATCTCGCGCCACAGGCCTTGCAGCAGGCGGGCCTCGAAGCTGGCCGGCTGGGGGTCGGCCACCAGCCATGACAGCTCGCCGCATGCGCCCGTGTAGGCGCCGGCGAACCTTGTGCTGGTGGCTTCGAACTGCGCTTTCAAAGCCGTGCGCCAGTCTTCGCAGGCGCCGGGGGCCAGGGGCACCGTGCGCTCCACCGTGGGCGTGGCCAGCAGGGGCTCCACGCTCACCTGGGCGAGGCCGACCGCGCTGTCGGGCGTGAAGGTGTAGCGCAGCGCGCGCTGGGCGAACACCAAGGCCGCCGGCTGCACGTTGTGCGGGCGCAGCGGCTCGCCGTCGAAATCGGCCGCCGTGGCGGGCGGCAGCGCAAAGGCACCCTGGTCGAGCACGATGTCGCCGCGAATCTCGCGCAGGCCCAGCTGCTGCAGGCGGCGCAGCAGCCGCGCCACGCGGTCGGCGCTGAAGCTGGGGTCGCCGCGGCCCTGCAGGTGCAGGTTGCCTTCCAGCACGCCGTCGCGCAGGGGCCCGGCCAGCCAGACTGGCGTGGCCCAGGTCCAGGCCGGGCCCAGGCGGTCCAATGCCGCGCTGGTGGTCAGCAGCTTCATCAACGAAGCCGGGTTCAGCGGCCGCGCCGGCTGCCACTCCAGCACACGCTGGCCGGTGGTGGCGTCGTGCACCACCACGGCCAGCGCACTGGCGGGCAGGCCGGCGCGCTGCAGCGCGCGCGCCGCATCGGGCGGCAGGCGCGTGGTGGGCTGGGCCACGGCGGCCGGGGCCAGCAGCAGCCAGCCGACCAGGGCCCCGGCAACCCCTGCCCGCGCCGAGATGAACCCAGGAGACCTTGGCATGTCAGCGATGATGGCACGGCATAAACTCATTGCATGACCGCGCCCGCCTCCGTGACGACGCCCGCTGCGCCCCCGCGTGTGCTGGCCTTCGACACCGCCACCGAGCGCCTGGCCGTGGCCCTGGCCGCCCCGGGCGGCCCCTGGGCGGTGGACGCACCCGGCGGTGCTGCGGCCTCGGCCACGCTGCTGCCACAGGTGCAGCGCCTGTTGGCCGACGCGCAGCTGGCGCCGGCCGCGCTGGACTTCATCGCCTTCGGCCGTGGCCCGGGTGCTTTCACCGGGCTGCGCACCGCCTGCGCCGTGGCCCAGGGCCTGGGCTACGGCCTGAACCGGCCGCTGCTGGCCATCGACAGCCTGCTCATCGTGGCCGAAGACGCTCGCATGCAGGCCGGTGGCGGTGAAGGTTTCAGCGTGGCGGTGGCGATGGACGCCCGCATGGAAGAAGCCTACGGCGCGGCCTACCGCTGGCAGGGCGGCGCCTGGCAGGTCTTGTCGGCCCCGGCGCTGTACACCTTGGCCGCACTGAGCCAGGCCTGGCGCGACTTGCCGCTGCAGGCCTTGGCGGGCACGGCCTGGCTAGCCTTTGAACAGCGTCTGGCGCAGCCTGCAGCCGCCGTGCTGTGGCCGCGGGAAGCCGGCCGCGCCGCAGCGCTGCTGCGCCTGGCGGTGCAGGCGGCTGCGGCCGGTGAAGGCATTGCGGCGGCCGACGCCTTGCCGCTGTATCTGCGCGACAAGGTGGCCTTCACCACGGCAGAACGTGAGCAGCAGCACGCGGCCAAGGCACTGGCCAGGAACGTGGCCGCCGAACCAGCCACGAGCCTTGCACCATGAACGCCGTGCTGCAGCCACGCCTGACCCGCCGTGCGATGACGGTGCGTGACCTCGACGAGGTGGTGGCCGTGGAGCAGCGCGCCTACAGCCACCCCTGGAGCCGCGGCAACTTCACCGACTCCCTGGCCGCCGGCTACCTGGCCGAGGTCTGGCGGCTAGAAGACGCCGTGCTGGGTTATTTCATCGCCATGGCCGGGGTGGACGAGCTGCATCTGCTCAACATCACCGTGGTGCCTGAACAGCAAGGCCGGGGCCATGGCCGTTCGATGATGGCTGCGCTGCAGCAGCATGCACGGCAGCTTCGCGCCACAAGCCTGTGGCTGGAGGTGCGCCAAGGCAACCACCGCGCCCGGGCGCTCTACCGCCGCCTGGGTTACGCCGAGGTGGGCCTGCGCCGTGGTTATTACCCGGCCGCGCTGCGTCGCGAAGACGCCGTCGTGATGAGCCTGTTGCTGAACGGCGCATCGCCGGATCCGGCCGCGCATGCCCTGGACTGAACGCCAGCAGGCCCTGCTGCAGGCCATGGGCCTGCGCGTGTGGGCTGCGCCTGAAGCTGAGCCTGCCGGGCTGGCTGAGCCAGCGGCCGCGATGCTGCCGACCGCGGCGCCCACCATCGCCGCCGCGCGGGTGCCCGAAAGGGCGCCTGAACGTGCCCCCGAACGCGCCCCCGCACTCGCGACCGCAGCGCCCGTGCTGCCGGGGCGTGCCGACCTCGCGGCGCTGGACTGGCCGGCGCTGCAGGACAGCGTGGCCGCCTGCCGCGCCTGCGGCCTGTGTGAGAGCCGCACGCAGACCGTCTTCGGCGTCGGTCACCGCCAGGCGCACTGGATGGTGGTGGGCGAGGCCCCGGGCGAGGACGAGGACCGCCAGGGCGAGCCCTTCGTCGGTGCCTCGGGCCAGCTGCTCGACCGCATGCTGGCCGCGCTGCAGCTTTCGCGCAGCGCTGAGGGGGCGCCCGAGCGCAGCGTCTACATCGCCAACACCCTGAAGTGCCGGCCGCCGCGCAACCGCAACCCCAGCGCCGAAGAACTGGCGAAGTGCGAGCCCTTCCTGGTGCGGCAGATCGAGTTGCTGCGCCCGCGCATCATCCTGGCCATGGGGCGCTTCGCGGTGCAGACGCTGCTGCGCAGCGACGCGCCCATCGGCCGCCTGCGCGGCCAGGTGCACCAGTACCAGGGCGTGCCGCTGGTCGTCAGCTATCACCCGGCCTACCTGCTGCGCAGCCTGGGCGAAAAGGCCAAGGCCTGGGAAGACCTCTGTCTGGCGGCAGACACCGTGGAACAGGCCCAGCGATGAAAGCCCGGTGATGAAGGCCGACACCCTGCCCGCGCCCGGCCTGCTGCGCGCGCTGCAGGAGCAGATCGAGCAGTTCACCCTGCTGTGCAACAACGTGCCGGCGGCCATCGCCTACTTCGAACGTCACGGCAACACCTGCAGCTATGCCAACCGCGGCTATGCCGAGATGTTCGGCCGCAGCGAATCCTCCATCATCGGCCTGACCGTCATCGAGGTCATCGGCGAAGAGGCCGCAGCGCAGATCCAGCCCCAGGTGGACCGTGTGCTGCAAGAGCGCCGGAGCGCCCGCTACGAACGCGCCATCACCGACGCCGCCGGCACGCAGCGCCACCTCGAGGTGCACCTGCTGCCGCATGTACCGGAAGGTGGCGCCGAGCCGGTGGGTGCGTTTGTGCTCATCAGCGACATCTCGCGCCACCGCGAGTCCGAGGCCGCGCTGCGCGACAGTGAAGAGCGCCTGGCCAAGTTCATGCACGCCAGTGCCGAGGGCATCGTCTTCCACCAGGGCGGCTTCATCACCGATGCCAACCCGCCGTTGCTGGCGCTGCTGGGCTACACCTTGTCCGAGATGCTGGGCCGTCCCGCGCTGGACTTCGTCGCCCCGGGCCAGCGTGAGCGCGTGGCCGAGGTGATGGCGGCCAGCGCCGAGGTGGCCTACGACACCGCGCTGCTGCACCGCAACGGCCACGAGCTGCCGGTGGAGTTCATCGTCCGCACGATGAACTTCCATGGCGAACGCCTGCGCATGACCATCGTGCGCGACCTGCGTGACCGTGAACAGGCGCAGCAGCGCATCCAGCACCTGGCGCTGCACGACGCGCTCACCGGCCTGCCCAACCGCATGGCCTTCGACATGCGCGCCCAGGGCCTGCTGGCCCAGGCGCAGGCGCGCGGCGAAGCGCTGGCGCTGATGTTCATCGACCTCGACCACTTCAAGCGCGTCAACGACTCGCTGGGCCACCCGGTGGGCGATGTGCTGCTGCAGACCGTGGCCTCACGCATCACGCACACACTGCGCGCGCAGGCCGTGGACACCGCCCCGGCCCCTGTCCTGCGCGGCGCCGACCTGGTGGCGCGTTTTGGCGGCGACGAGTTCGTGCTGCTGCTGGCCGGCAACCCGAACCCCGCTGCGGCCCAGGCGGTGGCGGCCAAGCTGCTGGCCGAGATCGGTGCGCCGCTGCAGGTGGAGGGCGCGCTGATCTCGGTGACCCCGAGCATCGGCGTGGCGCTGTACCCGCAGCACGGCTGCACGCCGGCCGAACTGATCAAGCACGCCGACATCGCGATGTACCGCGCCAAGCAGCAAGGCCGCGCCCATTGCAGCTTCTTCGAGCCGGCGATGGGCGAGGTGGCGCGTGCAGAGTTGGCGATGGAAAGCCGCCTCGCGCAGGCCATACGCGATGGCGAATTCCTGCTGCATTTCCAGCCGCAGATCGCGCTCTCCGATGGTCGGCTTCTGGGTGTCGAGGCGCTGGTGCGCTGGCAGCACCCTGAACGTGGCCTGGTCGGCCCCGACGAATTCATTCCCCTGGCCGAGGCGCACCGGCTCATCCTGCCCATCGGCGCCTGGGTGCTGCGCGAGGCGCTGCGCTGTGCCGTCAGCTGGCATGCCAGCGGGTTGGCGCGCGTGCCGGTGGCGGTGAACCTCTCGACGCTGCAGTTCCAGGCGCCCAGGTTTGTCGAGGCCGTCGAGCAGGCCCTGGCCGATGCGTGTGCCACGGGCTCGATGCTGGAGCTTGAACTGACCGAGCGCATGCTGATGGACGACGTGTCCAGCGTGCGTGAAGCGCTGCAGCGCCTGAAGGCCCTGGGCGTGGGCATTGCCATCGACGACTTCGGCACCGGCTACACCAGCCTGGCGCTGCTGAAACACCTGCCGATCGACCGCCTCAAGATCGACCGCAGCTTCATCACCGACCTGCCGGCCGATGCCGGCAGCGCCGCCATCGCCCATGCCATCGTCAGCCTGGGCAAGAGCCTGGGCCTGCAGGTGGTGGCCGAGGGCGTGGAAACGCCGGCGCAGCGCGAATGGGTGCGTTCGCGCGGCTGCGACGCCGAGCAGGGCTTCATCGAGGGCCAGCCCATGGCGCAGGGCCCTTTCGAGGCCTGGCTGGCGAAGCAGCGCCTGCGCTGAGCGAGCCCTCAGCGCAAGTTCAACGCGCCTTTTTGGCCGGCCGCACCCAGCCTGGCAGCGTGGCCTGGCGCGCGCGTGCCACCGTCAGCTGGCCGGCCGGCGCGTCCTTGGCGATGGTGCTGCCGCCGCCGATGGTGGCGCCGTCGTGCAGCGTCACCGGCGCCACCAGCACGCAGTTGCTGCCCACGTGCACGTTGTTGCCGATGGTGGTGCGGTGCTTGTTGGCGCCGTCGTAGTTGGCGGTGATGCTGCCGGCGCCGAAGTTCACGCCTTCACCGACCGTGGCGTCACCCAGGTAGGCCAGGTGGTTGGCCTTGGCACCGCGTGCCAGCGTGCTGTTCTTCACCTCGACGAAGTTGCCGATGTGCACCTCGGGCCCGAGTTCGGCGCCCGGACGCAGCCGTGCATAGGGCCCAACCAGCGCACCGGCGCCCACCGAAGCGCCGTCGATGTGCGTGTAGGGGTGGATGACGGCACCGGCCCCGATGTGCGCGTTGCGCACGGTGCAGTGCGCGCCGATCTGCACGCCGTCGGCCAGCTGCACCTCGCCTTCGAAAATGCAGTTGATGTCGATCTGCACATCGCTGCCGCAGACCAGCCGGCCGCGCACGTCCAGCCGTGCCGGGTCGGCCAGGCGCACGCCTTGCTCCATCAGCGCAGCGGCCTGGCGGCGCTGGAAGACACGTTCCAGCTCGGACAGCTGCGCGGCGTCGTTGATGCCGGCGACTTCCGCCTCGTCGGCCACGATCTGGGCCGTGACCGGCACGCCTTCAGCCACCGCCATGGCCACCACGTCGGTGAGGTAGTACTCCTGCTGGCTGTTGTGGTTGTCGAGCGCGGCCACCCAGCGCTTCAGCATCGCCGTGGGCGCGGCCATGATGCCGCTGTAGACCTCGCCGATGGCGCGCTGCTCGGGCGTGGCGTCCTTGTACTCGACGATGCTCTGCACGCCGCCGCTGGCGCTGCGCACGATGCGGCCGTAACGCGCCGGGTCGGCGGGCCGGAAGCTCAGCAGCGCCAGCTGCGTGCCGCCACAGGCCTGCACCAGCGCCGCAGCGGTTTCGGGCCGGATCAGCGGCACGTCACCGTACAGGATGAGCGTCACGTCGTGCGCATCGGTCAGCGCCGGCACCGCCTGCTGCACCGCGTGGCCGGTGCCCAGCTGCGGCATCTGGCGCACGAAGACGGCACCGCTGCCAGCCACCGCGGCTTCCACTTCATCGGCACCATGGCCCGTCACCACCACCGTGCGCAGCGCACCCACGCCAGCGGCGGCACTCAGAACATGCTGCAATAAGCTGGTGCCGGCCAGGCGGTGCAGCACCTTGGGCAAGGCCGACTTCATGCGGGTGCCCTTGCCCGCGGCCATGATCACGACATTGAGGGTCATGCAGATGTCTCGCATCAAAACCTCGATTATCGGCCTGCTGCTCGCGGCCGCGGCCCTGCTGGCCGGCTGCAGCAGCCTGCGCCTGGTCTACGGCAATGGCGCACAGCTGGCCTGGTGGTGGCTGGACAGCCATGTCGACTTCAGTGCCGAGCAGGCACCGCGGGTGAAGCAGGGCCTGGCCGTGCTGTTCGACTGGCACCGCAGCAGCCAGCTGCCGGCCTATGCGGCGCTGCTGGGCACGGCGGGGCAGCGGGTGCTGGAGCCCACCACGCCCGAGCTGGCCTGCCGCTGGCAGACGCAGGTGCGCGAGTTGCTGGAACCCACGCTGCAGCGCGCGCTGGCCCTCGCCGCGGAGCAGAGCGCCGGCCTGGGCGAAGCGCAGTTCAAGCACCTGGAGCAGCGCTACGCCAAGGGCATTGCCGAGATGCGTGAAGACTTCCTGCAGCCCGACCTCGCCGAGCGCCAGGCGAAATCGGTCGAGCGCGCGGTGGAGCGCGCCGAGCGTCTCTACGGCCGCCTGGCGCCGGCGCAGCTGCAGGTGGTGCGCGACGGTGTGCTGGCGTCGCCCTTCGACCCCGCGCTGTGGCTGCAGGAGCGCCAGCGCCGCCAGCGCGAGGTGCTGGACACGCTGCGCCGCCTGGCCGCCGACAAGGCCGATGCCGACCGCCGCCTCGCCGCGATGCGCGCGCTGGCGGCGCACACCGAGATGTCGCCGAACCCCGCCTATCGCGCCTACCAGCTGAAGTTGACGGACTACAACTGTGCCTTGGCCGCGCGCATCCACAACGCCGCCCCGCCCGCGCAGCGCCAGCAGGCGCGCGAAACGCTGAAGGGCTGGGAGAACGACCTGCGCGCGCTGATCGCGGCGCCGGCGGCGGCGTCGCTCTGAAGGCGGGCCGTCAGCGCGGTGACCGGGCCACGCGCTCAGCCGCCCAGGTAAGCGCCGCCGTTGACGTGCAGCACCTGCCCGGTGACGAAGCGCGCCGTCGGCCCGGCCAGGTAGGCCACGGCATCGGCCACTTCCTTGGCGCTGCCGCGGCGGCCCAGCAGCGTCTGGTGCGTGGCGTGGTGTTTCGGGTTGGCGCTGGTGCTGCCGGCCTTGCGCACGGTGTCGATGAGGCCGGGTGCGACGCAGTTCACCGTCACCTGGTCGTGCGCCAGGTCGTGCGCCAGCGCGCGTGTCATGCCCACCAGGCCGGCCTTGGCGGTGACCACGTGCACGCGGTCGGCCGCGCCGGTGTGGGCGGTGAGGCCGCCGATGTTGACGATGGCGCCGCGGCCCGAGGCCTTGAGCCAGGGCAGCGCGGCCTGGGTGCAGAAGAAGGCGCCGTCCAGCACCACGCGCAGGGTGTCGTGCCAGTCCTGCGCGCTCAGTGCCGCAAGCTCGGCCTCACGGCGGATGGCGGCGTTGTTCACCACCACGTCCAGCCGGCCCCAGGTGGTGGTGATGCGCTCGACCATCGCGCGCACGGCCGCGCCGTCGCTCACGTCGGCCAGGCACAGCAGCGCCTGGCCGCCCAGCGCCGTGATTTCGTTGACCACGGCCTGGCCTTCGTCCGCCGAGCTGCGCACGTTCACGGCCACGGCCTGGCCTTGCGCGGCCAGGGCCAGCGCGATCTCGCGGCCGATGTTGCGGCCGGCGCCGGTGACCAGGGCCACGGGCTGTTGCAGTGTGTTCATGGGGATGCGTTCAGGCCAGGGCCTGGGTCTCGATGCGGGGTTGGTCGAAGAGGCGGCCGAGCGCGGCCTCCAGCGCCTGCGCCTGTGCGGCGGGCAGGCCGCCGTGGGCGCAGTTGGCGTGGAACTTGTGGCGCAGGTCGGCGTCGCTCAAGGGGTGCTCCACACCGCCCTTGAAGTAGGCCTGGCGGTGCTCGTGCACGGTGCCGTCGGTGAGCGTCACCTTCACATGGCCGGTGAACTGCTTCGGGTAGGGGTTGGCGGGGTCGACGACGTAGCGCACCTTGGCCGCCAGCGCGCGCAGCTCGGCGCTCTGCGCCTGCGCGTCGGTGTATTCAGAGAGGCCCGCGTTGTCCTTCAGCAGCGCCACGGCGATGGCATAGGGGATGCTGAACTTGGCGGCATACGCGTTCTGCGGCGCCTGCTTGGTGGCCAGCGGCTCCCACAGCCGGTGCACGATGCCTTCGGCGGTTTCGCACTCGATGGACGCGATGCGCTCGAGCGCAATGCCGCGCTGGCGGAAGGCGCGCGCGCAGTCGATGTAGGGGTGGGCCATGGTGCCGCAGGCATACGGTTTGAACGCAATCGTCGGCCACACCCAACGCGTGCCGAAGCCGTCCATCATGGCGGCGAAGTCGCCTTCGCCGCGTCCTTCCCCAACACCGGTCTTCAGGTTGGCATAACCGTGGAAGAAGCCGTGCTCGCCTTCGAACACCGTGCGCGGACCCTGGAAGCCGTTCATCGCCAGGCGCACCGCGCGGTAGCCCGACTGCGCCGCCCAGCCCGGGTGCAGGCGCTTGGTCCAGGCGCCTTCGGCGAGGTATTCGATGATGCCGCCGGCCATGCTGCCGGCGATGCCGAAGGCGTTGACGAGTTGCTGCTCGTTGAGCTTCAACATCGCGCCCACGCCGGCCACCGCGCCCATCACGCCGAAGATGGCGGTGGGGTGGAAGCCGGCCTTGTGCACCTTCATCGGCGCCACCGCGCAGAGGCGGCAGGTCACTTCCACACCGACGGCGATGCCGCGCAACAGGTCGGCCCCGCTGGCGCCATGGCGCTGCGCCGCGGCCAGCACCGCCGGCACCACCACCGCGCCGGCATGCACCGGGCCGCCCTCGTAGGTGTCGTCGAAGTCTTCGCCGTGCGCCGCGGTGCCGTTGACGAAGGCCGCGCCTTCCACGCCCAGCGTCTGCGCGAAGCCGATGACGGTGCAGGGGCCGGGCTGGTCGATGGACGCGAGGGCCGCGGCGACGTAGGGCTCGTGGCGCGCGGCGACGCAGATGCCGGCGATGTCGAGCACGAGCTGGCGCGCCACGGTCAGCGCACGCGGGTCGGCCTCGGGCGCACTGGCGACGATGGCACGCGCCAGGCGCTGCGCGATGCTTCCGGTGGGGTCGGTCGGAAGGGGGGAGGAGCTCATGCGGTCAAAGCCTTCTTTTTGCCGCCGGTGAATTCACGCCAGGCGGTGTACAGCGTCAGCGCGGCGGCCAGCAGCAGCAGGCCCAGCGACACCTTGTCGGTGAGGAAGATCATCGCGTCGCCGCCAGAGATCACCAGGCTGCGGCGGAAGTTGCTCTCCACCATGTAGCCCAGCACCAGGCCCAGCACCAGCGGCAGCACCGGCACCTTCAGCCAGCGCATCACGTAGCCGAAGACGCCGACGCCGATGACGAGGAAGATCTCGAAGATGCTCTGGTGGATGGCGTAGACCCCCGACATCACCAGCGCCAGGATGCCGGCGATGAGATAGGGCTTGGGCCGGTTCACGAGCCAGATGCAGGGCGACAGGATCACCAGGCCCAGCAGCAGCATCGCGATGTTGGCGAGGAACAAGCCGCCGTACAGGCCGTAGACGACTTCCGGCGCCTTGCTGAAGAGCATCGGCCCCGGCTGCAGGCCGTGGATGAGGAAGCCGCCCATCAGGATGGCCGCCGAGTTCGAGCCCGGGATGCCCAGGCTCAGCAGCGGCACCAGCGCGGTGGCCGTGACCACGTTGTTGGCGGCTTCGGGCGCGGCAATGCCTTCCGGCGAACCATGGCCGAATTCCTCCGGGTGCTTGCTCCAGCGCTTGGCCTCGCTGTAGGCCATGAAGGCCGCGATGGTGCCGCCGGCGCCGGGCGTCACGCCTTCCACCGTGCCCACCGTGGCGCCTATCGCCTGCGGCTTGAAGAGGCGCTTCGTCATCGCCCAGTTCGGCAGCTTCAGCTTCGCTGCGCCCTTGTTGGCCTTGGCCCATTCGGGCTCGGTGATCTGCACCAGCATCTCCGTCACCGCGAACAGGCCCACCATGATGAGGATGGGCTTGACGCCGCCCAGCAGGTCGGCGCTGCCGAAGGTGAAGCGCGGCACGCCGCTGACGGGGTCGCTGCCGATGAAGGCGATGCTCAGGCCGATGCCGGCGGCGATCAGGCCTTTCAGCAGCGAACCGCCGGACAGGCCGGCGATCACGCTCAGACCCAGGACGCCGAGGGCGAAGTAGGCCGCCGGCGTGAAGGCCAGCGCCACCTGCGCCAGGCTCTCGGTGGCCAGCACCAGCACGGCCAGACCGAACAAGCCGCCCCACAGGCCCGACACCAGGCTGATGCCCAGCGCCTCACCGGCGCGGCCCTGCTGCGCCATCGCATAACCGTCGGTGACGGTGGCGCTGGCCGAATTGGTGCCCGGCGTGCGGATCAATATCGCCGGGATGCTGCCGCCGTATTCGGCGCCGACATAGACGCTGGCCAGCAGCACCACCGCCATGGTGGGGTCCATGCCCACGGTGAAGGGCAGCAGCAGCGCCATCGCGATGCTGGGGCTGATGCCGGGCAGCGCGCCGCCCAGGATGCCCCACAGCACGCCGCCGACGGCAGCGAAGATCACGCCCCAGGTGGCCAGCTGGCCGAGGGCGACGGTGATGGTTTCCATGCTCAACCCCAGAAGCTGCCGATGGGCATGCGCACCTGCAGCGCGCGGTCGAACAGCGCCCACAGCAGCGGGCCCGAGAACAGCGCGCACAGCAGCAGGGGCGCCTTGAATGCCGCGCCGGCCAGCCGGCCCGCGGCGAGCACCAGCAGGCTGATGGTGAGCGGGTAGCCCAGCCCCGGCAGCAGCAGGCCGTAAGCCACGAGGATGGCCACCAGCCCCAGCGTGCGCGCCGCGGCGGCCAAGGCGCCGAGCCCGCGCTCGTCGGCCTTGTCGGGCTCGGCGCCACCATCGGCGGCCCCCGCCTTGCCGAGGATGAAGCTCTTGGCGAACAAGGCCACGGCGGCCAGCGCCATCACCACGCCCACGCCCTGCGGCACGCCGCCGGCCCCCACGGCGTCCGACAGCATGCTGTCTTCCAGCGCCCGCGCGCCGGCGATCAGGCTGCCGGCGAACACGGCTGCGCCCACCGCCAGCAGCCGGTCGCGCTGGCGGTCACTCCAAGGGCCGGTCACTTGATGACGCCCAGTTCCTTCAGCGATGCCGTCACGTCGGTGACGAACTCGGCTGTGAACTTGCGCGCCGCTTCACGGCCCATCAGCGCCGGGATCAGGTTTTCCTTCGTGTATGCGGCCTTGTAGGCGGGGTCGGCCAGGGCCTTGCGCAGGCCGTCTTCCCAGGCCTTGGCGACCTCGTCGCTCACGCCCTTGGGCGCGGCGATGCCGCGGAATTTGGTGACGACGACGTTGTAGCCCAGCTCTTTCGCGGTGGGCAGGTTGGGCAGGGTGTCCAGCCGCTTCTCGCTCAGCACCGCCAGCAGGCGGATCTTGCCGGCCTCCAGCTGCGCCGTCAGTTCCTGGATCTCGCCGATGCCGATGTCGTAGGTGCCGTTGAGCACGCCGATCATCTGGTCGCCGCCGCCCTCGTGCGGCACGATGGCCGCCTTCACGCCGGTGGCGCGCGCCAGGCGTTCCATCGCCAGGCGCTCCAGCGACGCCGGGTTGGAAGCACCCCAGCGGCTCTTGCCCGGGTTGGCCTTCGCGAAGTTGATGACCTCGGTCAGCGACTTGTAGGGCGCCTCGGTGCGCGTGTAGATCACCTCGGGGTCGATGAAGACGATGGCGATCGGGTCCAGCCCGTCGTAGCCCACCTTGGGCTTGCTCATCAACGTGGTCTGGATGTAGGTGGGCGTGGTGCCGTAGAAGGTGCCGCCATCGGGTTTGGCCGCAGCGACATGGGCCACCGCGGTGGCACCGCTGCCGCCGCGGATGTTCTCCACCGCGAAGCTGGTCTTCATGATCGGCGCCAGCACCTGGCTGATGTCGCGCAGGAAGACATCGGTGCCGCCGCCGGGGCTGCTGTGCGTCACCAGCGTGACGCGGCTCTGCGGGTAGGCCGCCTGCGCCAAGGCGCTGGTGCTGAAACTGCTGGCGAGGCTGCCGACAAGCAGCGCCAGGCCGGCGGTGATGAGTTTGAGTTTCATGGTGCGTGTCTCCTTCAGGTGGCGCTGGCGATGAAGCCGCGCAGGTCGGGTTGTTGTGCGATGGACATGGCCAGGTCCCAGGCGCGCGCCGTCTTCGCCGCGCCCAGCACCGGCTCGGCCTGGCCCGCGAACTTCTCCCGCAGCTGCGGATTGCTCATCGGGTTCTCGACGCTGCCGATGGCGCGTTCGACGAAGAGGTGCAGCTCGCGGCCGTCGGTGGTGTGCACGGTGAGGTCGGCACTGGCCTCGTCGATGCGGTCGTCGACGATGGCCTCGACCTTGGCGCGCAGCGCCAGCACGTCGGCGCGGTTCACCACCTCGTCGGTGTACTCGTGCTCGCCGGCCTGGCCGAAGATGAAGCCCACCGCGCACGAGTGGTAGACGCTGAACTTGCTCTGCAGGCCGTCGGCCGGCGTCTTCTTGCCGGTGAGTTCCAGCACCAGCGAGTGCACCTTCAGCGTCACCTTGGCGATGTTGTCGGCCGTCAGCCCGTGGGCGTTGCGCAGCTGCACGCAGCCGTCGATGGCGGGGTGGATGACGATGCCGCAGGCAAAGGGCTTGTAGGTGTTGAGCGCCGATTCCCAGCGCGTGCCGAGGTCGGTGCTGATCTCGCTCCAGTCGGTCTTGTCGCTGAACACCTGCAGCAGGCCGCGCGGCGCCTCCAGCGCGCGCTGGCTGGCGGTGTAGCCGTGCTTGGCCATCAGCGCCGACATCAGGCCCACGCGTGCCGCGGCGCCCGGGTGCAGCGGCTTGGTCATGGTGCCGAACTGCTCGCGCAGGCCGATGGGCTGCGAGGCCGCGATGCCCAGCGCCATCTGCGTGCGCGCCACGTCCAGGCCCAGCAGCCGCGAACAGGCGGCGGCGCTGCCCAGCATGCCGGTGGTGCCGGTGATGTGCCAGCCGCGGTCGTAGTGGTCGGGGTAGACGGCGTTGCCGACGCGGCAGCTGACCTCGATGCCGATGACCAGCGCGTCGACGAGCTGGCGGCCGCTGAAGCCGTGCTGCTCGCACAGCGCCAGCACGGCGGGCGCCACCGGGCCGGCGGGGTGGATGATGGTCTTGAGGTGGGTGTCGTCGAAGTCCCAGGTGTGCGAGCTGATGCCGTTGATGAGCGCCGCGCTGGCGATGTCCACCTTCTCGCGCCGGCCGAGCAGGCTGGCCTGCGGCGCGGGCTGCAGTTCCTGCACCGCGGCCAGCGCGGCCTCCACCGTCTCGTGTGCCGACGGGCCGATGGCGCAGCCGGCCCAGTTGGCGAAGGTGCGGTGGGCTTCGAGTTCGACTGCGTCGCTCCAGCCGCGGCTCGGGTGCTCGATGGCGAATTTCGCCAGCAGCGCGGTGACGGCGGGCGCATTCGCGTCGGCCTTGACGGTGTTGTTCCGTGCCATGAGATGTCCTGTTGGGAGGCTTGCCGCCGTGGCGGTGGTGTTTCTCTATGCGGAACGTCGGTCCCGCATGATGGACACTGGATTAAGCCGTTCCCGGGCCGGGCTGTCAATCCGGCACTGCCCCGCAAGCCGCACCGCCGGCGGCGGCGCCCTCAGGCGTCGACGCGCAGCGACAGGTCGACGGCCTGCACGTCCTTCGTCAGCTTGCCCACCGAGATGCGGTCCACCCCCGTGGCGGCGATGTCGCGGATGCTTTGCAGGTCGACGCCGCCCGACACCTCCAGCACTGCCGGCTTGGCGCTGGCGGCGTTCACCGCGCAGGCCTGGTGCATGTCGGCCAGGGTGAAGTCGTCGAGCAGCACGTTGTCTGCACCGGCGGCCAGCGCCTCTGCCAGTTCGGCCAGGCTTTCCACCTCCACCTGCACCATCACGCCGCTGTTCAGTGCAAAGGCCGCGCGCAGCGCCGCGCCTATGCTGCCGGCGGCGGCGATGTGGTTTTCCTTGATCAGGATGCCGTGCCACAGCGCCAGGCGCTGGTTCTCGCCGCCGCCCGTGCGCACCGCGTACTTCTGCGCCTGGCGCAGGCCGGGCAGGGTCTTGCGCGTGTCGAGCACGGCGCAGCCCCTGGGGTTGGGGCTCAGGCCCGCAATGGCGTCGACGTACTGTCGCGTCGCGGTGGCCACGGCCGAGAGCGTCTGCAGGAAGTTGAGCGCCGGGCGCTCCGCGCTCAGCAGCGCGCGCGCGTCGGCCTCGATGCGGCAGACCTCGGTGCCCGGCGTGACCGTCGCACCTTCGGCCACGCGCCAGCTGATGGATGCGGCACTGTCGAGTGCGTGCACGCAGGCCTCGAACCACGGCCGGCCGCACAGCACCGCGGCCTGCTTGGCCACCACGCGGCCGCTGACGCGCCGGCCGGCGGGCACCAGCATCGCCGTCCAGTCGCCGCGGCCGATGTCCTCCATCAGCGCGTCGCGCACGTTGCGCTGCAGCGCCTGTTCCAGGGTTTCGTTGTGCTCGAACATGGTCTCGTCTTCGTCAGGTCGTGGGCAGGGCGCTAGTGTCGCCAATGCCCGCAGGCAGGAATCGAAAGGAGCGTTGCAGCGCCACCCGCCTCAGCCCCAGCGCGTGTCGGCGTCCCCGAGGATGCCGTCGACGATCTGCAGGAACTGCGCCACGTCCAGCGGCTTGGTGACGTAATGCGCGGCGCCCGAGGTCAGCGCCTGTGCGGTGGCCGGGATGGTGGCGTCGGCCGACACCACGACCACGGGAATGTGCGCCACCGCGTCGTCCTGCTTCAAATGGCGCAGCAGTTCCAGGCCGCTGATGTCGGGCAGCTGCATGTCGAGCAGGATGAGGTCGGGCCGCTGCGCGCGGATGGCCGCCAGGCCGTCCAGTCCCAGCTGCGAGGTGTGCAGCTGGATCTGTTCGCGCTGGGCCAGCACGCCGCGCATGACCTCGATGTTGGTTTCGTTGTCTTCCACGTAGTGCACCAGGCGCTGCCGGTAGGGCGCCGGTGAGTCGGGGCTGTAACCCGCGAGGGGCAGCTCCGAGGCGGGCGCTGCGGGCAGGCGCAGCGTGAAGACGGAACCGCGGCCGGCCTCGCTGCTGGCCTGCAGCGTGCCGTTCATCAGCTCGGCCAGGCGACGGCTGATGACGAGCCCGATGCCGGTGCCCTCGATGCTGCTGTTTTCGCGGCCCAGGCGGTTGTAGGGCTGGAAGAGCGCGGCCTGCTGTTCGGGCGTCATGCCCAGGCCGGTGTCGGTGACCATGACTTCGACGAAGTCGCCCTCGGCCAGCTGGCAGCGGCGCGTGGTGAGCGTGACCAAGCCACCGTCCACGTTGTACTTCACCGCGTTCGACAGCAGGTTGGTCAGCACCTGGCGCAGGCGCATGGGGTCGGCCATCACCGCGCTGGCATCGGGCGCCAGCGTCTCGTCGATGCGGATGGCGCGCTGCGCTGCGGGCGTGGCCACCATCGCGCGGCAGGCCGCCACCAGCGGCGCCAGCGCCAGGGGCGCGGTTTCCAGCTTCACGGCGCCACTCTCTATGCGTGCCAGGTCCAGGGTTTCGTTGATCATCTCCAGCAGGTGCCAACCCGCACGCTGGATCTGCTGCGCCCATTCACGCTGCTGCGGCGCCAGGCCGGGCGCGCGGTCCAGGCCCATCAGCTGGGCGAAGCCGATCATCGCGTTCAGCGGTGTGCGCAGCTCGTGGCTCATGCGCGAGAGAAACTCACTCTTGGCGCGGTTGGCCTCCTCGGCGCGCTGCAGCGCACGTTCACTGTCCAGCAGGCGCAGGTACTCGGTGATGTCTTCCACCACGCCGACCATGCGCTGCAGGCGGCCATCGGCACTGCGCAGCGCCGAAACACGCACGCGCACCAGCATCTCTTCACCCCGGCTGCGGCGCAGGCGCACGGGTTCCAGCGTGCAGGTGCTGCTGCCTTCCAGCAGTTCACGGCGCAGGCCCAGGATGCGCGGCAGCTCATCGGGGTGCAGGTGGTCGGCGACGGCCACACCGCGGAGGCGTGCCGGCGAGATGCCCACCATCGCGGCAAAGCGCGGGTTGCATTCGATCACCCGCCCTTGGGGGTCGAGGAAGATCACGCCCAGCGGCACATGGTCGAGGATGCTGCGCAGCCGCTCCTCGCTTTCGCGCAGCGCGGCCTCGGCCGCGGCACGCTCGCGTATCTCGCGGCGCAGCTCGGCAGTGCCGGCATGCACCGCACGCTCGGTGCGGCGCGCATGGCCGGTGACGGTGAGCAGCAGCGCCCCGAGCAAAGACACTGCAGCCAGCCCCACCAGCGACAAGATCCAGGCGCCGTCACGTTCCGAGCGCAAAGCGCTGATGTCGGCCGACACTCGCAGTTCCAACTTGCTGGCGCCCAGCGTCAGCGCGCGTGTGGTGGCCAGTTCGCCGGCAAGGGCTGCGCGTGTCTCGCAGCCGGTCGGGCCGGCCAGACGGCGCCTGGTCGCGGTGGTGTCGGTGTCGACCAGACACCACAACAGATGTTGCTGCGCGGGCGAGGCCAGACCCTTCAGCGCACGTTCCGTGGGCACGGTGACAAACACCACACCGCGAAACCGTGCGCGGCGGGTGGCGACGTCGCTCAGCGCGGCGCTGCCACCGCCGCTGTACAAGGCTTGGTAGATGACGACGCCGGTTTCGTCACCTTCTGCCTGCGTCAGTTTGAAGCCCTGGCTGACCGCCGGTTCGCCGCTGGCGCGGGTGGCCAGCACGGCCGCGCGTGCTGCCGGTATCGACAGGGTGTTGACGCCCAGGGCGTTGCGGTTGCCTTCCATCGGTGTGATGCGCCGGATGGCCACCACCTCGCCGTCAGCAAGGCGGGCTTTGCCACCGTCGCGGTCGAAGACGCGGTAGTCGGGGTGTCCTTCGGCGCGCACGCCGGCTTCAAAGGCCGCCAGGCCGGCCAGCGAGACACGCTCGCTGTAGCCCATGGCCAGCAGGCGCGAGGGCTGCTGGGTCAGCCACCACCCGGCGGCGCGGGCCAGGGTGTTTTCGTCCAGCGGTTCGCGCACCAGCGCGCTGGTGTGCAGCGCCTGCAGCGCGTAGATCGGCACCGCCAGGCGCGTTTCCGCGGCCGCCGCCAGGCGGTCTGCGTCGCGCTCGAAGGCGGCTTGCAGGCGTGCCTGGTCCAGGCGCCCCAGTTGCAGCAGCGCCGCTGCCAGCAGCGCCAAGGCAGCCAGCAGCGGCAGGGCCAGCGTGCGGCCGCGCGGGCGCCAGTCTTCCCGCGGGCGGCCTGTCAGCACCAGCGCCAGCGGCGCACCGATCATCACCCCCAGGGTGTCACCCAGCCACCAGGTGAGCCAGGTTGGGACGGCTGCGGCCGGCGGCATGCCGCCCAAGGTCAGCAGTGCCAGGACGGCCACGCTGGCACTGACCAGACAGCCCAGCGCGCCACCCAGCAGCAAGAAGCGCAGGATGTCGCGTGGGGCGTCCAGCACCAGCGGCCGGCTGACATGGCGGCGCACCAACGCGGCAGAGACGCCGGCTTGCAGCACCGCGCCGAGGGCGCACACCACGGGCAGTGCGGCACTGGCCAGCCCCGGCATGCCGCGCACCGCCGCCAGGCTGCCGTTGACCACCAACGCGCCGATCAGCACGCCCCACAAGGCCAGACGCCCGTACACCAGCACGGCGGCCAGGGCCACGCCGGCCGCTGGAAACAGGGGCGACGCGTAGGCGGGCGGCCCGGCCAGCACCAATGCCAGGCCACCGCTGACGGCGTAGGCCAAGGCGGTGCCAGCAATAAGCTGTAGCGCAGGTGTCTTCACTGCGGCGGATTGGCGTTCAGCCATCTCCGCACTCTAAGCCGCAAGGCCCTGCCCGGAATTCATGTCGCCTGTCAGAACTGGATCAAACGGTGCTCAGACGTTGAACAGGAAGTTCATCACGTCGCCGTCCTTGACGACGTACTCCTTGCCTTCGGCGCGCATCTTGCCGGCGTCCTTCGCGCCCTGTTCGCCCTTGAAGTTGATGAAGTCGTCGAAGGCGATGGTCTGCGCGCGGATGAAGCCGCGCTCGAAATCGGTGTGGATGACGCCTGCGGCCTGTGGCGCGGTGGCACCGATGGCCACGGTCCAGGCGCGCACTTCCTTCACGCCGGCGGTGAAGTAGGTCTGCAGGCCCAGCAGCTTGAAGGCGGCGCGGATGAGCCGGTTCAGGCCCGGTTCGTCCTGCCCCATTTCCTGCAGGAACATGGCCTTGTCTTCGTCTTCCATGTCGGCCAGCTCGGCCTCGGTCTTGGCGCAGATGGCCACCACCGGCGCGTTCTGCTTGGCCGCGTAGTCACGCAGTCGGTCGAGAAAGGGGTTGTTCTCGAAGCCGGTTTCGCTGACGTTGCCGACAAACATGGCCGGTTTGGCCGTGATCAGGCACAGCGGCTTCAGGATGGCGAGTTCTTCCTTGCTGAAGTCGATGCCGCGCACCGGCTGCGCCTGGTCGAGAGCGGCCTGGCACTTCTCCAGCACCTTCACCAGTGCCGCGGCTTCCTTGTCGTTGCCGCTGCGCGCGGCCTTCACATAGCGGTGCAGGCTCTTTTCCACCGTGGACAGGTCGGCCAGGCACAGCTCGGTCTGGATGACTTCGATGTCGGAGATGGGGTCGACCTTGCCGGCCACGTGGATGACGTTCTCGTCCTCGAAGCAGCGCACGACGTTGACGATGGCGTCGGTCTCGCGGATGTGGCTGAGGAACTGGTTGCCCAGGCCTTCACCCTTGCTGGCGCCGGCCACGAGCCCGGCGATGTCGACGAACTCGACGATGGCCGGCACGATCTTCTCGGGCTTGACGATGTCGGCCAGCGCACCCAGGCGCGGGTCGGGCAGCTCGACGATGCCGACGTTCGGCTCGATGGTGCAGAAGGGGTAGTTCTCGGCCGCGATGCCAGCCTTGGTCAGCGCGTTGAAGAGGGTCGACTTGCCGACGTTGGGCAGGCCGACGATGCCGCACTTGAGGCTCATGAGGGGGGCTTTCGAGAGAACGGAAAGAAGGGCGTGAGAGCCGAGATTTTCCTACACTGCGGCGATGGACCCTAACCGCCTCCTCCTGGCCCCGCACAGCAGAGACCTGGGCGGCGGTTTCACCGTGCGTCGTTTCCTGCCGGCCGCAGCGCGCCAGGCGGTGGGGCCCTTCCTCTTTTTCGACCACTTCGGGCCCGTGGACGCCGGGCCGGACGACGACCATGACGTGCGCGCCCACCCGCACATCGGCCTGGCCACGGTGACCTACCTCTTCGAAGGCGCGATGCTGCACCGCGACTCGCTGGGCGTGGTGCAGCGCATCGCCCCCGGCGCCATCAACTGGATGACCGCCGGCCGCGGCATCGTGCACAGCGAGCGCACGCCCGACGAGCTTCGCGGCGTGGCGCGGCGCAGCCATGGCCTGCAGCTGTGGGTGGGCCTGCCGGCTGAAGACGAAGAGATGGCGCCGGCTTTCGTGCACACGCCCGCGGCGGCCATCCCGGCGCTGGAGGTGGGCGGTGCGCGCCTGCGCGTGCTGGTGGGCTCGGCCTTCGGTGCGACATCGCCGGTGGCGGTGCGCTCGCCCACGCTCTACCTCGACATCGCGCTGTCGGCGGGTGACGGTTTTCCGTTGCCGCTGGCCGAAGAGCGTGCCGTCTACGTGGTGGAAGGCGACGCGCAGCTCGACGGCGAAGACCTGCCGCCGGGCAGGATGGTGGTGCTGGCGCCGGGTGAGGAGCCCATGCTCAGCGCCGACGCCGAGGCGCGCGTGGTGCTGGTGGGTGGCGCCCCGCTGGGGCACCGCCACATGTGGTGGAACTTCGTCTCGTCGCGCAAAGAGCGCATCGTGCAGGCCGCTGACGACTGGGCGGGCGGGCGATTTCCGCCCGTGCCGGGCGAGAGCGATTTCATCCCGCTGCCGGACAAGCGCCCCGTGGCCTGATGCGGCAGCGCGGCGCCGGCCCTCAGCCGAACTTGTAGCGCACCGTAGCCGCCTGGCCGGTGCGCAGCGTGTGCTCCACGCCCTGCACGACGACGGCGTTCATGCCGAAGGTGATGGCGCCGTCCAGGCGCGGGTCGCTGCGGTAGCCGGCCAGCGTGAGGCCGGGTTCGCTGCCGGCCTCGGCGCTGGCGGGGTCGATGTTGGGAATGCTGCAGCGTGAGCAGGGCTTGACCAGGCGCAGCGTCACCACGCCTTCGGCGGTGCGGATGTCGATCTCGTCGATGTGGTCTTCGTCCCAGGGCTGCAGACCCTCCAGCACCAGGTTGGGCCGGAAGCGCTGCATCGTCACCGGCGCGGCGCCCTTGGCAGCCAGGCGGCCGTTCAGCTCGGCCAGCGAGGCGCTGCTGGCCACCAGCAGCGGAAAGCCGTCGGCGAACTGGTTCTCCGCCTTCACCTCGCCGGCCCATGTCGGGTCTGACAGGCGCTGCTCTGCGGGGTCGAAACGCGCCAGGCGCAGCGGTCTTTTCGCTTCGGGGCTGAGGAAGTCGGTGAACCACTGCGCCGCCAGCCCGCCCATGTCATAGGCCTTCACCACGTCGTCCCAGACGCGCACGCGGGTCGGCGCTTCCACGGTGTCCAGGCGCAGGTGCAGCGCCAGCATGCCCGGCGCGCGCAGCACCAGGTCGCTGTGGCGCAGCGTGGGCTGTATCAGGGCCATGCGCGGCAGTTCACGCTGCGTGAGCATCTCGCCGTCTTCGTCCACCACCATCCAGGCGCGATCGAACTCCAGGCCGGTTTCCACCAGCAGCGCCTCCTGCAGCGCGATGCCGCCGCAGGACTTGATGGGGTGCAGGGCCAGCGCGGCCACGGTGCAGGTGGGGGTGTAGTCGGTGGGCGCGGTCACGGGGGGGACTCCAGGGCTCTTCAGGGGCAGGGCAGGGCAGGGATTAACGGCGAGGCGGCATTGTGCCGGGAGGGCGCTGCCTACAATGAAGCGATGCAAGGGCAGAACCTCCTGGGGCACGACGTGCTGGTGCGCGGCACCGGCGCCACCGGGCTGTGCGCCGCGCTGGCGCTGTCACGCCAGGGCCTGCGCGTGGCCCTGCTCGGCAGCCTGGGCGAACCCGAGAAACCCGACGTGCGGGCCTATGCGCTGAACGCGGCGTCGGTGCGCCTGCTGCAGCAGCTGAAGGTGTGGGACGCATTGCCGGCTGATGCCCGCACCGCGGTGCATGACATGCACATCGAAGGCGATGCCCCGGGCGCCACCCTGGACTTCTCTGCCTGGCAGCAGGCCTTGCCCGAACTCGCGTGGATCGTCGACAGCGCCGAACTCGAACGCGCCTTGCGCGCCGCGGTGCGCTTTGCGCCGCACGTCACGCCCGTGGCCGCCGAGGTGCCGGCTGCGCTGCAGGTGCTGGCCGAAGGCAAGGCCTCGGCCGCGCGCGACGCGTTGGGCGTGAAGATGCAGCGCCATCCCTACGGCCAGCGCGCCGTGGCGGCGCGGCTGGTCAGTGACCGGCCGCATGCCGGCCTGGCGCGGCAGTGGTTTCGCTGTCCCGACGTGCTGGCCCTGCTGCCCATGGACCGCCCGTTGCACGAAGGTCGGGCCGGCCACGGCCTGGCGCTGGTGTGGTCGCTGCCCGACGCCGCCAGCGACGCCCACATGGCGATGGACGAGGCCGCCTTCACCACCGCGCTGAACGACGCCACCGGCGGCGCTGCAGGCACGCTGCGGCTGGCCAGCGCCCGCGCGCAATGGCCGCTGATGCTGGCCCGCGCCGAACAGGTGCACGGGCCGGGCTGGGTGCTGGTGGGCGACGCGGCGCACGTGGTGCACCCGCTGGCCGGCCAGGGCCTGAACCTCGGCCTGGCCGACGTCGCCGCGCTGGCTGAAGTGCTGGCCGCGCGCGAAGCCTGGCGGCCCTTGGGTGACGCCAGGCTCTTGGCGCGTTATGCCCGCGCCCGTGCGGCCGCGGTGCGCGCCATGGCCCAGGTGACCGACGGCCTGCTGCACCTGTTTGCCCATCCACAGCCCTGGGTCAAGGAACTTCGCAACCGCGGCCTGACGCTGGCCAACCAGTTGCAGCCGCTGAAACGCCTGCTCACCGGCCGCGCCTTGGGCGGGTGACAGAAATTCCGGCTGCCACCGACCACCTCCATTTGCACCCACCCATGCACCTCAAACACCTCATCGCCCTCGCCTTTCTGGCCCTCGCGGGCGCTGCCACGGCCCAGGAAGCCGCCATCCGCAAGGCCCTGACCGAGCGCCTGCCCAACCTGCCCAAGATCGACGAGGTGACACGTTCGCCGGTGCCCGGGCTGTGGGAGGTGCGCTACGGCGGCAGCGAAATCATCTACAGCGACGACAAGGGCGAGTTCATCTTCGTCAACGGCTCGCTGGTCGAGACCAAGACCCGCACCGACCTGACGCAGGCGCGCATCGAAAAACTGCTGGCCATCGACTGGGACAAGATGCCGCTGAAGGACGCCATCGTCATCAAGCAGGGCAGCGGCCTGCGCAAGATGGCGGTGTTCGCCGACCCCAATTGCGGCTACTGCAAGCGCTTCGAGCGTGACCTCATGGCCGTGAAGGACGTGACGATCTACACCTTCCTGATGCCCATCCTGGGCACCGACTCGGTGGCCAAGTCGCGCGACATCTACTGCGCCAAGGACCCGGCCACGAGCTGGCGTGCCTGGATGCTGGACGGCGTGGTGCCGGCCAAGGTGGCCAAGAGCGCCAGCTGCGACACCGCCGCCATCGACCGCACGCTGGAGTTTGGTCAGAAGCAGCGCATCAACGGCACGCCGGCGGTCTTTTTCACCGACGGCACACGCCGCCCGGGCGCGATCTCGGGCGATGCCGTCGAACGCCTGTTGACGGCGGCAGCGAAAAAGTAGTCCGTCCGGCATGGCCGTGCACGCGGCAGGCGCCGGCCCGCCGCGCAGCCGCGACAATCGCGGCATGAACGCCGCGACCCCGAACCCCGCTCCCGCCCAGTTGCCCGTGAACGCCCGACGTCTGGGCGCTGCCGGGCTGCTGCCCCTGGTCACCGGCGCCCTGCTGGTCTGGCTGGTGCGCGACGACGAGGCCCATGGCTTCGTGGCGCAGGCGCTGTCGGTCTACGCAGCCTTGATCCTCAGTTTTCTCGGCGGCATTCACTGGGGCCTGGCCTTTCGCCATGCCGAGCCACCGACGCGGCTGCTGGTGTGGGGCGTCGTGCCTTCGCTGGTGGCCTGGCCCGCGGTGCTGATGCCTGCCTGGTCGGGCCTGGTGGTGCACGGTGTGATGCTGGTGGCCTGCTACGCCGTCGACCGCCGCGTCTACCCTGGCGAGGGCGTGGCGCGCTGGCTGACGCTGCGTTTCCGCCTCAGCGCCGTGGCTGCGCTGTGCTGCTTCATCGGCGCCGCCGGCACCTGAAGGCGCCGCGCTGGCCAGCCCTGCTGGCGCTGGGCGTGGGCGTGCTGCTTGCGCACATCTGGCTGGCCGGGCGTGTGTGGCCCGATCAGCTGGGCGATGGTGCTGCCGCGCGAGAGCGGCCGCGCTTCCAGGTGAGTTTCGTGCGTGAACTGGCGCCTGCGGCGCCACCGGCCTTGGCGCCCCAGGCCGCGCCTGCGCTGCGACGCCTGGCCCGCCTCGCGCCCGCCGCGGCGGCATCGGCGGCGGCACCCGCACCGGCAGAGGCAGCGACGCCGAGCCCCGCGCTGCGCGAAGAGCCCTTGCTGGCCGCGCCCGAGGTGGCCAGCGCGCTGCCACTGCCTGAAGCCGCACCCGTCGCCGTGCCGGCCGCAGTCACTGCCGCCGCGCCGGCCGAGCAAGCGCAGCCGGCCTTCGACTGGCCTCCCTCCACGCGCCTGAGCTACCGGCTCACCGGCAATGCGCGCGGCCCGGTGGAAGGCCTCGCGCGCGTCGAATGGCTGCGCGAGGGCACGCGCTACCAGGTCTTCCTGGAAGCCAGTGTCGGGCCTTCCTTTGCGCCGCTGATGAGCCGCCGCGAAAGCAGTGAAGGCGAGATCACGCCCGACGGGCTGAGCCCGCGTCGCTACGAGATGGAGATGAAGGTGCTGCTGCGCGCGCCGCGCCGCGCGGTCATCTTGATGGGCAGCGACCAGGTGCAGCTGCCCAATGGCCAGACCCTGCCGCGCCCCAGTGGCCTGCAAGACGCGGTGAGCCAGTTTGTCCACATGACCTGGCTCTTCACGCTGCAGCCCGAACTGCTGACGCCCGGCCGCAGCATCGAGCTGCCGCTGGCGCTGCCGCGGCGTGTGGAGCCCTGGGTTTATGAGATCGGCGTCAGCGAAACCCTCTACACCGAGGCCGGCACGGTGGAAGCCGTGCATGTGCGGCCGCGCCGCAACGCGCGGCCCGGTGACTACACGGCCGAGATGTGGGTGGCGCCCAGCCTGCAGTACCTGCCGGTGCGCATCGTCGTGCGCCAGGATGCCGAGACCCACATCGACCTGGCCCTGCAGCGCCTGCCCGAGCAGGCCGAGCGCGGGCGCTGAAGGCGCCGATCCCGCAAGGCGCTCAGGCCGAAGGGAATCTCGCCGCGTAGGCCTCGGCCGCTGCGCGGCCGCGCATGCTGTTCAGCACTTGCGCGGCCTGGCCCAGCAAGGGGCGCAGTTCTTCCAGCGACTTGGCCTTTTCCATGCGCATGGCCACGGTTTCGGCGGCCGGGCCGGCCTGGTCGGTGAGCGCACGCACGGCGTCGCGGCGCAGCTTTTCAAACTCTGCAGCGGGTGTTGCTGGGGGTGCTGCAGCGGGGGTGGCCGCGGCCGGGCTTGCGCCGGGCGCCGCGGCCGGCGCTGCCGTGGCCGCGGACTCGAAACCTTCGATGAAACCCTGGGCCGCCAGTTCCTGCAGCAAGGCCTCGGTGTGCTGAGGCACCAAGGCCGCCAATGCGGCCAGGTCGCGTTTGCCGTCCACCATGATCAAGAGCCCACGCAGGCGCGGCGTCAGTCGGTGCGCCCGGGTCTCGATTTCGGCCTGGCCCTTGGCAGTTTTGCGGAACAGTGTGGGCATGCTCGGAAGATGTGCGCTCGGGAACACCGCAGGTCAAGGGGCCGGAGCTTAACGCCAGCTGACGGCAGTGCCGCCGACAATAAGCACTGATTGCGGCCCCACTCCGCGCGGCAGCCGACAACCCCACAGGAGACCCCCGATGTCCGAAGCCCCAGTCCTCAGTTCCCGCCACGGCGAAGGCGAGCGCCAGGTGGGCGTGATCACGCTGAACCGGCCGCGCCAGTACAACGCGCTGAACGACGCGCTGATGGACGAACTCGGCGCCGCGCTGCGCGCCTTCGATGCCGACGACGGCATCGGCTGCATCGTCATCACCGGCGGTGAGAAGGCTTTCGCGGCCGGCGCCGACATCTCTGCCATGGCGACAAAAACCTTCGTCCAGGCGCAGCAGCAGCAGTTCATCACGCGCAACTGGGAAACGGTGCGCGGCGTGCAGAAGCCCGTCATCGCCGCCGTGGCCGGCTTTGCCCTGGGCGGTGGCTGTGAACTGGCCATGATGTGCGACTTCATCATCGCCGCGGAAAACGCCAAGTTCGGCCAGCCCGAGATCAAGCTCGGCATCATTCCCGGCGCCGGCGGCACGCAGCGCCTGCCGCGTGCGGTGGGCAAGGCCAAGGCCATGGACATGGTGCTCACGGGCCGCACCATGGACGCCGCCGAGGCCGAACGCGCGGGCCTGGTGAGCCGCGTGGTGCCCACGAACAAGCTGCTGGAAGAAGCCCTGGCCGCCGGTGAACTGATCTGCGCCCTGGGCGGGCCCAGCGTGGTGCTGGCCAAGGCCTGCGTGAACCGCGCCTTCGAGACCGGTCTGGCCGACGGCGTGGCCCACGAACGCCATGTCTTCCACAGCCTCTTCGGCACCGCCGACCAGCTGGAAGGCATGCAGGCCTTCATCGAAAAGCGGCCACCGGTATTCCCACGCAGCTGACAGGATCATTTCCAAAACCAGAACGTTGCATTCGTGAACGCCTAGTTCTCATTCCTCGGGTAAGTCCCTACAGTTCATTCCCAAGGACGACCCCGGTCATGCATCCACCGAAGCCGGTCCCACAACCCTTTCGGATGCGTTCAAGGAATGATCATGAGCAAGCTGCAAT
>LNFM01007653.1_pt1 | contig 32695 bp, 32 predicted proteins | sample 596031 | NCBI WGS metagenome assembly LNFM01 (sample SAMN04254537, study PRJNA301005) | activated carbon metagenome | isolation source: dual media filters at the Ann Arbor, Michigan drinking water treatment plant | place: USA: Ann Arbor | reverse complement strand
GCCTCGTCTCGTACATCGCGCGCGAGTACAAGAAGGAATGGGATGTCAGCCTGAACGCGCGCAACACGCTGTCGCAGCCGACCATCGACATGCTCAAGCAGCTGACCGAACCGGTGAACGTCACGTCTTACGCGACCGGCCAGGAAGACCTGCGCAAGATGGTGCGCGACTTCCTCGCGCCCTACCAGCGGCTCAAGCCCGACATCAACCTCTCGTTCATCGATCCGCGCGAGCAGCCGAAGCTGGCCCAGGCCGCCGGCGTGACGGTCAACGGCGAGATGGTGGTCGAGTACGGCAAGCGCAGCGAGAACATCAACACGCTGACCGAGCAGCAGTTCGCGAACCTGATCATGCGGCTGGCGCGCGGCGCCGAGCGCACGGTGATGTCGCTCGACGGCCAGGGCGGCCGCCTGATCGACGGCAAGGCCAACCATGACCTGGGCCTTTTCGGCCGGCAACTCGAGAACAAGGGCTTCGCCACCGGTCCGCTGAACCTGTCCCTCGCACCGGCAGTGCCGGACGACCTGAAGATCCTGATCATCGCCGGTCCCAAGGTCGACCTGCTGCCGCCGGAGGTGAAGAAGATCAAGGACTGGATCGACAAGGGCGGCAGCCTGCTCTGGCTGATCGACCAGGAGCCGATGCGCGGCCTGCAGCCGATCGCGGACATCTTCGGCCTCGTGCTCAACCCCGGCACGGTGGTCGATCCGTCGGCGCAGCTGATCAACGCACAGCCGACGATGGCAGTGGCCACCGGCTACGGCCAGCACCCGATCACCCGCAACTTCACGCTCAACACCATACTTCCGTTCGCCCGCTCGATCGGGGTCGATGGCAGCCGCGACTGGCGCGAGACGCCGCTGATCGAAGTGGCCCCGCGCGGCTGGCTCGAGATGAGCCCGATCGCGGAAGGCACTTCCTCGGTGACCTTCGACAAGGGCAAGGACGTGCCCGGACCGGTCACCGTCGGCATCGCGCTCGAGCGCACGGTGAACGACCGGCAGCAGCGCGTGGTGGTGATCGGCTCCGGCCATTTCCTCGCGAACCAGTACGTGGGCCTGGTCGGCAACATGGACCTGGGCATCAACGTCGTGAACTGGCTTGCCGGCGACGAGAACCTGATCACCGTGCAGCCGCGCGGGACCCTCGATTCCTCGCTGACGCTCAACCGCACCTCGATGATGGTCATCGTCTACGGCTTCCTGGGGCTGCTGCCGCTGGGCTTCCTCGCCACTGGCGCGACCATCTGGTGGCGCCGCCGGCGCAAGGCCTGACCCGTGAAGAAGACCGTACTGATCAATGCGCTGCTCCTGGTGCTGGTGCTCGGCCTCGGCGCCTTCCTTTACTTCAAGCCGAAGCCGGAAGAGCCGAAGCCGGTGGAGCACAAGCTGTCCACGCTGAAGCCGGAAGAGATCAAGCGCATCGAGGTCAAGCTGCGCAAGGGCGACCCCGTGGTGCTCGAACTGGAAGGCGAGCAGTGGTACCTCACCAGCCCGTTCCGGGCGCGCGCCGACAACTTCGAGGCGCGCCGCCTGGCCGACCTGGTGCGCGCGGTCAGCGACCAGAAACTGCCGGCCACCGACCTGGCCCGGTTCGAGCTCGAACCGCCGTTCGCCACGGTCATCCTCGACAAGCAGACCTTCACCTTCGGCACCATCAACCGGATGATGAAGATGCAGTACGTGATGACCGGCGATTCGGTCTTCATGGTGAACCCGCAGTACGCGCAGGCGATCCCGCCGCAGCCCGAGCGCATGGCCGACAACCGGCTCTGGACCACGCCCGAGCAGCAGATCGTCGCGGTCGAGATGCCCGACTTCAAGGTCGAGCAGGTGGACGGCAACTGGGTGATATCGCCCAAGCCGCTGATCACCCCCACCCAGGACGACCTGAACCGGTTCATCGACGAATGGAAGCTCGCTTCGGGCACGCTGACCCAGCCGATGAAGCTCAAGCCGGGCAAGAACGCGACCGTCGTGCGCACCAAGGAAGGCAAGGCGATCACCGTGCACCTCGCCACGCGCGAAGGCAACGACTGGATCGTGCTGCGCCCCGACGAGGGGCTGCAGTACCACCTGTCGCGCGAGACCGCGCGGCGGATGTTCGAGCCCAACTGGCGCTGAGCATCATCGCCCGGCGCGCGATCGCCGGGCGTCCGGCCGATGCCTGAATTGCCCGAGGTAGAGACCACGCGCCGCGGCCTCGTGGCGCGTGCCGTCGGGCAGCGGATCGAACGCGCAGTCGTGCGCAACCGGTCGCTGCGCTGGCCTGTCACCGAGGGCATGGAAGCGGCAGTCGCCGGTGCGCGCATCGACGCGATCGAGCGCCGCGCGAAGTACCTGCTGTTCGACTGCGAGGGGCGCGGTCGGCTGCTGGTGCACCTGGGCATGTCCGGACGCCTGTGGGTGGTGCCGCGCGACGAACCGCTGGCGAAGCACGACCATGTGGACCTCGAACTGTCCAACGGGCTGTCGATCCGGCTGCGAGATCCGCGCCGGTTCGGCGCCGTGCTGTGGCTGCCGGCAGGGGACGCCGAGCACATGCTGCTGTCGTCGATCGGTCCCGAACCGCTGACCGATGCCTTCGACGCGGCCTACCTCCACCGCGTGACGCGCAGCCGCAGCGCCGCGATCAAGCTGGTCCTGATGGATGCCGGCGTGGTGGCCGGCGTCGGCAACATCTACGCGAACGAGGCGCTGTTCGCGGCCGGCATCAACCCGCGCACGCCTGCACGCAGGGTCGGGCTGCCTCGGCTGCAACGGCTGGTGTCCGAGGTGCGTGCCATCCTGGCGCGGGCGATCGACGCGGGGGGCAGCAGCCTGCGCGACTACGTGGACAGCAGCGGGCAGGCAGGCAGGTTCCAGGCCACGTTCCGGGTGTACGACCGGGACGGCAAGCCGTGCATCGGTTGCGGCGCGCCGGTACGCATGATCCGGCAGGCGAACCGGTCCACGTTCTACTGCGTGAAGTGCCAGCGTTGACGCCGGGTCAACGGACCTTCGGCGGCCGCGCGATGCCTGCCTCGACCAGACCGCGGTACTTCTCCTGCAACTGCCCGCGCGTCTCGACCACGTCGGGATCGAGCGGGATGCAGTCGACCGGACACACTTCCACGCATTGCGGCGTGTCGAAATGGCCGACGCATTCGGTGCAACGCGCCGGATCGATCACGTAGTAATCCTCGCCCGGCGAGATCGCCGAGTTCGGGCACTCGGGTTCGCACACATCGCAATTGATGCAGGCGTCGGTGATCATCAATGCCATGGTGGCCGCCCCCTCACGCGTCCGACGGTCGGTCGCGCAGCTTCTCGGACACCTTCCGGCCGACCAGCGGACTGACGAACTGCGTGATGTCTCCACCCATCAGCGCGATCTCGCGCACCAGCGTCGCGGACACGAACATGTAGGGATCGCCCGGCGTCAGGAACACCGTCTCGAGTTCGGCGAACAGCTTGCGGTTCATCCCCGCGAGCTGGAACTCGTACTCGAAGTCGGACACCGCGCGCAGCCCGCGCACGATCACGCGTGCGTTCTGCGCGCGCACGAAGTCGGTGAGCAGGCCGGAGAAGCGCACCACCGACACGTTCTTCAGCGGACGCAGCACTTCCGAGGCCAGCTCGACCCGCTCGTCCGGCGTGAAGAACGGACGCTTGGCGCGGCTGTCGGCGACCGCCACGATCACGTGGTCGAACAGCAGCGCGGCCCGGCGCGTCAGGTCTTCATGGCCGAGCGTCATCGGATCGAAGGTGCCGGGATAGATCGCTATGGTCATCGGGGTCGGTCCCTCTCGTCTTCGGATGGTTCTGGGGGTCGCGGCGGATTCTCGCGCTTCCCGCCGTTCTTCGTCCGGATCACGGACTGTCGCCAGCAGGGAGACTATCCGGTTCGGAGTCCTGCCGCAGGTCGGCATGGCGCGCGAGCATGCGGTACTCGACCGCACCGGCACGCGCCTGCCGGATCGTGCGCCACGGATCGCCGCTGCCGATGTCCTCGAGCACGCAGGCCTCGCCCTGCAGCCCAGCGGGCGCCTCGACATAGATCCATCCGCCCGGCGCGAGGCAGGCCTCGACCAGCGGCAGCAGCGCCGGCAGCAGGCCCAGCCTGAACGGCGGATCGAGGAACACCACGTCGTAGCCGTCCTGCACGCCGCCCGCCGCTCGCCGTGCATCGCGCTCGAGGAACCGCCGTGCATCGGCCTTCACGATCTCGATGCGGGTGCCGGCCGGCGGATCGCCCAGCCCGCTCCGGCAGGCCTCCAGCGCGCGCCCGATGCGCGCGTCCTGTTCGACCATCACCACCCGCTCCGCGCCGCGCGAGGCCGCCTCGAAGCCGAGCGCACCGCTGCCGGCGAACAGGTCCAGGCAGCGCAGCCCGTGCATGTCCTGGCCCAGCCAGTTGAACACGGTCTCGCGCACCCGGTCAGGCGTCGGGCGAAGGTCGTCGATGGCGGGGAAGGACAGCAGGCGGCGGCGCCAGTGCCCGCCGATGATGCGCACGCGCTGCTGCAGCGGCCGGGCGGGTTTCCGGGCGGTCGCCGGCCTGCCCGGCGGGGATCGATCTGTCATTGCAGCCTCAAGCTCAGCGCAGCCGCGGCTGCTGTTGCTGTGGCGATGGCGGTGCAGCCACAGGGGCTTCATCCGCCGCACCGACCACCACCGTGACCAGGCGCTGCGGATCGAGCCGCTGGAACGCGCGCACCACGTCTTCGCGCGTGACCCGCTCGACCAGCCTGGGCCACTGCGAGAGCCAGTCGACCGGCAGGTCATGGAAGCCGATCAGCGACACCTGCTCGAGCACCTCGCGGTTGGTGTCGATGCGCAGCGGGAAGCCGCTGACCAGGTTGCGCCGCGCGGCGGCCATCTCCTGCTCGGTGGGCCCCTTCGACAGGAACTCGAACAGCACGCTGCGCACCACTGCCAGTGCCTCGTCGGTCTGGTCCTTCCGCGTCTGCAGCGCGATCTGGAACGGCCCCCGGTCGAGCCAGGGCATGATCGAACTGAACACGCTGTAGGCGAAGCCGCGCTTCTCGCGCACTTCGGCAACCAGCCGCGACGAGAACCCGCTGCCTCCGAGCACGTGGTTGCCGACCAGCAGCGCGAAGAAGTCCGGATCGCTGCGGCTCGCCGCGGGCATGCCGACCAGGATGTGGCTCTGCAGCGATGGATGCGGCACGCGCCGCACCTGGGCGGCAGACAGCGAGGGTACCGGTGGCAATGTCGGCCGCACGCTGCCCGCGGGCAGCGCGCCCGCCACCAGCCGGGCGATCTCGCCGGCTTCGGCGCGGGACACATCGCCGACGATCGACACCACGGCGGATACGCCACTGTAGAAACGGCGCCGGAAATCGACCACCGTATCGCGGGTCAGTGCGCGCACGCCGTCCGCATCGCCCAGCGGCCGCGACGCATAGGGGTGGCTGCCGTAGGCGGCCGCGAAGAACAGCCGGCTCGCGATGATGCCCGGCCGGGTGGCCTCCTCGCGCAGGTTGGTGCCGATGCGCGTGCGTTCGCGTTCGAGCACCGACACCGGAAAATCCGGGCTCTGCACCACCCGCGCGAAGACATCCAGCGCCTGGGCACGTTCCTGCCGCGAAGACAGCGTGCGCAGCACGAAGCCCGCGCGATCGACGTCGATGCGCCCGGACAGTTGCGCGCCGACATCGCCCAGCCGGCGCGCGATGTCTTCCTCGGTGATGCCGCCGGCGCCGAAGCGGGCGAGGTGCTGGGTCATCGCCGCCAGCCCCGAGCGCTCGGCCGGATCGAACGCAGACCCGGCGCGGAAGTCCACCGCGACATCGAGGATCGGTACGGCTCGCGATTCCACGAACAGCACCCGGGCACCGTTTTCGAGGGTCCATGCCTGGACCACCGGCCCGCCGGCAGCGGCGGCGGCGGGGAGCAGCAGCAGTGGCAGCAACGTGCTGGCCCGGAACAGCCAGGCGAACCGGGGCGACCGCTCAGTCGACATGCCGCGCGTCCTTCGGCGGCAACGAGGGCTTGCGCTGGGCGTTCGGCTGCGGCTCGAGGACCGCGACCGTCATGCGGTCATCGACCAGGTAGCGCCGTGCGACCTCGCGCACCTGTTCGGCGGTCACTGCGCGGGTCCGTGCGGCGAACCGGTCGAAGACGCGGGCCGAATGGCCCACCATCTCGGCGTGCCCGATGCGGCTGGCCTGGGTGAACATCGAGTCCTGCTGGAACAGGTGCTGCGCGATCAACTGGGTCTGCGCACGCGCGAGTTCCTCCGGTGCGACGCCCTCGCGCGCCAGGCGGCCGATCTCGGCGCGCAGCGCGGCCTCGAGTTCAGCGACGCTGCGGCCTTCGCCGGGCGCCGCGCTGATCACGAACAGGCCGGGCCCACGCTGGAACTTCTCGTAGGACGCATCGACGGAACTGGCGACACGCGACTCGCGCACCAGCAGCCGCGGCAGCCGCGCCACCTCGCTGGCGTCCAGCACCGATTCGAGGACCTCGAGCGCATAGGGCTCCCAGTCACGATCGGCATCGCGCAGAACCGGAACGTGGAAGCCGAGCATCAGGAACGGGCTCTGTGCCGCACCCTGGAACACGACGCGCCGGATGCCGCGCTGTTCGGGCTCGACCTGCGGCGAGCGCCGCGGCAGCGTCCGTGGCGACAGGCGTCCGAAGTGCCTGTTCGCCAGCCGGAATACCTGCTCGGCATCGACATCCCCGACCACCACGAGCACCGCGTTGTTCGGTGCATACCAGCGCCGGTAGAACTCGCGCGCGTCATCGATGGTCAGGTTCTCGAGGTCGTTCATCCAGCCGATCACCGGCGTGCGGTAGGGATGCGCGGTGAATGCCGTCGCATAGAGCTGCTCGAACAGCGCGGCGCGCGGCCGGTCGTCGGTGCGCCAGCGGCGCTCTTCCATCACCACCTGCATCTCTCGCGCGAACAGCTCCGGCTGCATCACCAGGCTGGACATCCGCTCGGCCTCGAGCTCCATCAGCGTACCGATGTCCTTTGCCGACACCTGCTGGTGGTAGGCGGTGTAGTCGCGGCCGGTGAACGCGTTGTCGCGCCCGCCCAGCTGGGCGATGCGCCGGGAGAACTCGCCATCGGCCAGGCGCCGCGTGCCCCGGAACATCATGTGTTCGGTGACATGCGCCAGCCCGGTCAGGCCGTTCACCTCGTCGATGCTGCCCACCCGGTACCAGACCATGGACGTGACCACGGGCGCACGCCGGTCCTCGCGCACGACCACCTTCATGCCATTGTCGAGCACCCGTTCGACCACGCTGCGCGTGGAGGAGCCGGCCGCCAGCACGGCAGTGCCGAGGAGCAGCACCAGCAGTGCCGCCTTCGAAAGCCTGCCCGTCAACAGGACGCTCGACCGAAGAGGGATGGAAACTCGTAACATCGCCTACTGGCTCGCCGCCCGATCCGCATTCGGTTCTGATTGCACAAGAGGAAGTATGTTTGGTTTCCTGAAGCCCGGCAAGGAAGTACCTGCGTCCAGCGACGACCCGCCGAAGGACCGCGGCCCGTCCGGCGCCGGCGCGGCCGCGCCGGAACCCGGGCCGGGCGCCGGTGCGTCCGTGGCAGCCACGCGCCCGGGATGGGCGGAACGGCTGAAGGCCAGCCTGCGCGCCACGCGCGAACAGCTCAACCGCAGCGTCGGCGGCACGCTCGGCGCGCCGATCGGCGAGGTTGGCGGACAGATCGCCGGGCTGTTCGGGCTGGGCCGGAAGATCGACGAGGCGTTGTTCGAAGAGCTCGAAACCGCGCTGCTCGCCGCCGACGTCGGCGTCGGGGCAACCCAGGTGCTCATCGACAGCCTGCGCCAGCGCGCACGCAAGGAATCGCTGACCGACGCCTCGCAGCTGCAAGCGGCCCTGGCCGATGCACTGGCAGGGCTGCTGGCGCCGCTGGCCAGGCCGCTGGACGTGGGCACCCACAAGCCGTTCGTGATCATGCTCGCCGGGGTCAACGGCGCCGGCAAGACCACGACCATCGGCAAGCTCGCCGCCCGTTTCCGCGCCGAGGGGCGCAGCGTGCTGCTCGCCGCCGGCGACACCTTCCGCGCCGCCGCGCGGGAACAGCTCGAGGCCTGGGGCGAACGCAACGGCGTCACGGTGATCTCGCAGCAGTCGGGCGATCCCGCGGCGGTGATCTTCGATGCGATCCGGGCTGCGCAGGCGCGCGGCATCGATGTCGTGCTGGCAGACACCGCCGGCCGGCTGACCACGCAGATGCACCTGATGGACGAGATCCGGAAGGTCAAGCGGGTGATCGGCAAGGCCCTGGACGGCGCCCCGCACGAGGTGCTGCTGGTGCTGGACGGCAACACCGGCCAGAACGCCCTCGCCCAGGTGAAGGCGTTCGACGCCGCGCTCGGCGTGACCGGCCTGGTGGTCACCAAGCTCGACGGCAGTGCCAAGGGCGGCGTGCTGGCGGCGATCGCGCGGGAGCATCCGGTGCCGATCCGGTTCATCGGCATCGGTGAAGCGATCGACGACCTGCAGCCATTCGAACCGCGCGAGTTCGTCTCGGCCCTGTTCGATTGAAGGCCGGACCCGGATGATCGAACTGGACCGCGTCGGCAAGCGTTACCCAGCGAGTCCCGGCAGCGACGGGCAGGACGCGCTGAAATCGGTCACGCTGACCATAGAGGACGGCGAATTCGCGGTGGTCACCGGCCGCTCGGGCGCCGGCAAGAGCACCCTGCTGAAGCTGGTCGCCGGCATCGAACTGCCGACCACCGGCACCGTGCGCGTGAACGGCCAGGACCTCGCCGGCTCGCGCCGGGCACTGCCGTTCATGCGGCGCAAGATCGGCCTCGTCTTCCAGGACCACAAGCTTCTCTACGACCGCACGGTGTTCGACAACGTGCAGCTTCCGCTCGACATCACCGGATTCCCGCCGAAGGAGGCTGCGCGGCGGGTGCGCGCGGCGCTGGACAAGGTCGGGCTGCTGTCACGCGAGCGGGAACTGCCGGTCACCCTTTCCGGCGGTGAGCAGCAGCGACTGTGCATCGCCCGCGCGATCGTGCACCGGCCGTCACTGCTGCTCGCAGACGAGCCGACCGCCAACCTCGACATGGATTATGCGCAGGACATCGTCGACATCCTGCGCTCGTTCCACCAGGTCGGCGTCACCGTCGTCGTCTCCACCCATGACCTCGTCTCCCTGCGCATGGCGCGCCCGCGCGTGATCGCGCTGGCGCGCGGCATGCTGGCAAGCGAGGAGCCGGGATGAGCGCGCCCCGATGAAGGCCTGGATCAACCAGCACCGCAGGGCGATCGGCGTGACCGCCGGGCAGGTGTTCCGTTCGCCGTTCACCCACCTGTTCCAGGTGCTGGTGATCGGCGTGGCGATCCTGCTGCCGCTGCTGCTGCACCTCACCGTGCAGAACCTCGCGCGGCTCGGTGGCAACGTGCAGGCCGATGCGCGCATCGCGCTGTATCTTGCCGGCGATGCAACCGGCAGGGACGCCGACCAGGTCGCCGCCAGGCTGAAGGACCACCCGGCGGTCGCCGGATACCGGTTCGTGTCGCGGGAGGAAGCGATCAAGGAACTGCGCCGGATCCACGACATCGCCGACCTGGTCGATGCGCTGCCGAAGAATCCACTGCCCGACGCGTTCGTCGTGCGCGCGAAATCCTCCGCACCCGATGCGCTCGAAGCGCTGCGTCGGGAAGCGTCCGGATGGCCGAAGGTCGCGCTGGCCCAGCTCGACTCCGCCTGGGCTGCACGGCTCGATGCCGGCCTGCGGCTTGCACGCGCGCTCGCTGCCGGACTGGCCGCCCTGCTCGCGGGGGCGCTGCTTGCCATCGCCTTCAACACCATCGGCCTGCAGGTGATGAACCGGCGGGAAGAAGTCGAAGTCTGCCGGCTGATCGGCGCAACCCATGGCTTCATCCGCCGGCCGTTCCTCTACGCCGGCGCGCTGCAGGGGACGGTCGGAGGCGCGGTTGCCTGCGCGCTGGCCTCCCTGTGCGTCCTGTGGGTCAACCGTCAGCTGCCGGGAATCGCAGCCCTTTACGGGACGGAGGTGGTCCTGCAGCCGCTCGCCTGGCAGGACGCGGCTGCGGTCACCGGCTTCGCCGCCCTGCTCGGATGGCTCGGCGCCTGGCTGGCGGTATCCAGGCACCTGTGGCGGCGTGGTCCGGGCTGAGGGTGGACTGCCAGGCCGGCCACCGCGCTTGCGCGCAAGTCATTGATCCACTGAGCGATTCCGAAACCCCTGGCTCGACAGACCCAATCCCGATTGATTATGTCGGGATTGCGGTCCACCATTAGCACTCACCTGCGTTAAGTGCTAAAGTTGATGCATCAAGTGCCGTTCAGTGTCATGCATACGGCCCGCCCCGCGGGTCGTTCGACCAAGGAGGCGCATCCATGACCACCGCTGTCGCTTTCTCCGCTGCTGCCCTGCCCTCGCCGGCCCACGCGCTGTTCGCCACGCCGCTGCCCTCGCTCGCCACCGGAAGCCTCGAGACCTACATCCAGACGGTCAACCGCCTGCCGATGCTCACGCCCGAGCGGGAAACCGAACTCGCGCGCAAGCTGCGCGACAACGACGACCTGTCGGCCGCCCGCGAACTGGTGATGTCGCACCTGCGCGTGGTGGTGTCCGTCGCACGCGGCTACATGGGTTATGGCCTGCCGCAGGCCGACCTGATCCAGGAAGGCAACATCGGCCTGATGAAGGCGGTGAAGCGCTTCGACCCCGAGCGCGGCGTGCGCCTGGTGTCTTTCGCGGTGCACTGGATCCGCGCCGAGATGCATGAGTACATCCTGAAGAACTGGCGCATCGTGAAGGTCGCGACGACCAAGGCGCAGCGCAAGCTCTTCTTCAACCTGCGCAGCATGAAGCAGGCACACGGCACGCTCGGCCCGGCCGAGGTCGCCAGCATGGCGAAGACCCTGGGCGTGCGCAACGAGGACGTGGTCGAGATGGAGACCCGGATGGGCGGCCACGACGTGTCGCTCGAGCCGGTCGGCGGCGACGACGATGAATCCTCGTTCGGCCCGATCTCCTACCTTGCCGACCCGGGTGCGAGCCCGGCGGTGCAACTCGAGCAGGCGCAGACCGCGCGGCTGCGCCAGTCGGGCCTCGCCAATGCCATCGCCAGCCTGGATGAGCGCAGCCGGCGGATCATCGAGGCACGCTGGCTGCAGGAAGAGAACGGCGCCACGCTGCATGATCTCGCGGACGAATTCGGCGTGTCCGCAGAGCGTATCCGCCAGATCGAACAGAAGGCGATGCAGAAGATCCGGGCAAGCCTGCAGGAAGCCGCCTGACCAGGAAACAGAAGGGGGTCAGGTCTTGCATCTTGCATCGCGGACGCATGACCCAGGACCTCCTTCGCTCCCTGCGCTTCAGTCTTCCGGCAACAGGCGTTCGAGCTCGGCCCTGAGCTGCGCCACCCCGATGGGCTTGGCCACGTAGCCGTCCATGCCGGCCGCCGCGCAACGCGCACGGTCCTCGGCCATGGCATTGGCTGTCAGTGCGACGACCGGCAGGGAAGGTCTTCCATGCGCCGCCTCATCGCTACGCAGCGCCCGGGTGGCGGAAAGCCCGTCCATGCCCGGCATCTCCATGTCCATCAGTACCAGGTCATAACCCCCCGCCGCGATGCGTACGAGGGCGGAGCGCCCGTCGTCTGCGCTGTCGACGATGATGCCCATCCGTTCCAGCAGGGCCGTCGCAAGCGTGCGGTTGACCGCGTTGTCGTCGACCACCAGCACGCGCCGCCCAGCGAGCCGGGCCGTTGCGCGGAGCGACTGCGCCGGATCGGGACGTCCCGTCGGCGCGGGCCCCGACTCGTCCGGTGCCAGGCGAAGCGGCAGTCGGCCCTTGAAACAGGAGCCGACCCCGGGCGCGCTCTCCACCACCATGTCACCCCCCATCGCGCGCAGCAGGTCACGCGTGATCAGCAGCCCGAGGCCCGTGCCGCCGAACCTGCGGGCAACGCTCTCGTCGGCCTGGGAGAACGCCTGGAAGATCCGGCCGCGCGCGGCCTCGTCCATCCCCATGCCGGTATCGCGGACGCTGAACTCGAGCATGCCCTCGGCTGCGGTCAGGTGCAGCATCACGGAGCCGCGCTCGGTGAACTTGACCGCATTGGCGAGCAGGTTGATGAGGACCTGACGCAAGCGCGTGGGATCACCGAGCAGGCGCCTCGGCAGATCGGGGGCGACGACCGTCTCGAAGGCCAACCCCTTGGCGGCGGCCTGCCGGTCGATCATGGTCGCCACCGCCGCCACCAGATCCGGGAGATCGAACGCGACGACCTCGAGCACCAGCTTGCCCGCCTCGATTCTGGCCTGATCCAGCACCGTGTTGACGAGCTCCAGCAGATGATCGCCGGCACTGGCGATGAGCCGCACCTGGTCGAGTTGAATCTGCGTGAGCGGTTCGGTCTCGAGCAACTGCGCGAAGCCGATGATCGCGGTCAGGGGCGTTCGCAATTCATGGCTCATCCGCGAAAGGAACTCCGACTTGGCGCGGCTGGCGGCTTCCGCCCGTTCCTTCGCGAGCAGCATCTCCCGTTCGCGACTGGCGAGCTCCTCGGCGCGCCGGCCCTCGAGATACCGCTGCAGCGCATGGGTGACCACCGGCAGGAAGCGCCGGAACAGGGTTTGTGCCTCCGGGTCGGCCAGTCGTCGAACGCCAGCGCACAACACCAGCCAACCCGGATCGGAAGGCGGGGCTCCTGCGCCCGGACCGACCCGGCCGCAAAGCAGCACCGGAGGCAGCCGTTGCGGACACGGCAGGCCGAGTGCAGCGACCAGGACCGGGGTGTCCGCGACCACGCGCGACGGCTTCCTGCTCAGGTAAGCCAGGAAAGGCGGCTTCGCCAGAAGCTCGAGGAATCCGGGTTCGGCTCGCGCGCCGCAGGCCTCCGCGCGGCCCGTGCCGTCGCAGGCGTGGATCGCGACCGACGGCGTGTCCAGCGCCCGCGAAAGACAGTCGACGACGAGTTGCGGCAGGCGATCGCCGTCGCGCTCCTCGACCATCGATTCGAGCGCGCTGGCGAGCGCGTCGCTCGCGCGGCGCATGCGCTCGTCGCGCGCGCGCAGGTTCGCCAGTTCCACCAGCGTGTCGCTCAGGTGGGCATCTTCCATGGACATTGGAAGCGCCATCAGCCGCGTGCGAACGTCACTACGGAGATCATCAGGTTACCGTGCCGGTTGTCGCCGGCCAGCACCGGCCCCTGTTCGCCGAAGGTGAACGCGGCGATGAACGGGACGCCGGGCATGCAGTCGTTGAGCGAGCGCCGTACCTCGTCGAGGCGGTCGTTCACCGTCAGCATGCAGCCAGCGCAGAACACGAGAATCATCCCGGCCGCCTGCGCCTTGTCGATCTCGCCGATGCGACAGGCAGACTCGACCACCATCGCCGGGCGCTCGAGCAGGTTGTCGGTGGTACCGCTCATCAACACCAGTTCATCGTCCACGGCGACGTCGGTGAACAGCGTCATGGACCCGTCGGCGTCGATCGTTTCGGGATGCGAGAGCAGATGGATGTCCGTGCCCCCGATCGCCTGCATGCGCCGCCCGAGCGGCCATAACGCGGTCGCCATGAGGATGTTGACCGCACCGACCTCGGGCCGGACGACGGCGCCCCGGGTCCAGCCCGCGTAGACATCGGCGGCCGGCTGGCCATCGATCTCGAAGACGCGACGTCCGGCGCAGCGGGTGATGCGCCCACGCAGCCCGGTCGGCGTGTAGCCGGAATGGAAGGCAGCGCCGATGGGCGTCGACGGGAACATCACGGAGACCACCATCCCGTTGCCGAAGGCCGCGCCATCCGACATCACCTGCCATTTCCCCTCGATGGCATTGTCGGCCGCCGAGCCGCCGACGATCGGAGTGGACGCGCCCACCACCTCCTGCAGCCCGGCAATGACCGCCTCTTCTTTGCCAGGAGTGCTGGATATCCAGACCAGGGCGGGCGTTTCGCCCAGCCGGTCGGCATCGGCCAGCGCCTGGCGCACCAGGGCAGCGGCTGCAATGCTCGGCTCGTCCCCCAGCGCTCCGCATGCCGTACCGTAATCGCCGTCCGCGTCGGCAATGGCAAGCAGGCACACGCCTGGCTCCTGCCCGGTGTGGGTGCCGGTCTCGATCATGCTGCCCAGGCAGGAGGTGGCGCCATGGATGCGCACCTGCGGCCAGCGTGCCCGCGCGGCGAGGGCCACCACGCGAAGGTCGTGGCCTGCGTTGGCCTGGATCATCAGATAGCGGGGGGCATCCATCCCCTGCTCGACGAGTTGCGCGATGCAGCGCATGGCGGCATCGATCGTCGATGGAGTCCCGGCAGCGGCGGTTGCAATACGAAGCATCGGTGCATCCCGTGACGTCGATGCTGTCGACTTTAGCAGTTTCCAGCGCAAGACCTGACCCCAAGGCTTCCGTTCAGTCGAACTTCAGTCCGAGCTCCTTCACCACCCGCCGCGTGCTGTCGAGCTGCTCGGCGATGAACTTCGCGAACGCCTCGGGCGTATTGGCCACGCCTTCCGCGCCGACCTCGAGCAGTTGGCGCTGTACGTCCGCCATGCCGACGGTGTCGTGCACTGCCTTGTTCAGGCGCTGCACGATCGGCTTCGGCAGTCCGGCCGGGCCGAGCAGCCCGAACCAGCCGGCCGCGGCGTAGTTGACGCCGGATTCGCGCACGGTCGGCACGTCCGGCAACAGCGCGGAACGTGCCGCCCCGCCCACCGCCACCGCGCGCAGCCGCCCCGCCTTCACCTGCGGGATGCTGCCGGCCATCGGCCCGAAATAGAACTGGGTCTCGTTCGACACGGTCGCCGCCACGGACGGCGCGCCACCCTTGTACGGAATGTGCACCGTGCCGTTGGCGATGCCGGCCGCACTGACGAACAGCGCGACGGCGAAATGGCTGGTCGAGCCGGTACCCCCTGAAGCGTAGTTGAGCGAACCGGGCCTTCCCTTCGCCAGCGCGACGAGGTCCTTCACCGTGTTGACCGGCAGCGACGGATGCACCACCAGCAGGTTCTGCGAGATCGCGAACAGCGAAACCGGCGTGAAGTCGCGGATCGGGTCATAGGACAGCTTCGGCTGGATCACCGGCGAAAACGAGTGCGTCGAGATCGAGCCGGCGAGCAGCGTGTAGCCGTCGGGCTGTGCACGCGCCGCGATCTCGCCGCCGATCGTGCCACCCGCCCCGCCGCGGTTGTCGATCACCATCGGCACCCCAAGCACCTCGGCCAGCCGGTTCACCACGATGCGCGCGATCACGTCGTTCGCCCCTCCGGGCGGATTCGGCGACACCAGCCGCACCGGGCGCGACGGATAGGGTTGCTGGGCCACCGCGCTGGCCGGAATGGCGAGGGCGAGGGAGACTGCGGCCATCGACACGCGCGAGACCACGCGGCGTGCCGTCGTTCCATTGTGTCGGTTCATCTATCCGTTTCCTCAGGTTTCCAGCGGCAGGCGGACGGCCTGTCCGGACCGGGCCGAACGCTCCATGGCGATCGTCGTCTCCAGGTTCACCAGCGCGGCATCGGGCCGGCAGTGCGGTGTATCGGCACCGGTCACCAGCGAGTCGAGCCAGCTGCGCGTCTCGTTGCCGAGCGGCCCCCAGAACTCGCCCAGCGCCCAGTCGCCGGCGGTGTTGCTGCCGAGGAAGGCGAACGGCACGCCATGGTCGGGCACGTACGCGTGCGGGATGCCCTTCTCGGAGTAGATCAGGTGGTCCATGTGGTCGTCATCGATGATCATCGTGCCTTCCGTGCCTAGCAGCTCGACCCGGTCGGACTGGCCCAGCGTCGGGTACTGCGCCGGCAGCGCATAGCTCACGCCGAAGTTGATCACCGCGCCGTCCGCGAAGGTGACGATCGCCCAGGTCACGTCGTGCGCACTGTAGCCGGCCTTCTTGAAGATGCCGTGCTGGCCGCGCGCCACCACCTCGACCGGCCGGGAACCAGCACATCAGGTCGACGTAGTAGGTGAGCACGTCGAGCACCGGCGTCGCATGCGGGTCGCGCTTGAGGATCGAGAACGCCTGCGCGCGAGAGTTGTAGACGCGTGCCAGGCCACCCACCACGGTGCCCAGCCGCCCGTGGTTCATCTGCTCCTTCGCCCGCAGGAAGCACTCCTTGAAGCGGCGGCTGTAGCCGATGCGCAGGTTGCCGTCGTTGGCGCGGATCGCGTCGACGATGCGCTGGGCGTCGGCGAGCTCGAGTGCGATCGGCTTCTCGACCAGCACCGGCTTGCCCAGTTCCAGCGCCCGGATGATCGGCGCGACATGCTCGCCCTCGGGCGTGGACACGAACACCGCATTCACCTCGGGGCGTTCGATCACCTCGTTGTTGTCGCCGCTCGAGAAGTCGGCGGCGCAGGTCTTCGCCAGCGCCTGAGCGCGCGACGGATCGATGTCCGAGATGGCGAGGAATCCGACGGACGGATGCTTTGCTGAAAGGCGTGCGCGCAGGGTGCCGATGCGTCCGGCACCCACGACGGCGACGCCCAGGGGCCTGGTGCTCACCTTCTCCTCCTTGATGGCGTGGTGTGGGTCTGGGCGCGATGATACGCGCGGGGTGGCCCGGCGGTTGACCCCGGCAGGCAGCCGGGTCACCATCGATACACTCAGGAGGAGTACACACGATGACATCCCCGAAGACGGCGCCAGCCGCACCGGATGCACGCACGATCGCCGCCGTCTCGGCAACGGTCTCGGCCGCTGTCCTGCTCGCCTTGGTGCTGCCCCTGCCCGACGCCCTGGCGCAGGGCTTCCCTTCCCGTCCGATACGCCTGCTGATCCCTGCATCGCCCGGCGGCCCGGCCGACATCGTCGCGCGCATCGTGGCGCAGAACTACGGCGAGGCGATCGGCCAGCCGCTGGTCGCGGACAACCGCGCCGGGGCCGGCGGCGGCATCGGCGCGGAAATCGTCGCGCGCAGCCAGCCGGATGGCTACACGGTGATGATCAGCCACTCGGGCCCGCTGGCGATCGAACCGCTGCGCCAGTCGAAGCCGTCCTACGATCCGCTGCGCGACTTCACCGCGCTGTCGCTCGTCGCGGAGCAGGCCTATGTGCTGATCGTGCATCCGTCGGTGCAGGCGAAGACGGTGCAGGAACTGGTCGCGCTCGCGCGCGCCCGCCCCGGCAAGATGAATTTCGCCTCCGGCGGGCCGGGCACCGGCATCCACATGGCGGCCGAACTGTTCAACCTGGTGGCCGGGCTGAAGGTGGTGCACGTACCCTACAAGGGCGCGGGCCCCGGCATGGCCGCGCTGATCGGCGGCGAGGTCGACCTGATGTTCAACGGCATCTCGTCGGCCTTGCCGCAGGTGCGCGCCGGCAAGCTGCGCGCGCTCGCGATGGCCGGCACGAAGCGGTCGAACCTGCTGCCTGACCTGCCGACCCTCCAGGAAGCAGGCTTCAAGTACGACACCAGCGGCTGGTACGGCTTCGTCGGGCCGGCCGGCCTGCCCAAGCCGATCGTCGCCCGCCTGCACGAGGCGGTGGTGAAGACGCTGGCCACGACCGAGGTGCGCGACCGCTTCTCCGCGCAGGGCATCGACGGCATCGGCTCCACGCCGGCCGCGTTCGCCACCTTCCTGCGCGAGGAGATGGCGAAGTGGCGCAAGGTGATCACCGCCTCCGGGCTCAAGGGCGACTGAACGATGGGCCTGGCCGGCGAAGACATCGCAGCGCGCGCCGGCGTGCCCCTGCACGCTACAATCACCTGACGGGCAATTCAGCCCGAGCCCACCCGACAGCAGAAGGAAAGCACGCCATGACCATTGATGTCCGCTCGCTGTTCAGCGCATTCGCGGTCGGGACCAGCCTTGCCGCCGGCACTGGTGCCGCATGGTCGGCCGCGGCCGAGTTCCCGGCAAAGCCGATCCGACTGATCATCCCGTTCGCCGCAGGCAGCGCCACCGACGTCTCGGCGCGCCTGTTCGGCACGGAACTCGCGAAGCAGATGGGCCAGCAGGTCGTCGCCGACAACCGGGCCGGGGCCGGCGGTGCGATCGGCATGCAGGCACTGGCCACCTCGGCAGCGGACGGCTACGTGATCGGCTATGCCGGGCCGGGTCCGCTCGCCATCAATCCTGCGATCACGCCGTCACTGCCGTACAACGTCGCGCGCGACTTCCAGCCGGTGTCGCAGGCCGTGGAGGCAGCCCTGCTGGTCGCGGTGACGACGGCGCTGCCCGTGAAGGACATCAAGGGCCTGATCGCGATCGCTCGAAAGCGCCCGGGCGAACTGAGCAACGCGTCGGCTGGCACGGGCACCATCGGACACCTCGCCGGCGAGTACTTCAAGATGCTCACCAACACGAACATCCTGCACGTGCCCTACAAGGGCGGAGCCCAGGCAACGGCGGACGTGATGGCCGGGCATGTGCAGATGCTGTTCGATCCGCTCACCGGGGTGGGCGTGCACATTCAATCGGGCCGGCTGCGCGCCCTGGCGGTGACCGGACCCAAGCGGCTGGCCGCCTTTCCGAACTTGCCGACGGTGGCAGAGTCCGGCGTCCCTGGCTTCGAAGTGATGACCTGGGGAGGCATCCTCGCCCCCGCCGGCATTCCCCGGAACGTCCTTGACCGCCTGAACGCGGAGATGCAGCGGGCGGTCAGGTCGCCAGTGATCATCGAGCGCTACGGTGCCCTCGGTGCCACGCCGGTGGCCGGGACGCCCGAACAGTTCGCGGAACTGATCCGGAGCGAGACTGCCAAGTGGGCGAAGGTCGTGAAGTTCGCGCAGGTGCAGCCGAACTGATCCCCATGCCCGGGCAGTCGTCGGCAGGGCCTTCGCCACGGCGCGCCCGCCCGGATGTCGCTGCGATCGAAGCGCTGTTCAGCCGCGAGCGCCTCTGGCAGGCCTTCCTGGACATCGAGGCCACGCTGGCGGAGGTGCAGGCCGAACTCGGCATGATCCCCGCAACGGCAGCGGCCGAGATCCGACGCAGGGCCGACCTCGACGCGATCGGTCCGGCGACGCTCGCCGCGGACATCGCTCGAACCCGTGCGCCGATCCACTCGATCGCGCGCGCGCTGGCGCAGGCCTGCGACGGAGATGCCGGCGACTACGTGCACTGGGGAGCCACCACGCAGAACCTCACCCAGACCGGCCGTACCCTCCTGATGCGCGAAGCACACGATGCGCTGCTGGCGCTGCTCGGCGACATCCTCGTCCGCATGGCCGGGCTGGCCGAGGCCAGCGCCGACATGCTGACCGCCGGGCGCACGAACCACAGGCATGCGCTTCCGATCACCTTCGGACTCAAGGTCGCGGGGTGGATCGAGGAAATGCTGCGCCACGTGGACCGGCTTCGCGGCGCCGAGCCGAGGGTGTTCGTCTCGCTCTGGGGCGGCGCGCTCGGGGCGATGCACGCGTTCGGCGAGCACGGACCCGAGATCAACCGGCGGCTGTCCCGGCGCCTCGGGCTGGCGCCGCTGGCGGTGCCCTCGCGGGCAGGCACCGACCACGTGGCCGAATACGTGATGCTGCTGGCGCTGCTGGGCACCACGTTCTCCAAGATCGCGCGCGAACTCTATGCACTCATGGCCGACGAGATCGAGGAGGTGTCCGAGTCGCTCGGAGAGGACGTCGTCGGTTCCAGCACCATGCCGCAGAAGGTGAATTCGAAGGTCGCCGTGCAGGTCATCGCGCTCGCAGGCCGATTGCGCAGCCAGGTGCCGCTGGCCCTCGAGGCCATGCAGCCCACGCACGAAGGCGATGCCGCCAACAACCAGATGATGTACTGGCTGATGGAGGGCACGGGACCGCTCGCCTACGCGGTCGCCTGGGAGATGGACCAGTTGCTTGCCTGCCTGCGCCTGCATCCCGACCGGATGCTGCACAACCTCGAGCACTCGGCCGGGGCGATCGCCGCGGAGAACGCGATGATGCTGCTCGCGCCGGCGCTCGGCCGCGGTCCCGCCCATGACGTGGTGCACCATGCGCTGGCGGAGGCGCGGACCGCCGGTGGCCGGCTCGTCGACCGCCTGCTCGCCGACGAGCGCGTGCGCGGGGCGGTCGACGAAGCGGGGCTGCGCGCGGCACTGGATCCGGCCGGATACACGGGGCGCAGCGCCATCATGGCACGCGAGATGGCCGCGGCCGCGCGTGCCGCCGCGGCGCGCCTGCACGGCTAGGAAGTCAGAGCCGCAGCAGTCGCGCCGCGTTGCCCCACAACACCGCCTGCCGGCCCGCATCGTCGAGCACGCTGATCTCGTGCACCACGCCGACCGGGTCGTTGTGCGCGATGTCGAAGCAGTAGTCGCTGCCCATCAGGATGCGCTCGACCCCCACCAGCTTCACCAGGTAGTCCATCACCTCTGGGCAGTAGCTGATGGTGTCGTAGGTGAACCGCTTCAGGTACTCGCTCGGCGCGCGCGGCAGGTGCTTGCATTCGGGGCGTACCTTGAAGCCCTGGTCGAGGCGACCGCGCAGGATCGGCAGCGCGCCGCCAGCGTGGGGCAGCGACACCTCGAGCTTCGGGAATGCGTCGAGCACGCCACCGAAGATCAGGTGCGATGCGGCGATCGCGACCTCGAACGGATTGCCGAGCGTGTTGATCAGGTACCACTGCTTGAGCCGCTCGTTGTTGATCATCATCGGGTGCAGGAACAGCGGCAGCCCGAGGTCTGCCATGCGTTCGTAGACCGGGAAGAAGCTGCGGTCGGACAGCTCCCGGTCGCGCACGGCAGTGGCCATGTAGATGCCGCGGATGCCCGGCAGCTTCGCCGCGCGCTCGAGCTCCTCCAGCGCGAGGCTCGGGTTCTGGAACGGCAGGTGGGCGAAGCCGATGAAGCGGTCGGGATGCGCCACGTGCGCGGCGCTGATCGCGTCGTTCACCGCCACGGACAATTGCAGGCCGAGCTCGTCGTCGGCCCAGTAGACCATCGGCTGGGTCATCGAAAGCGCATGCATGTCGATGCCCATGCGGTCCATGTAGGCCAGTCGTTCGCCCAGGTCGATGAAGCCCGAGGTGATCGGGCCGGTGCGCAGGTTGAGGCCCACCTGGATGAAGCGCGCGCCGGATGCATCGCTGGTGACCGTGGTGCCGCAGCGGCCGCCATGCTTCGCCACCAGATCGATGAATCGCTCGGGGAAGAAGTGGGCGTGGGTGTCGATGTTCGGCATGGCGGTCCTCGGTTCAGCGCTCAGTTGAGTGTAATCTTCGCCGTGCGGACGACCCGGGCCCACTTCTCGAGCTCGGCCTTGATGAACGCGGAGAACGCCTCGGGCGGCATGCCGCCCGGCTCTGCACCATCCGCCGCAAGGCGCTGGCCGACGTCGGGCAACAGCAGCGCCTTCGCGACTTCGGCGTGCATCCGGCCCACCGCCTCGCGCGGCGTCCCTGCGGGCGCGAACAGCGCATACCAGAAGATCGCCTCGTATCCGGGCACGCCAGCCTCGGCGATGGTCGGCACGTCCGGCATCGCGGCCGCGCGCTTCGCCCCGGTGACGCCGATCGCGCGCAACCGGCCCGAGCGCAGGTAGGGTGCAACGGTCAGCGTGTTCGGCGTGGCCAGTTGCACGTGGCCGGCGAGCAGGTCTGCCGTGGCCGGACCTGCACCCTTGTAGGGGATGTGCACGATGTTCAGGCCGGCCATCGACAGGAACAGTTCCATCGCCATGTGCAGCGAAGTGCCGGCACCGGCCGAGCTGTAGTTGAGCGCACCGGGCCGCGCCTTCGCCAGTGCGATCAGCTCCTTCACCGATTTCACCGGCAGGCTCGGATGCACGGTCAGCACGTGCGGCAACGACGCAGCCAGCGTGACCGGCACGAAGTCGCGCAGGATGTCGTAGGGTGGCTGCTTCGCCAGCACCTGGTTGAGCACGATCGCACTGGCCGCCATCAGCTGGGTATAGCCATCGGCCGGCGCCCGGGCGACGAACTCGGTGCCCAGGATCTGCCCGGCGCCCGGACGGTTCTCGACCACCACCGACTGGCCCAGTGCCTCGCCCACGCGGGTGGCAAGCACCCGGGTCACGATGTCGGTGCCGCCACCCGGCGAGGTCGGCACGATGATGCGGATCGGCTTGGCCGGCCAGGCCGGCGCGGGCTGGGCCATCGTGGCGGCAGGTGCACACAGGGCGAGCGCAAGCAGTACAGGCGTACCTGCCGCGGCCCGCCGGGCAGCCATCGGAAATGCAGTCATCGGTGCGTCCTCGTCCCGTTCCGTACAGTTCAGTTGCATTCGATTCATTCCAGCGCCAGCTTCGCCTCGCGCACGACCCGGCTCCACTTCTCGATCTCCGACCGCACGTATGCAGTGAATGCCTCGGGGCTCATGCCACCGGCCTCGGCGCCGTCGGCGGCCAGCCGCTTCACGACATCCGGTGCCTGCAACGCCTTCGCCGTCTCGGCCTGCATGCGGTTCACCGCGTCACGCGGCGTCCCGGCCGGCATGAACAGCCCGTACCACTGGATCGCCTCGAAGCCGGGCAGGCCCGACGCGGCGATCGCCGGCACCTCCGGCAATCCGGCCGCAGGCCGCAGGCTCGTCACCCCGAGCGCACGCAGGCGTCCGGACCGCAGGTGCGGCGCGGCGGTCAGCGTGTTCGGCATCGACAGCTGGACATGGCCGGCCAGGAGGTCCGCGGTCGCAGGACCCGTGCCCTTGTAGGCGATATGCACGATGTCGATGGCCGCCATCGAGCGCAGCAGCTCCATCGACATGTGCGGCGAGGTGCCGGAACCGGCCGAGCTGTAGTTCAGCATCCCCGGCCGTGCCTTCGCCAGGGCGATCAGCTGCTTCACCGATTTCGCCGGCAGGCTCGGATGCACGGTGAGGACGTTGGGCAGGGTCGCGGCGACGGTCACCGGCGCGAAATCGCGCAGGGTATCGTACGGCGGCTTCTTCGCCAGCACCTGGTTCAGCACGATCGCGCTGGCCGCCATCAACTGTGTGTAACCATCGGGCGCCGCACGCGCGACGAACTCGGTGCCGAGGATCTGGCCCGCGCCCGGACGGTTCTCCACCAAGACCGACTGGCCGAACGCCTCGGCCAGCCGCGCGGCCAGCACGCGCGTGACGATGTCGGTGCCCCCGCCAGGCGAGGTCGGCACGATGATGCGCACCGGCTTCGCCGGCCAGGCCGGCGCCTGCGCCGCCGCGATCGTCGGAAGGAACGCTGCTGCACAGGCCGCGGCAGCCAGGGCGGCAGCGGCGGGCGCGGCCGTCGAACGGTTCGGCGATTCGATCATGTCGTCCTCACGGGTTGTTGCGCATCCGTCTGCCCGCGTGGCGGGTCACGATGCGATCTCACTGATGGGAATACAGCTTCAGCCCTGGCACCGGCAGTTCGCAGCGCAGGATGGTGCCGCGATACGAGTCGGTGATGTACAGGTGTCTTCCTTCCGGTCCGCCATAGGCCATGTTGGTCAGCCGCCCGCCGCCATCGGGCGCGCGGATGCCGTACAGGAACTCGCCCGCCGGGCTCATCACCCAGACGATGCCCACGCGTGCATGGCCGACGGCAAGGTTGCCCTTCGCATCCACGGCAAGGCCATCCGGCCCGTGCATGCCGGGCAGGTAGCCGAACACGCCGCACTTGCTCGGCACGCCGTCGCGCAGCGGCAGGTGCCACATGCAGTTGGTGCGGGTCATCGCGACGTACACCGCCGACTCGTCGGGCGAGAGCGCGATCCCGTTCGGGCTGGGCCCGTTGTCGATCAGGCATTCGAGCTTGCGGTCGGGCGTGGCGCGCCAGACGCGGCCGGTCTGGTCATGCACGCCGGTCTGCCCCTGGTCGGTGAAATAGAGGTCGCCGTTGCTGGCGAACACCAGGTCGTTCACGCCCTTGAAGCCTTCGGAGCGGGCGTGGGTGATCCACGGCTCGACCTTGCCGGTGGCCGGGTCGCAGGTCATCACGCCGAGCCGGTAGTCGGTGATGAACAGCCGGCCGTCCTTGTGCACCGCCAGCCCGTTGGGCCAGCCGTCGTACTCGGCAGCCACGCTCACCTGCGCATCGGGGGTGATGCGGAAGATGCGGCCGAACGGGATGTCGACCACGTACAGGTTTCCTGCGCGGTCGAACGCCGGGCCTTCCAGGAAGCAGCCGAGTTTCGAGCCCGGGTGGTTCGATTCGATCCAGGTCGACGGCTGGCCCGACTTGCCCAGGTGCGCGGGGATGGTCGCGAACACTTCGGCGACGAGTTCGGTCGGTGGATTGAAGAAGCGCATGGGTCTATCCTATTGAAAACGACGATACGAAGCGAGGAGGACGGCATGGGACACCACAGGCTCGTGCGCACGTTGCTCGCCGGCTTCGCGGCGTGCACGGCGGTGCCCCAGGCTGCCAGCGCCCAGGTGCAGCCGCAGGCCCGCCCGCAGGCCTGGCCACAGAAGGCGGTACGCATCATCGTGCCGCAGTCGCCCGGCGGCTCCACCGACGCGATGGCCCGCCTGCTGGCGGCACGCCTCGGCGAAGCCCTCGGCCAGGCGGTGCTGATCGACAACCGGCCCGGCGCCGGCAGCCTGGTCGGGACCGAACTGGCGGTACGCGCCAGCCCTGACGGCTACACCACGCTGGTGGTGTCCTCGTCGATCACGATCAATCCGAGCATGCATGCGAAGCTGTCGTTCGATCCGCAGCGCGACCTCGCGCCGATCACCCAGCTGTCGGCCTTCCCGAACGTGCTGGTGGCCAACATCGCCGTGCCGGTGAAGAACGTGCAGGACCTGCTCGCGCTGGCGAAGGCACGGCCCGGGCAGGTCGCCTACAGTTCCGCCGGCAGCGGCACCGGAACCCACCTCTCGGCAGAACTGTTCAAGAACCTCACCGGCGTCGATCTGCTGCACGTGCCGTACAAGGGCGGCGGACCCTCGGTGAATGCATTGCTCGCCGGCGAAGCGCAGGTCTCGTTCGCCACGCTGCCGTCGGTGCTGCCGCAGGTGCGTGCCGGCAGGCTGCGCGCGCTCGGCGTCACCACCACCCGGCGCAGCTTCGCGCTGCCGGATGTACCGACCCTCGTCGAAGCGGGCGTGGCCGGCTACGAACATGTCCAGTGGACCGGCTTCCTGGCGCCGGCCGCGACGCCGGCCGCCATCATCAACCGGCTCAATGCCGAGGCGGTTCGTGCGGTGCACAGTCCGGAACTGAAGCCCGCGCTGGCCAGTGAAGGCGCCGAGCCGGTCGGCAACACCCCGCAGCAGTTCGCGGCGATCATCCGCAGCGAGACCCAGCGCATCGCGCAGGTGGTGCGCAAGGCGGGCATCAGGGCCGACTGAGCAGCCTGCGCAGCGAGCGCACGTCGGCCAGGCGGTCGATCGTCCAGACGGCCTCGACCAGCGCCGCCGCCCGGCGCGCACCGAGCGCCGGCTCGAGCAGCGGACGGCACTTGCGCTCGATGTCGGCCCGGTCCATCGGACGCGTCGCGCTGCCGAGCACCGCACGGGTGTGGTGCCGGACGACCGTGGTTCGCGACCGGCCCTGCGGCCGCGCCAGCGTGACCTCGACGATCGCCTGGGTGGTCTTGGCCTTCGACAGCTCGGCGCTGCCCACCAGCTGCACCTTGTCCTTCAGCGCCAGCACCTGCCGGTCGCGCGAACGCGCCGGGTCGTGCGAGGCTTCGAAGCTGATGTCGCCGTCGAGCAGCATGATCGCGGTCAGGTGCTGCAGGTTGATGTCGGACATCTTGCGCCCGCTCACCGTGCGCGCGCCCTGCTCGTCGACCGTGATATGCACCTTTTCCACTTCCGACGCCTTGATCGCATGGCGATCGATCAGCGTGGACAACGCATCGAGCGGCGCCTGGATCGGGTAGCCCACCGGCCAGCGCTTGATCGCGGTCTGCATGATGTCGTAGCGCGTGCCCAGGCCCTTGACGAACTCCTGCGGCCGGATGAACGGCGCGAACGCATGCAGGAAGCCGCGGTCGCCGCTGAACACGTCCTCGACGCCGGTGAAGCCGGACGCGACCATGGTGGCGGCGGTGACGCCGTTGCGCGCCGGCATGCCGCCGAAGTCGAACGCCTTCTCGACATGCTCGACATCGCGCGCCCAGCACGACAGCCCGCTCGCCTGCTGCGCGGCATAGGACAGCAGGTGGCGCGCCTGTCGCACGTCGATGCGCGCCAGCGCGCCCGCGGCAGCGGCCGACCCGAAGGTACCGCCGAAGCTGTGCGTCGAATGGCCGGAACTGCGGAAGTGCTCGATGCCCAGCGCCATCGACGTGCGTGCGCAGAGGTCGTAGCCGAGCACGATCGCGCGCAGCAGTTCGCGGCCGCTCGACTTCTGCCGTTCGGCCATGGCAAGCGCCGCCGGCACGATGCTGCAGCCGGGATGGACCAGCGCCAGGTAGTACGCGTCGTCGGTCTCGTCCGAATGCGCGAGCATGCCATTGGCCAGCGCGGCATTGACCGCGCTGGTGCGGGTGCCGGTGGTGAGGATCGTCGCCTCGGGCGTGCCGCCCATCGCGGTCACGTACTCGATCGCGCGCCGGCCGGGCAGCAGCGGGGCACCGGAGATCATCGCGGCGATCGTGTCGAGCAGGTGCAGCTTCGCTCGCTCGGCCACCTCGACAGGCAGCGCCCTGCGCGGCGTGGCCGCGATGTAGGACGCAAGGGTCAGCATCAGGGCCGATACCGGCTCCGTGGAACGGCCGGCCTTCGCCACGTTTCGACTCATCGAGCGTCTCCTCCTCGCTTCACGCCTGCTGCGGGACGCCCCGGTGTGCTAGTAGTTCCAGGGCGCGTAGTGGTCGACCAGCAGCGCAGCGAAGATCAGCGTGAGGTAGAGGATCGAGTAGCGGAACGTGCGCCGCGCGAGCCAGTCGCTGTAGTTCGTGAACAGCCGCCATGCATACCAGAGGAACACGCCGCCGAGCACCACGGCTGAGGCCAGGTAGAGCCAGCCGCTCATGCGGATGGCGAACGGCAGCAGCGAGCAGGCGAACAGGATGACCGTGTAGAGCAGCACCGACAGCTGGGTGAAGCGGTCGCCATGGGTCACCGGCAGCATCGGGACGCCTGCCTTGGCGTATTCATGCTTGCGATAGAGCGCGAGCGCCCAGAAGTGCGGGGGCGTCCAGGCGAAGATGATCAGGAACAGCACCAGCGCGGCCGGCGACACTTCGCCGGTGATCGCGGCCCAGCCCAGCACCGGCGGCATCGCCCCCGAGGCGCCGCCGATCACGATGTTCTGCGGGGTCAGCGGCTTGAGCACCACGGTGTAGATGATCGCGTAACCGACGAAGGTGGCCAGCGTGAGCCACATGGTCAGCGTGTTCACCAGGTTGTGCAGCACCAGCAGCCCGACACCGCCGACCAGCCCCGCGAACACCAGCGTCTGCAGCGAATTGACGTTGCCGCTGGGCAGCGGACGACCGCGGGTGCGCGCCATCACCGCGTCGATCTTCTGCTCGATCAGGCAGTTCACCGCCGCCGCCGCGCCGGCCACCAGCGCGATGCCGATCGTGGCGAACACCACCGGCGACAACGGCGGCAGGGTACCGGGTGCGGTCGCGAGGAACATGCCGATGACCGCCGTGAACACGATCAGCGACACCACGCGCGGCTTCGTCAGTTCATAGAACTGGCGCAGGGTGCCACCGGTCAGGGCGAGGGTCTGGGACATCGGTATCGGTCGGGTCTCGTCTGCACCGGCCGCGGCAGGCGGCCGGCCGGCGCGGCCCTGCATCGGGCTTTGTCTTGTCTTGGCGATCAGGCGTGTGCAGCCCGTGCGGATCCGTTGGCGGGGCGGCCCGTGCGGGCGTCGGCATGAGTACCCGCATCGGCATGATTATCGACGCCCACCCGGCGCGTCACCATGAATTTTAGCATCACCGCGGCGCAAAGCAGCAGGGCCGCACCGAAGTTGTGCAGGGTCGCGAGCCACAGCGGCAGCAACCACACGACATTGAGGATGCCGATGGTGACCTGGGCCACGAGCAGCACGAGCATCGCGACCGCGGCCACGCCCACGCCGGGAATGCGCATGGCGACCAGCCCGAGCACGCCGAGGTACGCGGTGAGCACCAGCGCGCCGACCCGATGGGTCCACTGGATCGCGTTCAGGGATTCGTGCGACAGCGGGGTGCCGTCCGGCGCTTCGCCGAGTTCGCGCAGCACATGGAAGCCGTGCTGGAAGTCCATCGGCGGCAGGAAGGTGCCATGGCAGGTCGGGAAGTCGAGGCAGGTCAGCGCCGCGTAGTTCGTGCTCACCCATCCGCCCAGGATGATCTGCGCCACCAGCAGCAGGATCCCGACCGCTGCCCAGGGCGCCAGCCGTGCCGCACGATCGATGGCCACCCGGCTGCGGTCGACGAACTCGCCGATCGCCATCCGGAACAGCACCGACAGGATCAGCATGCCGCCGAGCAGGTGCAGCGTGACGACGCCTGGCTTGAGCAGCAACGTGACGGTGAACTTGCCGAGCAGCGCCTGCACCAGCAGCAGGAGCAGCAGGCCGGTGCCGAGCCAGTGGGCATCGCTGCCCGGCAGGCGTACCGCGGACGCCGCCTGGCGGAAATGGTTGCGCCAGGCGATCACCGCGATGCCGAGGATCAGCAGGCCGAGCAAACCGGCCAGGTAGCGGTGGATCATTTCGATCCAGCCCTTGAACGGATCGATCTCGGCACCGGGGAAGCGTTCGCTCGCCCGGGCGATCTCCGCCGCGGTGTCGGGTGCGGTGAGCTGGCCATAGCAGCCCGGCCAGTCGGGACAGCCCAGGCCGGAATCGGTCAATCGGGTAAACGCGCCGACGACCACGACGATGAGCGTCAACAGCGGTGCGATCAGCAGGAGCTTCCTGTACATCATCCGATCCTCGAGTACTTGAGCAGGCGGGTCATGTCCCTGCGGATGCGCGAGGCATCGGCATCCGGCGGGTAGCGCATCATCAGGTTGCCGAGCGGGTCGACCAGCCAGATGTGGTCGCGCAGTTCGGCGCCCTTCGCCAGCGGCAGCGCCGCCAGCAGTGCCGGGTCGGGCTGGCGCACGACCCAGGTGCCGGCAAAGGGTTCATGCAGGCGAGCGGCCGGTTCCCCGCGATCATCCACCAGCCAGACGCGTTCGACCCGTTCCATCTCCTTGCCCTGCATCGTGCGCAACTGGCGCAGCTGCCAGATCTTGTGCTCGCAGCGGGCATCGCACGCTGCACCGTCCGCCATGACCAGGAACCATTTCCCGCGCAGCGTCGGCACCGCCGGCGCCGGCGCCGTGGTCCCCGGCAGCGGCGCACCAGCTGCCGCAGTTGCAGCCGCGACAGGTACTGCCGAAGGCACGGGGGGTGCAGGGAGCGGCGCCAGCGGCTCGAGCACCACCGCCGGCAGCGCCACGGGCGTGACCAGTTCGCCGTAGTTGCTGTAGTCGCCCGGCTTCCAGAAGAACCAGAGCAGGTAGGGGCCGAACGCGGGCGTCGCGCAGACCAGCACCAGGATGATCAGCGGAAGCTTTCGACGCAGGCCGGTTGGAAGGGTCATCGGGTACTCCGGTCGCGGTCTGTTGGAGCGGCATCGTGTGCGTCGCGCCGGAGGCTGAGCAGCAGCCAGACGATGAAGCCGATGCCGGCGAAGCTGAACCACTGGAGCGCGTATCCGCGATGCTTGTCGATGCCCGCATCGGGCCGCGGCCAGTTGCGTGCCAGCGTGTCCGAGCGCCCGAGGCCGGCGCCCTCGCCCTCGATCGCCGCGGACTGCAACATCGCCACCGGCATCAGGTCGAGCGACCAGCGTTCGCGCGCCCGCGCGAGGGTCCAGTTCTGCCAGCGCGACGCGTCATCGGTATCGGCCCGAAGCTCCATGAATCGCTCGCTGGGCAGGAAGGCCAGCCCCCGTACGCGGACTTCACCCACCGGCGTGTCGACCTGCGGCAGCCGGTCGCGCTGCCGGGGCGCGGCGACCCAGCCCCGGTTCACCAGCAGCACCCGGTCGCTGCCGGACAGGCGCAGCGGCGTCAGCACTTCGTAACCCGGCACGCCATCGCGCAGCCGGTTGTCCAGGAAAACCACCTTGCCGTCGTCGAAGCGGCCGGTCGCCTCGACCGGGAACCAGGCAAGCAGCGAAGGGTCGCCGTCCACGCCCGATTGCAGCGAGACGGGCGGCGCACTGGCAGCGGCCTCGATGCGCTGTTGCAGGCCCGACTTGTAGGCCGCCCGGTCCAGTTGCCAGCGCGCCGCCGACAGCGTCAGCGCCAGCACGGCGATCAGCACGACGGTCGGCACCCATTCCGGACGGAACCGGCGACGACCCGCCGCCCGCGCCGGCGCACCGGCCGATGCGCCGGGAACAGACGCGGCCGCGGACGGTTGTGCAGCGGGTTCGGCTAGACTGCCTGATCCATTTCCGGGCGTTGACATGACTATCCTGATCGTCGGCTTCCTGGTGCTGATCATCGCCAGCCTGGGATCGGCACTGTTCTACATGTTCAGTGACAGGGGCAACTCGACCCGCACGGTGCGCGCACTCACGCTGCGCGTCGGTCTGTCGGTGCTGCTCTTCGTGTTGCTGATGCTCGCGCATTTCACCGGAGTGATCACGCTTCGCGGCTCTGCCCTGTGACATTTCCGCCGGACGGCGCGGGAGGCCCGGCAGGCGGCGGGCAGCACCGGAGCGCCCCGGCAGCGGCGTGACGGCGCATCCCTGCGCCCGATCGCCCCTGCGGCATCCACGGCCGCCCTGCCGGGGCCCGGCAGATTCTCGCGCGGCTGCGTCCACCGGACGCAGCCGGGGCATGTTCCTACATCGCGTATACGACCACGAACAGCAACAGCCAGACGACGTCCACGAAGTGCCAGTACCAGGCCACGCCTTCGAACCCGAAATGATTCTCGGGCGTGAAGTGGCCCTTCGAACAACGCACGGTGATCACGATCAGCATGATCGTGCCGATCGTCACGTGGAAGCCATGGAAACCGGTCAGCATGAAGAAGGTTGCGCCGTACGCGCCCATGTCGAGCTGCAGGTTGAGGTCACGCCATGCGTGGACGTACTCGTAGCCCTGCACGAAAAGGAACACGGTGCCCAGCGCGATCGTCGCGATCATCCAGCGCATCAGCGCCGGCCGGTTGTTGGCGATCAGCGCCCAGTGGGCCAGGGTGATCGTCACGCCCGACAGCAGCAGCAGCATGGTGTTGATCGCGGGCAGGCCGAACGCCGGGATCGTCTCGAACGACTCGCGGATGCCCGGGCCGGCCAGCGGCCAGCCGGCGGTGAAATCGGGCCACAGCAGCCGGTTGTCCAGGCTGCCGAGGTCGGGCACGGAGATCACGCGCATGTAGAACAGCACGCCGAAGAAAGCGGCGAAGAACATCACCTCGGAGAAGATGAACCACCCCATCGACCAGCGGAAGGACACGTCCACCCGCTTGCTGTACAGGCCGCCTTCGCTTTCCCGGATCACCTCGCCGAACCAGCCGAACATCATGTAGAACAGGATGCACAACCCGCCGATCAGCAGGAACTTGCCCCAGCCCACGTCGTTCATCCAGAGCGTCGTACCGAGCGCCATGAAGAACAGCGCGAACGACCCGAAGATCGGCCAGGTCGAGGGTTGCGGCACGAAGTAGTGGGGGGCGGTGCTGTTGTGGGCGGCTGCGGACTGGCTCATGGACAACTCCGTTGGACCTGCGCGGTCTCTACTGGATCTTCGATTGCGGTGCGGTCACCGCCGTCGGGGTGGCAACCACGGCGAGCGGGGATCCCGACTGCGCGCGGCCTGGCACCTCGAAGAACGTGAACGACAGGGTGATTGTATTCACATCGGACGGCAGCGTCGGATCGACGACGAAGGCGATCGGCATCTGACGGGTCTCGCCCGCGGCGAGTTCCTGCTTCTCGAAGCAGAAGCACTCGATCTTGCGGAAGAACTGGCCGGCGAGCATCGGCCCGTAGCTCGGAATGGCCTGGCCGATCACCGCATGCCCGGAGACGTTGGTGACCTCGTACACCACCGTGGCGATCTCGCCCGGATGCACCTTCACGCTGGTCTCGAGCGGCTTGAAGGTCCAGGGCAGGTTGCTGCGCAGGTTCGCATCGAACTCGACCGTGATGCTCCGGCTGGGATCGACCTGCGTGTTCGCCGGCTTGTGGTCGTCGCGCTTGACGATCCGGTTGATGCCGGTCACTTCGCACAGCTTCTCGTACAGCGGCACCAGTGCGAAGCCGAAGCCGAACATCATCACGGTGACCACCAGCAGCTTGCGCAGCGTCACGCGATTGTCCGCCGCCGTTTCTTCCGCCAGCGCGCCGTGTTCCGGCGGGGGCGGCGACCCGACTCCTTTGCCGTCCGTCATGCCGCCATCCTTGCCACCTGGTAGATGTAGCCGCTGAAGACCAGCACCGCGACCACCGCCAGCACCAGGGCCATGCGCACGGAATTGCGGCGCTGGATGCGCTGGCGTTCGGCGGGAGGCAAGGTGTCGAGGGTGGTCATGTCTTCAGTCGGGCAAGGGGTCGGGCAGCGGCGCGGCGGGTGCTCAGCGCACCACCGGCGGGGTTTCGAAGGTGTGGTAGGGCGCCGGCGACGGCACGGTCCACTCGAGGCCCTGCGCGCCTTCCCAGGGCTTGTCTGCCGCCTTCTCGCCGCCGCGGATGCACGACACCACGATGTAGAGGAACAGCAGCTGGGTGAAGCCGAAGCCGAACGCACCGATCGTCGAGATCATGTTGAAGTCGGTGAACTGGAGCGCGTAGTCGGGCACGCGGCGCGGCATGCCGGCCAGGCCGAGGAAGTGCTGCACGAAGAAGGTGATGTTGAAGAAGATCACCGACAGCCAGAAGTGCGCCTTGCCCAGCG
>LNFM01004621.1_pt1 | contig 32695 bp, 26 predicted proteins | sample 596031 | NCBI WGS metagenome assembly LNFM01 (sample SAMN04254537, study PRJNA301005) | activated carbon metagenome | isolation source: dual media filters at the Ann Arbor, Michigan drinking water treatment plant | place: USA: Ann Arbor | reverse complement strand
GGGCGAAAAGCCCGCCCCGCCGGAGCGCCACAGCGCGTGAGGCAAATATTGGCGCGCCCGAAAGGATTCGAACCTCTGACCCCCAGATTCGTAGGCACGAGTGCGCACCGTTCTGCTGGTTCACGCTGATTCGTTCTAAGACGCGCCAGAACTCCGTCATACGCGGCTTCTCGCGCTTCTGGCCGATGAACTGGAATGTACAGCGTTGTAGCCGCGCGTACCGACGTGCACGCCTGAATCGGTAACCGGAGTGTAACCGTAGACTTCCTGAAGTAGATTGTGTTCAGTCCGCTCGCATATCGACCGTTGTAGAGGGCGGAGCGGACTTGCTCGCTAAGGTACTAGCACAACCGTTAGTGACCCATCTCGACCGTACCGATGCCGCCGGTTGATTCCGGTCGTTGTGTCTGCTTACGATCACCGCATCAAAAGGAGGGACGGGGACATCGGGGCCAAGAACTCAATTAATCGAGATTTAGGGTCGTGACCGTCACGCAATTGTTCTGCGTTGCTCCCCAAGAAATGCATCAATGGCGGCGTTTAAATTTACACCAATGCCGAATAATGCTGGCTTGAGTTGCAAGACTTCGTTCGCTTTTCTCATGGTGGAAATAAAGAAGCTTTCTCCGCCTTTTAACTTCACTTCTTCGGTTCCCAACCCATCAATGAAGTCGACCACATCGCCGGATGCGATCGAAGATACAATCCGCTCAATGAGCACCTTCATAGTTTCAATCGCCAAGTCGTTATTTTCCCCTCTTATTGAAAGTGGAACCAGATAAATCGGAGCTAGTGTGTTGAGCAGGTCTCCTTTGGACAGGACGCCAAATTGCGCGCGATAGAAAAGGTCCTCAACCTTTGTCTCAGAATATTTCTGCATCAACCTTCTTATGTCTTCGGTCAAATTCGCAGTTCTGTGACCAGCAACGATTACCCCGTTCGAGCCGACTGCAGCTGCGAGGTCGTTAAAATTGATTTCGAGCCATTTGTTTTGCTCTTGCGAAGCATCGCCCGCGATATAGAAATGCCAGTCATCTTCATTTTTTGGAACATGCACAAGTCCTGACACTCGATATCCCATCTTTAGAACTCCTATCGCGTTGGGATCAAGGTTGTATTAGAATAAGAACTACAACTACTATAACAACCTTATGCTCTAAGTCGAAAATCCTTCTCAGAAACTGCCGAATCGCAAGCTCTGGATCGCAAGATCGCGGATCCGACGCGGCTGGCCCTGACCGACGTTTCACGGCAGCGCGCGGTCGTTCTTGGCCCCATCGCGTCGGCGTTCGCCGATACTGCAGCTAGCAATCGGTGTCGGAGGCACTCCTGTCATCGGTTGAAGGCTGCTCATGCCTCCAGTTGACCCGAAGCTGCGGGGAGCGATTGCAGCATCCGCAGCTGACTGTCCGTGCGTGAAAATCTCCCTTTCCAAGCTCCGATTACAACTTGTAGGCCGAAGGCCTCTGATCCGGTGAGATCATGCAATTAAGTCTTCGTGTCCCTTGACAACAATCTGGCCCGAGAATTTTCCATCGCTGGTTCGCGCCAGCGAGAGAATATCGTAGATCTTCTCCCACTTCGCGTGCTCCGTCACCGTCACGCAGCCCAGCGTCCCAATGCCAGTATGAAAACTGAAACCGCGTGCTGGCTTCCACTCGATGAGCCACCAATGACATGCATGCATCGCCGCCCCTGCATAGCGCTCGCAAGGGAATGGATCGGTGGGACTGGGCCGGTCCATAGGCAACTTCGGCCGTAGAAAGTGAGATCCGTTCGGCACGATCGGATCGGAGATCGCCATGGCTTCGACCTTGGCGATGCTCGAATTGGACGGAACGGTTATCTTGACCTTTCCCAGGCCCTTGTCCCATTCGACTAGTGCCGGGCCTGTGTAACTTGGTCGGTCGATTAGGCGGGAACCGGTGCTGGAATGCGTACTCAGCGCAATCTTGCCCCGATATTCAAAATCTTCGATCTCGAAGCGGTCACGCTTGGTCCCGCCGGGGCCAGTTACAATGCCCAGCAGCTTCACTCGAGTAAAGGCGGGGAGCAGCACTTTGCTGCCGTCCGCCTCGACTTCAGCCAACAACCAGTCGCGCTGATGCTTACTGGTACCCGAGGGTTCAAACCGGCCTATAGCTTTGTCTTGCTCGTTAGTGCTTGGCATCAGATCCCTCCGCGGCAAGATGCGTTGTAGAGCGTGTGTGCGACGCGAGCGATCGCGTCGATCTTTGTGGTCCACCAAAGTGGGGTAGCTCCTGAGTGCGCGGTCTCCGACCTGCATCGATATCTCCCTCCCGATCTCAGGCAGCCGCCGGGCAATGCAGCAGCGGTCGGTCTCGCACTCCTCGCTAGATCACCACGTTCGCAAGCACCAATGCGATACGCTCCAAACGTAACAGTGGGCGCCGACCTCGCGGATCTTTCGCACTTGCCCGGGACTGCACGAACACACTGAAAACAAGCCGGCCGACTGGCTTGCCCTTTCGGCGAGCCATCGGCTCTGCCTTGAATGCTGCCCGCAAATCACTGGCGAGAGCCTGCGCGACGCTTGCGACATCGTTGAGGCTCATCTCCAGACCTACCAGCATGAGCTTTGGGTCGGGTTCAGGCACAAATGCAGTGCCGGGTGCGGCCAGCCTCTCGATCAGGTCCACGACGTCGCCAGTTTCGTAGTCGGCCCGGATCTGCACTGGATATTTCTCGTCGACGCCGGCGAATACTGGTGCGAGCAGATCGGCGATCGCGCGCTCCAGCGGTACAGCCGATGTCGGTGACAGAGTTATCGTCTCGCGCCAGCGTAGATGCGGTTGGGTAACTTCGTTGATCAGGGTCTCGGGCGTCCGGTAAATGAACGCCGGATTCACTAAGGCCGAAAGCGCCGGAGGGTACAACGCGGCGTTGCGGCGAATGGAGCCGGCGAGCCAAGCCGTCTGGAGCGAAAATGCATCGAGTCGGCCCAGAGATAGGCGGAGCTTGCTAGCCCCAGATACCGGCTTGGCCGTGTAGTTCAAAGTCAACGAGCCGCTCGGCCGCTTGTCCGTCACCGTGCTAAACTTTGCCGGCTCCAATTCGCCCTGAGCAGGACCTCTCAGAACATCGATGCGCGGCATACGCAAATTCGCACTGCCGGCCGGCTCGCCAGCCACCACCTCCCAGTAAGCGTCACCGCCGATGTGGTCGGTAAATTCGATCGCAATTTTGTCGCCGATGTTCTCCCTCACGACGAAACGGTCTTCGTTAGGCGGCAACTCCACAGCGAGGGGGGCCTGTGATTCGGCGAGCGCTTGGACCACCCCGGCAATGGCCTCGGAAAAGCGTGCACATACCCAGCTCAGAACGTCGTCACTTACGGTCACCCCTGCCGGCGGGCTGATGACATGCCAGTACTGAGCGACTTCGTGTTCGAAAGCACACAAGGCTCGCAACACACTGCTGCGCCGCAGTGCGGCGGGGGTCTCTGTCGGCAGCCCTAGTGCAACTGGCTGGTTATAAAGGACCCGCAGACACACCTCATCCGCGGGGACGGGAACACGCTGAAGGTCGAAGCCGAACTTCCAGCCACGGGCTTGATGTACGCGGGCGGCATAAGGCTGAGCCGCATCGGTTTGGGCGACGAAAGTGTCAGAGGTTGGCCGACTCAATTGCGGCGACTTGGGCAGGCGCCGCAACGGTAAAGGAGCCGCTGCTGCCTTATCACCCTGGCGGGCGAGTTTGACCAACGGAAGCGCATCGGCGCCAGTCATGGGAATTAATGTCAGCCAGTTTGACTGCGCTATGTGGTCGTCGGATAGTTTTCGTACGCCGCGTTCGACGTGGGTGATTTCGAAGACCAGATCGCCCGTCGCGGCCAGTTCCACCCACGCATCGGGTCTATCTGACGCTTCAGGCTGAACGGCAATGGCCAGTTCAGTCTCAGTCGCGTGGATATCCACTCCCCGTGTCAGCAGACGGTACTTGCGGCCATCCGGCGGCGCGCCGTCTACCCTCAACCGGCCGTACAATTTCGGCTCGCCTTCCGTGCGGCGTGGCGGAAGGCTGGCGGCAGAGTTCAAGCGCCAAACCATCACGCTGGCAACGCCAAAGAAACGGCGTAAGTCGATGGCGCAGGCGTCGCGGAACTCCGTGAGCGCCGATTTCCAGCTCGGCTCCAAAGCTTTCAAATCTTCAACACCAATGCTGGTCATTTCCGCCAGGAGCGGACCGGCAGCCGATGATCCATCTTCGTACAGCAAACGACGTTTGGCATTCATTACTTGATCGAATGAGCCCTGTGCGTCTCCACGCAGCCGCGCCAACCGACCGGCGATAGCCGGCCCGACAAACTCCTCAAGACGCTCAAGAAAACCCGCCAGCATTTCATCGATATCACGCTCAACCACTCGCGGGATGATCACATCTGAGATGGTTGGCGGGGAATTATTTATATTGATATCCCGCACCTTGACGTCGCTTATCGTCATTGGACCAAGCGAGAGAGGCGGCGTAATGAAGGCTACGGGGCGTTTCGGCGCGGTGGTGGCAACGGTCAACTTAACCACGACGTCGTCGACCGCCCATAGATCGGGTTCACCGATCAGACGTGCACCACGTGCCACACGGAAAGACCGTTCTCCAACCTTGAACGTCTTGCGAAACGCTTCGGCAAACTTGCGATCCGCATCTTGTCGCGACTCGCGCGGTCTGCCCGTCGTGTCCTGAGCCGGAACAGCAAAGGTCAAGGATGACTCTATCGAGGTGACGTCCGGCGTAGCATTAGTGTCTATCAGGTCACCTTTCGTGCGCCGGATCACCAGTGCGAGGGTGATCGGCAAAATCGGCAACTCCGCAGCAGTTGCGGCATGGACGGCTACGCCGACGCGATAAGTCCAAGCCGCGGGCAAAGGCGAGCCGGCATCCAGAATATGCTTGGCAAGCGCCTGGAGCTTGCCTGCGAGTTCGTCGGTTGAAGAACGCGGCACGGCACCGCCCACCACTCCAAGGCCGCAGGCGAACGACAACTCGACATTTTTATCGAGTAACTGGTCCGTGACGCGCTCCAACATATTCGCCGTCACGTCACGGTGATTGGTATCGATGGAATTAAGAGCCAGGGTGTCAGGCTCAAACGTCACGATGAAAGTTGACGAACCAGCGCTACCAGGCTCAACGCGGCTGCGAATACAAGGCCAGGCAGCAGGCGGGACTAGTGGATCGACATAGAGCGGCGTGATGGTGACATCTTGCGTTTTTCTGCTCAGTCGGTTGCCAAAGAGGTCACGCCAATTGAACCGTACTGTGAAGTTTCGCCCGATCGCGGCGTAAGGGTTAACTCGGCCCAAATTGTTCGGCGACAGCCACTGAGTAAGCCGCAGCGGCACATCATAACGGAAATCGCTGTCCAGGAAGCCTACTGGTTTACTCTGGAGTAGGATCTCCTTGAGCTCCTGAGGAAGATTGTTGGCGATGGCCTCCTCAGAAGCAATCGGAATGCAATCCTCGACGTCGAGCAACGTCTTAGCGCCTTCGTATACACCAAACTCAAGCATGTCGAACTGCCGCTCCAACACGGCGGCCGGCGTCTCATCAGCTACGCTCGGCGGCTTCTTGCGCCACAAGCGAAGGAGTGAAACGTCGGGTTCGCGGCTAGCGACTGTCTCACACAATCGCGACCGATCGGTCGCGTATGCCACCACCATTCCTTTAACGGCAATCGCCTGGGAATCGGCACCGCTAGAAAGCATGGCATTGATGCCAGGCCAGGATCGATTGCCCCAGTCCGGGTGGTCGATGACAGCACGCGACAGCGTGACTATGACTAGAACGCTGGCTCGGCCTTTCGTGGCCTGTGTTTCGCCGTCGAACAGAGGCTCCAGCAACTTTTCGACTGCAGGATCGGGGAAGGACAGATAGGTCCCGCCGGAGTTCACGATCGCGCTGCGGCGCAGAAGATAAAGGAACTCGCGCGGCGTTGCTGGGGTGGCGCGGAAGACGTCCTCAAGCAAGCGAGGTACCGTTCCGGCCGTCGCAAGCGGCGCGAGTTCCTCGTAGGGCCTACGTTCGATCGATAGATTCGTTCGGATTAGCGCCACGTCGTCGCGCTTGTTGTCGACGCATTCGACCTGACCGGGCGTTCCGCTCCTTGGCCAGGCGACGCGAATCTCCGCTCCGGCCAACAAAGTTTCCAAACTGCCTGGATTGCGCTGGTCAAATTCAAAGAGGTCGTCGAGCCATCGCCGCTGCGCTTCGTTCGTACCCGCGATGTTGTATGTTCCCGGGACGAACTTCGGCGTGCTCCCATCCGCCTTTCTCGAAATTTCCACCCGCTCAATGCTCAGCTCGATAGTCATGCTGATGCGGGCAGCGGGCAACGGAACCGCTGTGCTCGCGGTATCGATCCGACCAACACGCCCTTCCAAGCTCGAGCGCTCTACCGCCTCAAGGGCAAGCGGTACAGGACTTTTCACTGTGCGCCATTCCTCCCGCAGGGCACTGGACAGCGCCTCGCTGAACAGGCTGAGGATGCCGACTTGCTTCTTTGCGCCATCCACTGCATGGACTGTCGTCCATGTCGGCAGGACGAAGCGCCGCGCGCATTGCCGTTGCGTCGGTTCCAAACGGCCTTTCCAAACGGCCTTGATATCAATCGACTGGACCGCATCGTCTCCGGCTGCTTTGGCCGCCAGCTTGACGCCCGGACCAGGCGCCACCTCAAGCCAAGTCACACCTGACGAGCGTGCGATCGACGCGCCCACCTGCACCTTGGTCGGCAGGTCGAATTGAAGTCCAGCGACCTCCAAGAGAGTGGCATGACCGCCACCGTGCTTAACGCGCAATCCGCTAAGGCTGCTGCGGCCCACGCGTGCGATGAGCGTTTCCCAGTCGATTGCATCCAGCACCTGGCGAAGCGGTTGGCGCGTATGTTGTTTTTCTTCGCGGATCACGGCGGCGTCATCGACTCTGCGCAACACGTTGGTCGCGGCATCGATCGCCGTGCGCAGGAGAAGCTCGCACCAGTTGCGGAATAATAGCCTAGCGAGTGGCTCCGCAGTCGCGGCAACGGTGGGATTCTTGTCGCCCAAAGACGCCATCCAGCCGGCAACCATTCCTGGATCGACCACACCGTCGCTGCTGTAATCGATAGTGCGCCCATCGATAGTCAGGGCGATGCCGGGCGGCATCGGGAAAAGATCTGCCCTGGTGCGCCGGTCATTGTCCTGTGGCTCGCGCAGAGCGACGCTCGGCTTAATGAAGTTGCCAATGAAGGATTCGAGCACATTGAACGGAAGTCTGTCGAAGGGCTCGGCACCACGGCTGCCGTCAGGTCCAATGCCGGCAAGCCAGTCATCCAGCGCTCGCAACATCTTCGCCGTCACCACCCAATCCATTGCTGGTCCGCTCGGAGCGCCAAGATCGATAGCGCCGCGCGCCGTCAGTGCGGCCCAAGCTACCAGTAACTTTGCAAGGCTTGCCATGGGCGCTGCATTGCGTAGGTCTTTGCTATGCTTGTCGGGATCGAAAGGCCAAATCACCATCGGCACGATGACCGGCACAAGCTTACCGCCATCAGATTTGCGCGAGACGTTGAATGTAACTTCCAACTCGGGCTGCGGTGCGACGTGCGCTGAATCGAGCTCGACCAAGCTTGGTAAACGCCAAGCGGGCGGCGCGTTTGCGCGCGCCGCGAGAGCTAGCTGTTCGGCCGCACCGCCGACCATGCGGATTGGTAGATGCCATTCAAAACGCAGGGTCGTGTTGTAGGATACCGTTACGGTGATTCGAATGCGTCTTCCGAAGATCCTAAAGCTGCCGACCTCCACTTCAACGACGATGTTGACGCCGGCCTCGACGTACAGCGTAATTGGTTTCCGCGACTCCAGAATGAGGCCGGTAGCAACCCACACTCGAATGACTAGGCGAGCGCGGATTAGTTTAAGATCAACTGAGCCTTCTATCTCGGCGATGATGCCGATCTCACCTTGCAGGTGAACCCAATATGCGTCGAACTTCGCGGTATCTTTCGGTACGGCAAGCATGCCCTCAGTGACGCCGAAAACCGACACGTTCAGACCGGCGGAGATAGGTCCCTTGTGAAACTCCCGCCCCAGGCCCACCCGCAACGCTGCACCAAAGCGGAAGACCGGCCGATCGCGATAGGCAACTGGCACTTCGGTAACGGAGCGACCGTACATGCGGCCGATATAGATACCACCTTTGCCTAGGAAGGGTCCAAGCTGGACAGCGAAGGATCGGCTATAATCAACGTGCCGCGGGAAACCGAGATCAACTAAGAAGCCACCATCAGTGTAGAGTTCGACCTTGATGTTTCCGATTGTGATGGCAGCCGCGCCGACATCGACTGTTCGCCAGTCTTGCGGCAACGCAATCTCGGTAGAGTACTTGCCCAACCCGTCGCCCAGCTTCTCGTAAAGCAGGTCGACTTTGAATCCTTTGAGAACTTGCTCGAACCCGATATAGGCGCCGTAGAGGTCGGGATCCCTTAGCAAAATACCGAGATCGAGAAACTCGAAGAACTTGCCTTTTAAGGCAACAAACCACTCACGGTCAGGTGCATATCGAAGCTTGCTGCCCGGCGCCACAAAATCCGCGAAGACCCTATCCGCGTTCGCGCCTTCGAATCGAGTGACCTTGTCCAACCAAGTCAACGCGTCGGCCGTCGAATCGGGCAGACTGATTTCTGGGAAATCGATACGCTGCCCAAGGGCGATCTGCTCTATCGCCACCGGAGCCGTCGGCTTTGAGTCCTTAAAGCTGCCCAGCCATCCCATTTTCTCGAACAGGGCGCCGAGGTTTTTGCCGTCGAGGTTGCCGAAAAGAAACAACGAGGCTCGCTGATCGTCCCGCACCGGAATGCGCACACCGAGCACGTCTAAGACAATCTTATCAGCAGCAAGAACGATGAGCGATCTGTTCTGAGGCAAGTCCTGTTTACTTAGCCTGAAACGCTCCGCGGTAAGCCTCAGGATGCCCTGGACGCCGAGATCAAGCCCACCGGCACCTTCACCAAGGTCGAGCTTAAAACCAACGGCGATGCCGTCGGCGATGCTGCTGCGCCATCCGATGACCAACTTGAACTTGAAACGTTCCAGCTTTTTTGCCAGGGCGCCTAGACTGCCGAGGTCAAGATCAAATTCGAATCCGAACTTGAAGTCAGGAACCTGGGAACGAGAAAGGTCGAGAGGCAAGTACCCGAGATCAGGAAGATTCAGATCACCGAATCGGAACGCACGCAGTTTCAACGGCATACGATCAAACAGCGATCCGCTTCGGCGACGCCGATTTTGGCCGCTCGTGCCATTGAAGTTGTCGAAGTTGAAGCGCAGGCTCGGATACTTGATGTTGAATTTTAAGCCATTCAGATTTCCGAGACTGAAATCAAGGTCGATACCAAAATCTGAGAACTCGAGCTCGTTGATCCCGAATAGATCCAATCCAAAGGAAGTGCTGAGATCACTAAAAACAATGTTGCCGTCGATCAAAAAGCGTGTGGCTACGGTGTTCCCTGAAACGGAACGAGTCATAAATCGCGCCGCATCAAGCGAAACCGATTTGATGACTGAGTCTTTGATAAACTCCTTCGTCAGTGCCTTCTCCGCCTCGAGCACGTAAATCGATTCGCGCCGGCCATCGACAACGCGTAATTCGTGCCTGCCGTTCAGGACCAGCGGTTCCTTGCTGTTGTTCTGTAGGGTGCGCGTGTCGAAGATCTTAGGTATCCGTAACTGCAGCTCGCATTCGAAACGATCAACCGCATCGTTCTCTATGCGCAGTTGTAGTTTAGGGACCCAGATTGCGATCTCGCTGACGCCGTCAGTACGAAACTGAGCGTCCGGATTCTCTTTGCGAACATCATAGTTTATCACACCGAATAGAGCGCTGCGCCAGGGTTTGCCCGTCTGCCCCAGTTCGATCGATGTGATGTCGATGCCGAAATGGTGGATCGGCAATTCCGAAGATATTGGCAGACCTGCCGCCAGGCCACGTATCTGTTCTGGCATTCCGTCGAGTGGCAGCTGCGCATCAAGCACCAGAACGCCGTTCCAGTTTGCATCAACCAGTCGCCTGTTGAACGGCGCGAACAGATCGGCCTCTGCGCCAATCGCATCGCGCGCCACGCGGATACGACTGCGCAGCGCATCGATTTGAGAAGGAACGGATCCGGCGCCAGGATCGCATGAAAACCGAAATGGTTCCGTCCAGAGTTTCGGATCATCGAGCAGAGTCGACAGAGGTCGATCGTCATACTTAACGATCACAATTGGATCCGAGGTAGCCGCAGGCTCGTCGGTAGGGCTTCGGTTGGAGAAAGTCCAGCCGCCCGCACTGAGTGACGAGCCGATTTTCAGATCTAGCTTGTTCAGCGTCGACACGGTGGTAATCAAGCACAGTCGGTTGCGGCCGAAGGCCACTTCCAGGTGATTTTCCGTTGCCCCAGTATCCTCGATTCCGAAGCCAACGACTTTGCCTAAAATCTCGGTGTTAGCGAACAGCACGCGCCGCCAGCGTCCGGCGCTGTCGCGTTCAATCGCGAACCCCTGCGGCGTACGCGGCAATTCGCTGGCCGTTGCCATAGAGCGGGGCGCTTTGGACGGCACCACCGGTGACAATCCGTGAAGTAAAGTGCGACGCGAGCGACCGAGGATCTCCTGTTCGAAGATAATCGCGCTGCGACCACCAGCGCCCGGGTTACCAATTCCTAGGATTGGCGCAGAGGGAAAATATCGCCGATCCTTCGGGGTCTGGTAGAGCGCCGGCGCAAAATCCATCGTTTGCCCGTCGGCACGCTTAGCAAACGCCTGCATCCCTTCCGGTTGCAGGCTAAGGGTACGATCGCCCCGATCGCCCGCGAAACAGCGCATCCATGACGTGGATGCGACGCCGTCTAAAGACGACAATGCCTGAAACTTGTCGGCATAAGGATCGCCAGCGAGAGCACCCCAGGGTCCTTTGGAACTTTGCAGCGACTGACGATCGAACGCGGCGTGTCCATCGGCAAAATCCAGTCCGTCGCCGCCGGTGGCGCGCTGCGCGCGGAGTTCGACGTTTTCGAGATTGGCTAGGCCGAGCATCAAACGTGAGCTTACACGGACATCGTCATCCATCGGCACGAATTCGAACGACCCAACGGGCGTGCAGAAATGCGTCCAGTCGCGCAACTTTGGCGTGGCTCCATCCAGCTTTAGGCTCTTAGGACTTGGCGCCAAGGCAAAACCCGCAACAACGCCGGCTTTGCCACGCAGTCCGAGGCGATGCCCGTGTACCGTTGCATAATATGAAGGTAGCGTGTCCGTGCTCGGCAGCAGCAGGCCGCGCGGCCTATCGTTGAACAGGGTGTCGCGCTCGTAAGGAGCGGCGATATCGAACTCCGCTTCGAATGACGCAGCCGCGCTAGTGAACCCCGTCAGATCGTAGATCGGGTAATGGATCGATGCGGTCGTCAACACAAGCGCGCTTGCCGGTGCCGCAGCGTTGAAGTAACGCGGCCCGATGCCCAATGCCAAACTGTGCCGTTGCTGCACGCGTATTCCGAATCTCAACAAGCCGCGTCGCTCTCCGTCGAAAGCGATACGAACCTGTTGACGCAGGAGTGAAACATCCTCTTTTTCGGCTTTGAAAGAGGCCTTCGGGCCGCACTCAAAATACAGCTCGTTGCCGTCCGTCCGTAGGTGGTCGCCCGATATTAAGCTGAGGTACCAGGATTGCTGCAGAGTGGTTCCGACCTGCAGACTTAGCGGGGTCCCGAGAATCTGGCCGTTGCCATCAACGCTGATACCATTACCGGTCGCGTTACCCTTCGAATCCAAAGCCACGAAACGGATGCCCGGATTATTTGCTTGCAGGGTCTGGACAGTTTGGGTGGCTTTCGCGGCGAACGAGCCAATTGGTGCTGAAATGCGCGGAAATACCACGAACGCACCAAGCGTAAAGGCCTGAGCCATATCCAACTGTTCGCCCTGGGATACATACGGTACGAACCCACAGCGAGCATGACCTGGCGCGCCGCTATGGGACGCCGAGACGTAAAACCGGGCCACCCCAGTGAATTTGAATGTCACCATGTCAGGACATCCCCCGGCTGAAGAGGCAGGTCGCGCACAGATGCCCCGGCGGAAGCGATGTTCACAGGCACGAGCCGGTCGATAAATCGCCGGTTCAGTTCTAGCCCGATCGGCAACCGGCGGCCTTCACCTTGACCCGCCAACTGATCAGACGCCAGACCCACGGTGTCCCCAGCCGTTGGCGGAGCTGCATACCGATCCACGACATCTCCGACTGTTGTGCCCACCGTAACGACAACTGGCGCTTTCTGGACGAAGATGGTGAACTCGGCGCGCACCAACGTGCGGTTGGGAAATCGGAAGCAGGTGAAGGGGCGGTTTTCTGGCAACTTCGCGCCCCCCAGCACAGGGTCGCTTTCTACTTGAGCCACACATTGGCTTGTCGCAGCCCCGTAGGCCGTCCGGTCAGCTTCGCAAAGGTCTCCAATGATTTCCAGGTGCCGCGCGCTTCCACACCGCAGGGCTACGAGAGATTCAACTAACGAGGAGGGGCTATATCCGACGATAAGTGTCGAGTTGTAATTTAATGGGATGATTGGCGCGGTGCGCGGCATCATGGCACCGTTGATCAGCGCGAAGTTCATCGGCGCATTTGGATCGACGACCTCCGCCCATGAGCTGACGTTGATTGTATTGGTTTCCAAACCGGGCGGCTGGAATGCGTTGCTAATTCGACCAAGACCGGCGTCGAAAAGCGTCCCACCGCCCGGGCGATTGACCAAGTCGGCGCAGCCCGCGCTTGCCGCCGGTTCGAGGCGAATGCCATCGGCATGTTCTTTGGCGTCGACTGCACACACCCTCATGCCAGGATGCAAGGCGATGGCCCGGCCATAGTGAGCAGGTTCAAAGCCCAGCCGCGTACCGAACGACTGCGCGACCCCCGTGGGCCAATCGAGCGCGATGGCACGACGGACGATCTCGCCAGCGTTCGGCACAAGACATCGCTTCAACTCGACCCAAGGCTCTTCGGTGCTGTCGATCAGACGATTCCAGGCCGACAATACCTGGGTGCGACGCGTCTCTAGCTCGGCGATCGAAGTGGGCTCCCCATCTTCGTTGGCCCAGTTCAGGGAAAGCGTGTTATTCCCGGCGCGATCCGACGGGCCGAGTTGAACGCTCAGCGACGATATTGTTTGCCGCGAATCGATCCATGGGCACCGCGTTTGCATCTTGACGACGTTGGGTACAAGAAGAGTCGTCGTTTGCGAGCGGTCGTCGTTTGTGGCGTTAGGTGATGTGATCTTAAGCGAAGGTGAGAGGACACCGTCGGTGGCTTGGCAGCCGGATTTGCCTGGCTGGATGCAGTCGACCCTATACATGGTCGAACACGCCGAAAGCATTACAACCAATACCACGGCGCGGCCAAGCCCGCCAACGGCCCAAATCGTTACTGGTGTGTCCTTGCGCATTCGACCACCACACCCGACTACCAATCATCAGTGGGACACTACACTTGCCACAATTGAAGCGACGATGATCGGCGCATTTCGCAACAATTATTTTTCTGTGTTGCATTATCGGCATTCCGACGATCCGCGCTCCGGTCACAACTTTCGGTCGGGCGAGAACGACGATTCCATGATCGTTATCGAAATGCCAGCTCGGCGCGTCGCACAGACCCTCTTTCAAATCGGGCAAATACGATTCATCAGCACGTGGCCCCTACCGGCTCGCAATTCCCGCTGAACTCGCGCCGCTCATCATGCCAGCCCTTGCCCCCGGCACGCTGCCGTAACCGTAAGGATTTACAGACTAAAAGGCCGCATTGATCCCGGCGACGATTTCGATGCACCGTGTCTTCAACACGCACGATGCTCCGCGCCGTATCCCCGGCCAGGCACCACTTGCCGGCTTCCAGGAATTCCTTCGACCAACTGTAGTAGAGACTTTCGGGAATACCTTCGCGCCGGCAGAGCTCGGCAGTGGAAACCTCGCCACGCAAGCCGTCTACGACGATGCGGATCTTCTCTTCGGCTGAATACTTTTTGCGGGTGACACGCCGGATGTCTTTGACGAGCGGCGCGGACGGAGTCTCTGGCGAGCTGGATTTCTGTCTCATGTTCCACTCCCCAGGTGTTCACGATGAGCCAAAAATCCTCAGTTCCTCAAGAAGCTAGTTAAGTCCCAGAGTTTGAAGCTCGCTCGTCACGCGATTCTCCACACGTTCAGAAAGGCACTGAGACGCCCAGTTGCGATCGTTCACGTTGAGATGCTCCGTGATGTCAGAGAACGCCCGCTTAGGTCACCTCCTCCACCACTGACCGATGAACGAGGATGCAAGAACGTGTACTTGCTTGGAACGCTATGAAGGCCAGAAGCAGTAACCAAGATGTAACCGCATCTGCAAATGTCGAAACCTATGAGACGCAACCAACGTCTAAGGTCCTGGCTCCCCTTGGATCGGCAGACAATCCTTTTCGTCCAAAAATATTCCCAATCTCCGCATTGAATTTCGCCGCCATTGTTGGACCATCCACTGCCAGTATCACAATCGGACAAGTACGACTGCCGAGACAAGCGGATTCTTCTTGTCGACTTTGTGCCGGCCTCACAGCGCCGCGGCTAGGTTGTGGGCATGATGAGGGATGTGCCGCTGAGTACGATTGCCCTGAAAAACCCGACGAAAATTCCGCGGACAGGATTTCCCTGCGTTTTCCCAGCCCCGGGAAAGCCGGAGCAAGCGTACTTGCGATACTCAAAAGGCAAGCGGGACCTCGACGCGGCGGCCGGCTTCCACGACTGGACCCTGCACGATCTCCGCCGGACGGCGGCGACGGGTATGGCTCGCCTCGGTGTTGCGCCTCACGTCGTCGAGCGCGTGCTGAACCACGTCTCCGGCACGTTCAGCGGCGTGGCTGGGATCTACAATCGCTTCAAGTACGAGGAGGAAATGAGAGAGGCCAAGGAAAGGTGGGAGGGTCGTATAAAGGAGCTTGTGTGTTGCCGAGGATGAGCACGGCCGCCAGTCGTCTCACGGGTTAAAAAAGGCCTCGGCTTCCGCCGAGGCCTTCTCAATTTCCTGTTGGCGCAGCTACTTTCGCTTTACGCCATTATTATGGGGTGACTCTTAGGTTAGCAACTTACTGATGTTGACGAGTTCGGGCCAGAACCACCCGATCGCCTGCACCGCCCCCCACGCTGCGAGCCCACCGATCATCGCCCTCACGACGTACCAAGCTATGGATTTCATACGCCGCGAGATGGTCGGAGGCTTAATTGTAGTCACTGTCCCCAAATGGCCATCGTGCTTGACGCGAACCGTCTCCATGGATGTCGTTTCGACGGAAATCGGAGGAGAAAGATTTCGCCGCAGCTGCGAAAGCTCCTCATGCATTCCGGCGATCTCGATGGTCATCTTGGCAATGTTGCGCGCCAAGCCTTCTAGGGGATGGCGGATCAGCTGAACATTCCGTGCAGCTCGTGACATATCTTCCGCAGCCCTCTCGAAGGCAGCGAGGGACGTACCCCACTGGTCTTCGTCCGGCTTGGGTACGGGAAGCGCCACACCACCTCCACCACGAGGGGAGGGAGGATCATCATCTTCGGGTAACGACCCGTCAATGGTCCGTTCGTCGATCTTCTGCTCAGCGCTCTTGCTCCTATCGGAGGCGGGCGCCGACGTATCGGTCACGATGCGAATGTCATGCTTGTTCATGGAAGACTCCATTTAAGCCACAGCAGCAACGTTGGTCTTGGGGAGCGGCTCCACCGCAGCCGGCGGCCTGCGGTGGAGGATGGGGCGCGAGAGGAGCGACCTTTACAATGTGCTGGGCGGGGAGCCTCCCATGAAAAAGCGAAACTCGTCTGGACAGGGAACAGAGTGTCTCAAGACAGAACGAGAGTCAACGAAATGATGCTAACTGAAGCAAAATGAGTTGACTGCCGACTCAGTGCTGGTAGTCTCTGGATATGTAACCAAGGCGCATGATGTGAATTTCAACATCCTCTGCTACGGCTCGCCCGATGCTACGCATCGCGCGAGATTTGTGCTTTCTCAAACGAAGAGGACTAACGAAATGGCGAAGACCAACACAGACACGGGCAGCCGGAACACGGTGAACTTGGGACCGCGGGAATGGGAAGCTGCCAGTCAGATGACAGTTGAGTTCGACAATCCTAGTGTCGCCGTCACGGTGCGCATGTGTGTTACGTTGGCTACCGCTTTGAACAATGCTGAGAAGCTCGGGTTCAAGACGCAATTGATCGCCGGGAACGGTCGACGCTATTCGTATTCTTTGAAGCGGCCGAAGGTGGCGATGGAGCTCGATGCGCGTGGCGTCGAGACCGGGCGGTCCGTTGAGCTGATCACAATCTTGCCTGCGCCTGAAAAGCCGACGTCTTCGACGCGATTGAAGGCCATTAAGGGCGGGAAGTCCCTAGAGAAGATTGACTAGGCAAATGCAACTATGCTGCGTCTTTGAGCCCGCCTAGTGCGGGCTTTTTCTTGGCCACATAATTAAAAAGCCGCGCTGCCCTGGGAGGGTGCACGGCTTTTTTGGCTCAGTGAACAGCAGCGTTGTCCAGACGTCACTTTTTCACGGGAGCAATGAGACCCATCTCTGGAGCCTCACAAAGGCTTATATAGCGCCTACCAGTAGCAAGGCAAGCACTGTCTCTGGAAAAGAGGCACTTTTTTTTGACTCTTCATCGAGGCTATTAAGCGTTCTTTTTGCGCGACCTAGCAGCCTTTTTGACACTGGCCATCCGCTTTGCTTGAGTTGAGGTCAGCGGAGTTGGCTTCATGTTCTTTATGAGTACTTTCTTCGTTTTCGGCGAGCTTGTTGAAAGAAATTGAGGGTCAGTGAATGTAGTGGGCGCGCAACGATCGACAGTGCCTTGGGTTGCGTCCATGATTTCATCGATCATGGCTGTCCATAAGTCCTCATTGCGAGACTTGGATGATATAAACTTCGATCGAACGGGGTGAAGGTTGGGATCCGTGAGTACTTGGTGCAAGTTGTGGAGATAATTAGCCATCAGCACAATGTTAGCCTCGGAGATCGCTTTCTTGTCTGCTGTCTGGCCGAAGCGTGAATCTCGAATAAGAGCCGCAGAGTGGCTTATGCATAGAATGATGCCTGTAGGCACGCCAAGCCGTCGCTCGATCCGTTCAAGCACCTTGTACTTGATACCGTTCGTCCCTGTAAAAAGGTGATAGAGGCTATTACGCTTCAATCCGATGTCGCGCGCGAATTCCTCTGCCGTAACACCACTGCGTTCGTACAAACGTCGAATAACGGTGGCAAGGGTCTTTGTCGTGCGGCGTGCACGAATGGCTTCTTTGGTCATGTTTTCCTAGTGTGCTGCGTCGCTGATCTACCGTCAGCGCCATTATATGTCTACGGAAAAGAGACCGGTTTGTAGAGCTCAGATCTCCCGCCCCAGATCCTTCCCCAGATGGCGCGCCCGCCATCCCTCCATGTCCTTCTTGATCTGATCGGCGCGCGATGGAGTGGGTGGTTCGGCCGCCTGTGCTTTGTTGAAAGTCACGTGTAACGGCTGCTCGGCCGCAGGGGCAGGTTGCGACGGGGCAGGGGCGACTTCCTCTTGCGTCAGCTCCTCACGTACTTGCGCATTCGGATAGCGCCGCTCGTAGTAGCGATCCATGTCGTCACGAACTCGCTCGACATACTGCGCATCGGTTTCAAGTTCGGGAGCGCCGGCGGCAACAACGGATAGGCTCATCACCCGCGCGCTGGTCGAAGCTGTTCGAGCGCGAACTTAAAGAGGGCCAGGTTTTCTATGACCAACTTCTGCACCTCACCTTCGTCGACGCGCTCGGCCGCTTGACGAGCCAGAAGCACGTCGCTCCTGTATCTGTGGACTTCCCAGATGTGGTCGAGGCGTTCCTTGGTTTCGACCATATGGACGATGGCCGCGGGCTTCAGCCCTTGATGCGGGTCGCGCCCGGCGCACCATCGGCATCATACAAGACCCCATGCGGCCGAGAATCGAGATGCTAGCCCGAAACGACCATTGTCGTTGTTCATCGTCACTCTGTCGGAACCGAATGGTGACGTTTGGGGGAATTGGCGTTGCACAACGAAGCTCCGGGTAGTGACAATTCGGCTTGTGTATTGCAAGTTCGCCGGGGATCTTGAGGGGGCGACAATGCAATCGGATGCAGACGGGCAGTGGTGCTCGTGGTGCTACGCGCAAACGAACCATGCAATGAGCGCAGAGGTACGGTATTTAGGTCTTCACCGCGGCAGCTTCACATGCAATGCGTGCGGAAAACCGACGACAACGTGCCGAGTGCCAAAGTGCACCAATATGGCGCGCATCGGCGAGAACGACTCAGAGCAGTTTTGCGCGACTCATGGCGGGGTCATTGGATCGTTTCCGGCACTTAGCGCCACGATCAAGGACCCTTCCGAAATAACCGATCTTCTCAAGCGAAGGGATGATCGTAATGTGCCAAATCTGCTGAAGAAGAGCGCGATTACTCTAGGGAGCGCTATCGTGGCGGTGCCGATTGCTGTGTTGGCCGCTCCTGCCGTTGGGGGCGCCGTCGGTGTCGGATTTCTTGGTCTCGGCGGAGCTGCAGCAAAGACGGCGGGGTTGGCATACTTGGGATTTGGATCCCTTGCTAGCGGCGGATTGGGAATGGCGGGCGGCATCGCAGCCGTCACAGCGGTCGGAACAGCTTTGGGGGGCACACTGGGTGGCGTAGTTGCCAATCGATATTTTTCTGAGGTGGCTGGCTTCAAAATTGAGAATATACGCGATGGAAAAGACCCGGCTCTGCTGTGCGTGGATGGCTTTCTGACGGAGGGTACCGACAAAACGTCTGACTGGCTCAATGGACTTGGTCACAAGTTCACAGGACATGCCGTGTATCGGGTGCACTGGGAGTCGCAGAGGCTCCATGATCTAGGATTTTCGGCCCTGCATGCTTGCGGTGGCCAAGCTGCACGGCATGGGGTCAATACGATTGCCGCTCAGGCCAGCAAAGCTGCGGCTGGCGCATTATGGCCGGTGACCGCCGCTTTGGGCATCAAGGATCTTGCTGGTAACCCGTGGTGGGTAGCGCTGCACAAATCGGAGAAGACCGGAGTTCTCATCGCCGAAGCGATCAGTAGGTGTGTCGATAGGAAGTTTATACTCATCGGGCATTCGTTGGGTGCGCGAGCCTCAGTTGCCGCGCTCAAGGCGCTCGCCACCCAGAATCGAGACAAACGTCGATCGCATGTGATTGATGCCCACCTCCTGGGTGGGGCTGCAGATGTGGGCGATGAAGCGCAATGGCGACTTCTCGCAGATGCCTTGGATGGCAAGTGTTACAATTATTATTCACGGCACGACGATGTTTTGCGGATCCTCTACAGAGCGGCACATTTGATGAGAAGCACGCCTATCGGTCTCACGGTCCTTCCAACGACGGAGGCCATTCGAGGGAAAGTAATTTCAATCGACTGTAGCGATAGTGTCAAAGGGCATTGCCATTACCACCGCGAGTTATCGCGAATCCTGCGTGTCGAGAAGCTGACTTTATGGGAAAGGCTGAAAAACTTCCTGTTCGGGAAATGGTGATCACGGCAAGCTATGGGCATTCTGCAGCGGCAATACGATCGATAGGGCCCCGGTAGCATCAGACCCACACCACTGGAAGTCCGACTGCTACCCGGCTGAAAGCCGACATGCTGGCCGCAGGGTATTCGAGTGCTTATCGTCGCGACTGGAGCCAAGTGGCGACCAGCCCGAACAGGACCATCACCGGCAGCGCGAACAGCAGGATTGTCCAAACCGTCAGCGCCAGCCCGAGAACTAGGCCCATGACGACGACGAAGGCGAGCGCGGCCCCCAACATGATGAGCCAAACTCGCCAACCGGTGATGACGGTCGGAACTCCGTTGCGATAGATTACGATCATGACATCTTCTTCCTTGTAGTCCTTTGGCGCCGCCAGTTGTCCGAATGCCGGTTATATCGATCAAAGCGATTGATCATTCCCCGAGTAGATCTCGCTTTTCATAGCCGGACTGAACCATGCGCATTTGGTCAGGCGGATACTCGCGGATCAGCGCAAAGGCCTCGTCGGCCGTGCCCCTCATCCATGTCTCAAATTCTAGTTCGGTTGAAAGCAAGACTGGCATACGCTCATGGTTGATCGCACCCACGAGCGCGTTCGGTGTGGTCGTCATGAACGAATAGACCTCGAGTTCGACCGAAGGGCCATCCTTTTTAATCGGTCCGACGTGATGCCGCCAAAGACCTGCGAAGGCGAATAGAGGCCGCGGCTCACCTTCATTGAGTGCGAACCAATGCCAAGTGGCGGGTGTCACTTCCCTAGGCTCGGCAAAACACGTCACCGGAACGAGGCAGCGACGATTTTGGAAGGAGTCGCGCCAGAAGGAACTTGTCCGCGCCTTGTCATCACGAGTGTTGGTCACGCGACGAGGTGCCTTGCCCTCCTGGGGCAGGACGAAGCCCCAGGACATCTGCACGAGTTCCCGCTCGCCATCCGAAGCGACCCTAACCACCGGGGCCTCGTGACCCGGAAAGATCGCGTCTTTGGGTGATGTGGCAGCGGCACGATTGCCTGAGATCCGGAACAGCCGGATCATGGCCTCTCGACTAGCGGTAAGCGAATAGAGATTACACATCGCGGCCTGCCATGGTCACCGGGCTCCGTTCAACGAACTGTCGTGTGGCTCGGGCCAGCAGTGCGCCTTCCGCTCCCCACACTTTGTGCACCTCAGTCGCCGGGCGATCAGCAGTAACGGCGTGTCCCTGGGCACCTTTGTGGAATCGCACCATTCGATCGCTGGGACCATCCGCGTATGGCAGCACGCATCACAGCGCAGCCATAGCTTCCGCCCGAGGGCCTGAACTGACAAAGGCGTCACGCGCTGCCAAGCGTCGTCTTTGGGTATCGCGTGCCAATTCATCGAAGTCCGTCCGCCCTTCGGCCCGCTCAAGCGAGCACATTTCGCGCACGATCGGCGCCCGAACCATCGTCCAGAGTCGCGAGAGTACACAGCTGTACGCCCCGGTACAAACGAGCGCTGCAACGGCAATGCCCGCCTCGACGACCCTCCTAGACAAGCGGCAATTCGAGGTGCCAGAACAAGCCATCGACCGATGAGCCATCGCGCCATCGGCCGACATTTTGACAGGAGTTTTCATGAGTAAAACGCGAAACTATAGCAAGAACCTGCTGATGCTGTCAGGCGGACCCAACTCGTCCTCCTACGCGCTTTGGCTGCTGCAGAATGCTGTTGAATTCGATTGCTTACACTTCCGCGATACGAGTACGGCGGGGAACATCGCTTTCGAAGCCGCTCAAGCGGATGCATCGAGGTGCGCCGGAAAGTTTCACGTCCGCGATGTCTCCTCGCTGCGGGACTTCTTAAGCCCTGGCCAAGATCAACCGCTACTGGAGTTTCCCTACCACGAAGAAGGCGCAGACCCGACCAGCCTTATCTTGATGCTCGGTCTGGCGGCCAAATTCGCCCGAAACCACGGCTATGGAACGATCTATATGGGCATCCCATCTGGCGACGTGGGAGAAGTGGAGCGCTTCATGGAAATATGGGAGCGGCTCTTGTGGTCGTACGAAACAACCGATCCGCAGTACGGCCATTACGTCAACCCAACACTGCATTTTGTGACATTCGACCCTGATGTCATGCACGCCATAGAGGCAACAGAGCAGGCTGCCTAACCTAGTGCGAGCAGCGTGGCCCCCGATTAGCATCGGGGGCCTTTTTTTTACGTCTTTAAGACTACGCCGAGCCCTGATCGGAGCTGTGATCGTCTAGGCACATCGGTCGCCAAAGCTAGATGGGATTGGCTGGTGCAGTCCGCCCGCACTTCGCGTTTGACATCGAGCCGCTTCCGTCGACGCTCGACGAAGACCCTCGTGTGCACGCCGCGCGTTATCGCCTTAAAGCCAGGTCAGCAGAGAGAAGCGGGCAATCGCGAATATTTTCTGCCGTCTTCGAGCAGGATCAGTTGGGTCCAATACGATCTGGCAACCGCGTTTCCTGTTGTGTGACATTTGATCCCACAAAGGCGGTTGTGACCGTGCTGCACTTACCGACGGATCGCCGAAATGCAATCTCTTGGGTGCTGTCCAGAAAGCCAAGGACTCCAGTTTCTGCTGGTGGGCATTTTTGGTCGCCGACCAGTTCCGCCAATGTCAATTGCAACGGCGAGAATGGAGATAGGAGGTTCGAACACAACCGTTGCAAACGTCGAGATGTTAGGGGGACATTGCGGCTCGAACGCACATGTCCCCGAACGTTTCAAAGCGCGCCCATAAATACTCGGCGCAACACACGACTTCCCAAGTCGAAAGAAGCGTATTTCACCACCTCGGAGCCACTCTCCGGGGACGCCCGAGGTGTGCCGTTTCGCTGGCAACAGTGACGACAACCAGGCGGATTCTGTAACGGAGTAGATGAGTAATGACTGAACAGTTTTACAACCTGAAAGAGGCCTCTGGCCTTCTCAACATCCCGTACTTCAAGCTCCAGAGGGCGGCAAAACGCGGTCTGATCCCGACGCACCAGCTCTACAATTCGAAGCGAATGGTTCGGCTCAGCGAAATCGAGCAGGCGATGAGGTCGAATAAGACGGGCGAAGAAGGAGGCGAGGAATGAACCTTGACCTCGTAAGCGCGACGGATCGATCGCAAAGCGAAGGAGAGGCGGCGCAAGCTGCCTCTCCGGCCCCCGGCATTTATTCCACGTGGGCCCCGAAGTACCGCACGGCCGGCTTTTGGCCGCTTCCGATCGCGCCCGGCTCTAAAGCTTGTCGGATTAACTGCTGGCAGGTCCCCATGTCGGACCGCGATTTCGAGGCCAGCCTTGTCAAATTCCCCGCCCACGGAATTGGACTTCTCATGGGCAGCCGGTTCGAAGACGGCACGACACTCGCAGCCCTCGACGTTGACGACGACCGATACATCGAGGTCTCGAAAGCACTACTTGGCAACCCGCCGTGCATTCGCCGCGGCCGTAGAGGCGTCGGCATCTTCGTGCGGATTCAGGGTGAGCCTCGATATGTCGCCTTCAAAGCGCGCGGCGCCCCGCAAAGGCACAGCGAGCTTCTGACGTGCAAAAAGGTGTTCGTCTTGCCGCCGACCATCCACCCCGAACTTGGCCAGCCGTACGAATGGCTCACGCCGCCACTGCTCGACGTCGACTACCGCGACCTTCCATTGATCCAGGAGTAATTTATGACAGACGTTTCCATGAAGCTATTGAATGCGGCTCTGAACAGTGCGGACTTGCCTAACTTGATGACCGGCCAGGAAACCCACGGTGCAGCTTTGAAGTTCGTCAGCGCGCTCGTCCGAGCTGGCGCCGACGACGAACTCATCGAGAGCCTCGTCAAAGCGGCTCTACCGCCAAGCTACGGCGGCAATACGCTGGCCGAACTGCCCGCCATGATCAAGGGTGCACGCGACAAGGGCTTTGCCGAGCACTCAGACGAAGTCGAGGCGTCGGAAGGCGGGACCGCGAAGCAACGCTTTGCCCGAAGAGACAAGGCGCAGGTAGCTCTTGAAGCCACTTTGCAGGTGGTCAACCTTTTTCATGATGGGAACAGGAGCTATTTGTCGGTTCCGACTGAGGCCGGTGGACACCTGTGCCACGCGGCGGAAGGCGCCGGTGCACAGAAGATCATCCGTAAGGCGTTCTACGAAGTAAGCGGCGGTCAGTCGATTCCTGCACGAACCGTGGCCGACGTCGTGGGGATGCTGGTTGCTCTGGCCCAAGATGACGGACAGCAGCGCCCGGTTTACCGGCGGGTTGGTCGGGACGAAGGTGTGATCTTCGTTGATCTTGGCACGGCGACTGGGGAAGTCGTCCAAATCAACCCCCAGGGCTTTTCTGTCCTTCCGACAGCCCCCCTGGCGTTTGTGCGCGATGACACCATGGAGTCACTTCCCTATCCCGAGGCGGGTGGTGACCTTCACGAACTTGCAGATCTCCTACAGGTCGATGGCGAAAATACCAACCTGCTCTTCGGCTTCCTGCTGAACTGCCTTCGCGGCGTGGGTCCCTATATGTGTTTGATGGTCGAGGGGCCCCAAGGCAGCGGGAAAAGCGTCCTCTGCGAAGCAATCAAGAGGCTGATCGATCCAAACACCGCCCATCGCATGCGGCTGCCCAGCGACGAACAAGAACTGATGCTGCACGCGATGAACTTCTTTCTCCCGGTCTACGACAATGCCTCGGGCATGAAGGGCGACATTTCCGACACCTTATGTTCGATCGCGACGGGGGCAACGATTGTCAAACGGACGCTGTTCACCAACCTAGATCTCAGTGTCGTCCGCGCACAACGGCCATTTATCATCAACGGCATCGGCGATTTTGCGAACCAACGGGATTTGCTACAGCGAGCGATCTTCATTCAATTGAAAGCGCTCGAGCAACGCTCGCCCGAGAAGGAGCTATGGACGAGCTTCGAAGCGAAATTGCCTAAAATTCTCGGCGCCCTATATGCCGCTGCCTCGCTTGCTTTGCGCGAGGAGATGAACACGCCGCCGCCGGAAGACATTCGCATGATCGATGCAGCAAGGTGGGTCACAGCGGCTGAACCAGCCATTGGGGTTCAGCAGGGCGCCTTCGTTGCCGCGCTGAAAGTGCGGCAACTCGAAGTGTCAATCGAGCGCAATTCTAGCGACCCCGTGGTAGAACCGCTCCGCCAGGTTCTAGAGGCTGGCCCTTTCTACGGCACGGTTGGCACGCTGCACGCGAAGATCTGCGCAGCCTGGCATGGGATTGCTGGGATGCCGAATACGCCGTTGGCGCTGTCCCGGTATCTCAAACGTATGGGCGATGAGCTCGCTACCATCGGCATCCATGTGCAATTCGAACCGAAGACCAACAAGGGCAAACCTGTGCGCATCTGGAAGGACGGCCAATCCCCTCACGCTGGTCAAGCCGTACAGGCCGAGACGGAAACCGGACTATTTAGACTGCTGCAAAGCGGAAAGACAAAGCGGCAGAAACAGTGTGAGTGACGATGGTGACGACTCACCCCAGGGGGGGGGGGGAGGTATGTGGAATATTTAAATCCCAGACCATCCGACACATAATTTTAACCGTCACCATCGTCACCGCTAGCACCCGACCCCCAGCTCGCGAAGCGGTACATCAGGATAGTCAGGGAGGCCCGTCCCACGGGCCTCTCGCGGCTCGCAGAGCCGCCTGGAGGCTTCCAGAACCGCCCTCGGTTACATCGCCGGTTACAATGCGGCATTCCGAAAAATTGTGCCGAGCCCCTCCGCCTGTTTCGATCCTCGGGCACAGGGGGCATCGGCCATGGCACTCAACATCAACATCACGAAGCGCGTTCGGAGGCGCCAGCAGTCGTCCGGCAAGACCGTCGAGCAGGTGCGCTACGTCCTGAACTGGCGCGATCCCCGGACCGGCGCCCGTGAGCAGCGGTTTTTCGAACGCCAGAAAGACGCTGTGGCCCGCCGGTCTCAGATCATCGCCGGCTACGACCGCGGGAACTTCACCGACGTCCGCCACAAGCTTACCGTCGCCGATGCAATCGAGGCATGGCTCGCGGTCAAGAGCAGCAGCGTACGGCCGAACACTTTCGCCAGCTACGTCTTCCAGGCCCGATACGTCACCGGCCCTCTAGCGACCGCTGAGGCCCGTAGAGCGACGGTGCGGTCCGGCACCGGCAACCGCTCACCCGCAAAAACGTTCGAGCTCCTCGGACGTATACGGGTCCAGGACCTGACGACGAAAGACATCCGGGTCTGGCATCGCCGGATCACCGAAGAGGTCTCGGTCTACTCGGCCAACAAGGCGCTGATGATACTCAAGAGCGCAATGGCCTTGGCCGCCGAAGACCACGAGTTCCGCCCCCCGGCAATACCGACCGGGCTCCAGAGACGCCCAGAGCGCCCCCGGAAGCTGGTTCTGACGCCCGACCAGGTCGCGGTGGTGCTTACCGGCGCCAAAAAGGACACCGAGACCGGGGTCTACTACGCCGCCCCCTTCCTGATGGGTACCCGGCCCAGCGAGCAGCTGGGCCTGCTCTGGGATGAGGTGGACTTCGATGCCAATCTGATCCGCATCTGCCGCATCCAGCTCAAGGATGGGTCACTGGCGGACGTAACGAAGACGTCGGCTGGTCGGCGCGAAATTCCGATGTCGCCGCTGCTGCGGGAGATGCTGCTGGAGTGGCGGGTGCGCTGCCCGCGCAAAGACGGCAAGCTGGAGCGGGTATTCCCGAACTTAGGATGTCGCCGTGCGTGGCCCCTCCCGCGAGAAGGCGGTGGTGGGGCGCTGCTTTACAACAACTTCCGGGCTCGCATCTGGGCCCCGGCCATGCGCCGACTGGGTCTACCGGCTGTCACGCCCCACAGCGCCCGGCACGCGTTTATATCGACGCTTCAGGCCCAGGGCGTGGAGGTCGGCCTCGTGGCGAAACTAGCGGGGCACAAGAGCGCTGTCGTCACGCTGTCGCACTACACGCACGCGATGAGGGGCGGCGAAGAAGCCATGGCGGCACTGGACTTGGCATTCCGCACTAAGGACTAGATTGCCTTGGCCGCGGCTCCACGAACTCTTCAGACCGTAGGGCTTGCGCGCAAGAAGAGATGGACAATCACGCTATGCCTCCTCTTTTCGCAAAGGGGTGCACTTGCCCCTTGCGAATCAATCGACCGCTCTACACCAGAGCATTTACTGCAGAGGCATGACAATCAATGACCCTGCAATGGTTTCTAGATGCCATCACTTATGGGCGTCTTGGCCACTGCTTCAGCGAGCCTACGAAGTGCTTCAGCTTCACGACCAAGAAGCGCCTCCTTCATAGCGTGCCGCACAACGTCATCTAACGGTTGGTGATTGAATTCGCGGGTCGAGCCGATAACGAAATTATATGGTGTGATGTACCTAGCGCGAAGAGCCGCGCCGCTCCCGCGGCTACCATTGTCGTATTCGTCACGGGTAATGAAACTTCCATCCTCAGCTTCCGCGTACTCTTCCCAATCAAAATCCCAAAGTGACGACTTACCAGCGATGTTTGGATACAGACCCGTGGGTTGCATCGCGCGCGTCTCAACGTAAACAAATCCTCTGGCAGGATCAGCGCCAGGCACCGAAGCAATACGTGAAATGTCGAGATGGCATGGTCCCATGAGATGGGTTCCATCGGCGCACCTCTCAAATTTTTCGATTTGCAAACAATCACCCCTCCACCACCAAGCGTCGATAGGGAGTGGTTGGTCTAGAAGCTTCAGGAGGCGTCGTGAGATACCGTCCGGTTCGGTGTACCAAGTAACACCTACATCACCATTGAAAACTTGAATGAAACGATTTGAAAATGTTTCTAGCCCCGCGGTCACTTTCGCCTCCCCTACAATCAATGAAACGACTGGGAGCAATCCCGGCCCGCCTAGCATTAGTTTGACGGGTATCCCTTGTCGAGATAGCGTATCAGTGACGGGTCGGGGTAGGGTACGCGTTATGGTGGATTTTTCTTCTCTCGCATTCGATTTCCCTCATTTCAAAGAATTCGTCGCTGCGGTCGTCGGCGTTCCAACGTTCGCTTATGGTTGCTACCGGCTAGGTCGCCGAAAAGGCAGCGTTGCTGACCGTTCGATCATCAAATCCATCCGCGAAGAGCTGGCGCAAACCGAAGAGCATCTCGCAAATCTTCAGACGAAGTTTGCCGCCCTTGAAGACACCGTGCGCGACCCGCGAGATTTCTGGATCAGACCTCCCGATCCCATGACCTTGTCTGGTCAACAGGCCGCGCTCCAGACGAGCATGCCCATCATCTGCGTGGTCAACTTCAAGGGTGGAGTCGGCAAGACCACGATCTGCGCCAATTTGGCGGCTCATTTCGCACAAGCCGGCAAACGTGTGTTGATGGTCGACTGCGACTATCAAGGATCGCTCTCTGACACGGCCCTATCCCAAGCACGAGTCGAGCGTTTTTCGGCAAACTCCCACAACATGATTGAGTCGGGCCATGAATCAACTTGGCTCCGTGGTGGCGCCGAACGGCTATCTGCAATTAACAGCAACCTCTGGCTCTACCCGGCCTCCTACGAGTTCAGCCGCGCAGAAGTAAAGATGATGTTCAGGTGGCTCGTTGGGCAGGACCCGGAGATCCGGTTCAACATGTCGTCCTACCTTCAGTCCGACGCATTCAAGTCGGATCCCAGTACGAGCTTCGATCTCGTGTTGATCGACGCCCCACCTCGTCTACTGACTGGTTCAGTAAACGCCTTAACGGCGGCCACTCATGTCCTGATACCGACAATCTTGGACGGACAATCGCACTTGGCGACACTCAACACGCTCGCGGCAATCCGCCAATTCCAGATGAAGCTCAACCCAAGCCAGAAGGTGTTGGGGGTTGTGCCTTCAATGGTTACCCAATCCACCGGATATACGAGCTTCGAGCAGGAGTACATCGACGAACTTGAGCGCCAGATCCCAGATTTTTACGGGTCGTTGGTGCCTGTTCTCAAAAGCCGACCGATCCTGCGACGAGCGGAACTTGCTAAGGCAGGTGGCAGCGAGATAGTTGTAAGCAATCAGTCTAACGCACAAGCAACGCGCCAAGTGCGCGAGATGTTTGCTGATCTGGCGGCCTACATTGAGGCCAACGTTGCCTGGCGCCGCAATGACGGTGTCGAGGGTCCGGTTATAGGATTGCCGGGCCGCCCCAAACAGAGGGCAGTCTCTTGAAGGTCAAGTTCTTGCGAGAAGCCATCCGAAGCTCTGGTGCTGACGCGGATGATTTAAACGAGTTGGTGACCTTGCTCGCTGAGATTGACGATGCTGAAATCTCCGAGCTAGTCGTCGCCATCAAGATACCTGTCGCAAAAGTTGCCGCCACCCTTGCGAAACGTCGAGCAGCAGCCGAGGAAGCCGACGCTGTCATTGCTTCTTTTGTGACCGAACTTGAACGCACGAAGTTGGACAATGCCGCGTTTGAAGACGTCGTAGATCGGATCAAAAAGTCGAAGAAAGTAAAGCTAATCGACGCCGTTCAAATAGCGAGCCGTTTTCTGGGTGAGCACAGGTCATTTAAGTCTAAACCAGAAGTTGCCAAGGCAATCCTGAAAAGGCAGATAGGCGACATTCGGTCTTCTGAGCGCAAAGCTCAGGCAAATGACATTTTCTAGACTGTAACACCACAACTAAGCATAGCTTGCTACCTTCTCACCTTATCAATCCCGGGATCGGAGAATCTGCGAAACCGCTCGACCTTGATAAGCAGACTTTGGCAGAGGGCTAGTGTCAGGTTTAGCTAAATGGTTCTTGGGTCTCCAACCAAATCGGTCCATTGAGCTTCCACCATCGCATCTCCGTCAGCCACCGGACCAGAGTTTAGGCTATGTCCATATCGTCACGTTCTTAAACGTTGCCGACGACGGAAGTACGCTTTCATCAATTTGACCAGCAAGTTCCCGAGAGCGTGGCGCCCAAAGGTTGGCGTGCAGTCGCATCGGAAGATGTGGAACCGGGGTGGGGTCCCACCCAACCCGATGGTGAACAATTTTGCCGTCAACAGACCAGGAGATGAACCCAGGCCGCCAGTCAATCGTGTAGCGGTGAAAGTCCGATGCTGCGTCGAAACCGAGTTGGATCCGGCACGGCGTCCCACGGTACCCAAATCCCAACGTTGCTCCCTCATCGCCTGGATTGAAGTAGACGTTGGTGAGCATCGAATACGGATCATCTCCAGTGATCTCGACATCGATCTCCTGCCGTGGGGAATCCCTGTGAAGAAAAAATCCGGTGACGAGCCCAGAACCACGCGCAGCCATTATCTCTGCCTCGAAACGCCCGTGTCCGAACTGGCGTGCGGAAGCAAACGCTCCCGAGCGATATGGGCGATCAAATTCCTTAGCCTTGCTAAAAACTAACACAGCACCGTCGTCACAATAGACCAAGCCATCGCGGACAAACTTGGCGAGGTTTCCGGGGAATGTCTCCACGCGGCCTGTGAATGACGAACTTGCCGAAGTCATGGTCGAATGGATGATCCGAGCTCCCGCACACAAAACGCTTTCATCCAAGCAAGGTGGAAGGGGCGGGTTGCTCGAAGGGAGAGCGGTCCAAGGAGTATCATCCATTGGATCAACCCATCTCGCTTTAGGAGCAGGCGACCGCGGTGCAATCGGCCGGTCATCCCGAAACATTCTCCATGCGCGTGGCGTACCTTGAGGAAACGCTTGAGTCGGTGGCGCGATGCCAAGTAAAGCGCAGATCGGGCCCCATGAGGCTTGTCCCGACCCGTCCAACGACAAAACCGAAGTTCTGGACTTAGGTAGCATTTTCGGCAGAGCCCCACGATTTGTGAGTGCGTCCTGCTCAAGTAGAAACTTAGATTTCTCGAGTGCAACGGCGGCTGACACCGCGCACGGCATCAGAGGCGCGTCTACTAGTGCATCGAACGTCTTCAGAAGATGCATCAATTCGTTCGCTGGGATAGATCTTTCATCATCATCGAAGGCTCGCACGCGCAGCCCTAACATCGACAACGCCATTGCTAAGCCGTCCATATTCCCACCTGCTGTCCAGGCCAGGACTGGGCCCACAGAGGCTTTAGGTGGTTCGGGAACTATACTTGAATCAACGACCCCGGCACGGGCGAGAAACGGTAGGACCGAATAGGCATTTTCCGATTTCTCATTGGGACGTTGCAGGATTGCCGGTGATGCAAGCGCGAGCGCGCCCAATGCTTCGAAGCGAAAATTGATCCACATATCAACAGGGCCAACGACAGGCATCGACCGCAAAAGCATTTCAGCGCCCCGCCGGGACAGCACGTAACCCGAAAGAAACCACAGCCCACGCTCTGGGCGAAACAACACGTCGCAGACGTCGGCTCGCGATGCTGTGCCGCCAGCGTCCTCGTAGGAAAGGTAGAGCAGATGCGGACCGCCCATTTCAGTTTGGCGGTCACCGGCTGCGCACCATCCTCGGTCGATCGCCGCAGCAGCATTAGGTCGAAACCAAACGTCGTCCTCTAGAATGAGAACGTGGTTGCAAGAACCCGCGACGATGAACTTCCAAGCTTCCACATGCGACTGAGCGACGGCCACTTCCTGTCGGGTCATCCTAACCGACTCCTCGACGCCGAAACACTCCTCCAGTCGCCTATCCGGCTGCACGTAGAGCTGATCAGCAAGCTTATAGGCTTGATCCACGTCGGCCGTCGCGGCGACGGCGCGGCTGTCACGCGCGTCTACGGCGGGCAGCCTGCGCGCCAAACTGGCCAGGGAGACGCCGTCGGAAGTCCTGAACCGGCGCAACTCGCGGAGTGTGCGACGTAGGCGCTGCGGCTGTCGGTCCAGGTTGACGATCAGGATCATCCCAATCTTCCCCTCGCCCGCGCCAAACGCGGAAATTCGGCCTCCGCTGAAAAAGCTCAGCGTGGCGCGCCAGGAGCGGAACGCAAGCCGTCGTAGTCGGCCGGATGCTTTCTCAAGTCTCATCGTAAGAGTTCACCGCGTATCGGCGCCTCAGCATCCGTACACGTTGCGCCAATTGCGCGCATCGTCACGATAGGTCAGGTCCCAACGCATCTCAGCGATGGCATCCCAGTCGCGCAGCAGTTCAAAATCGGGAGGCGAGCCCGCCAGCTGCAATTCTCGCGCATGGGCGGCCAAGGCGGCAGTCAAGTTGCCAGGGCCGGTTGTTGACTGAATCTCAGGAAATCGAGTGTCGTCGAGCAGCTTCGCCGTCGAATCGCGAAGCGCGCGCCGAAGCACCGGATGACCGGCAGGCGCGGCGATCGGGTCGTTGTTGACGTAGAAAATACGATTGTCGGCCGGAAGATCTGATTGCCAGATACACGCCGACGGCATCATCGCCCGGGCGGCAATGTCATAGCACAGCGGCTGCACCTTCAGCCTTCCGTCCCGAAAGATACTTGTCCAGCCATCTCCAAGCAGAACGTCGTCTGCATCGACGTAAAGCCCTCCCTCCGCCAGCAAGAAACACATCCGCAGATAGTCGCAGCGCATTGCCGGGTGACTGCAGCGCTCGAACGCGCGTCGCTCTCGATCGCTATAATTTCGGGCGATGTAAGCAGCGCTGCTTGCATCGTCGAACATGTGAAACTCAAACCCGTCTTCGGCGAGGCAATTCCAACTGTCGAGGCAAGCGCGGACATCATCAGGAAGATCCGACTTATCGTGCCAATATCTAATCAGCCGTCTGGGAATGGTGGCCGATGCCGAACCAATTGGTTCCATGCCGCTAATCTCGGCATCAATCTGCTGCAAGACTATTCCTCGGATGAAAGTGGAACGAAGATCGTCGTTTCGCTCAAAATCCGGGGGAAATGGATCTATTTCTATCATGGAGAGGCGGACCTAGGGGTCGTATTGACGAACGTTTGTTCACTCCGCTGGTTCAAGTAAACTCTTTCCGCTTCCAGCCACACCAGAGCCCCGGTCTAGGCAATACGCTTGGTAACGTTCTGAACCTTTACGGAGATAGGCACGCCCTTCAACAACAAACCCGTCGAGACCACGCTCGTTGGCATACACGTGAAGATCGGCAAGGCTATTGATAAACCCCTTGCCCTTGAAATTAAGAGCGGAGCTTTGGACCCTTTTCGTTCCTTTCCAATACTACGCCAAACTACGCTCAAGGGCTTGAAACGGTTGGAATAAATCCGCCGTG
>LNFM01019979.1_pt1 | contig 32696 bp, 31 predicted proteins | sample 596031 | NCBI WGS metagenome assembly LNFM01 (sample SAMN04254537, study PRJNA301005) | activated carbon metagenome | isolation source: dual media filters at the Ann Arbor, Michigan drinking water treatment plant | place: USA: Ann Arbor | reverse complement strand
AGGGATCCGAGGGGTCCGAGAACGCGTCGCCCTCCAGCGCGCCGCCGTCGGGGCTCGCGATGAGGACCTCGTAGCCGGCCTCGGTGAAGCGCAGATACGGGTGGGTGAGCTCGGCCCACCAGAAGCCCACCGGCCAGCCGGTGAGCGGGGAGGTCGCGGGGTTGGCGGCGACCATGAGGATGCGCCTGGGGCCGGCCGTGGAGTCGGTGCGTGCGGGCACGGGCCACCTTTCATTACGTAGCTGTATCGGAATGTTGGGGACCCTAGCCCGGCCCTGCCGCAATTGCAATACAGCGATGTCACGTAACATGCGCCGGATGGCTGAGGCATCCACCCCGTCACCCGGGCGGCCGCGCGACGCGGCCATCGACGCCTGCATCCTGGATGCGGCGCTCGGGGAGCTGGCCGCGAAGGGCTACGCCGGGTTCTCGCTGGCCTCCGTCGCCGCGGCGGCGGGGACCACGCGGCCGGCGATCTACCGCCGCTGGAAGGACCGGTCCGCGCTCGTGGTGGACGCCATCGCCCACCTGGCCGCCGTTCGACGATCTGGTCGCCGAGCTGGAGCACTTCCGCCACTGCATCACCACCGCCGCGGCGCTGCCGCTGGCCGGCCTCATGCTGGCCGACGACCTGGACCCCGCGGTGCGGGCCCAGTACCACGAGCGCGTCGTCGCCCCCCGCCGGGAGCGGCTACGGGCGATCCTGGACGCCGCCGTTGCCTCCGGTGAGCTCCCCGCCCACGCGGACCTCACGGTGGCCGGATCGTTCCTCACCGGATCCTGGTACTCGTTCGCGCTCGCCGGGAACCCCGTCCCGGATGACTGGGCCCAGCGGGTGGCGCGCCTGGTGTGGGCCGCCTGCCGCGCCGCGTGAGCGGCCCGGTCAGCCGATGACGATGCGCCGCGCCGAGTAGCCGTCCGGATCCACGGCGGTCGCGACCCAGACGGTGAACGCGCCCGCGCGGAGCCGGCGGTTCTCCACCGCGGAGAGATTCCACGTGCCCGTCTGGCGCGTCCGGCACGGGGCGCACAGCGTGAGCACGGGGCCCGCGTCGCGCCGGATCTCGGCGCGGGTGACCTTGGCGTCGATGCCCTGCAGGATGAGGTCCCAGTCAAGCCGCCGGCCCTCCAGGACGCCGTTCAGCACGCGCACGCCGCGCGTCTCGGTGCGTGGCGGGTGGGACGGCAGCTGACGCAGGGCGGACCGCACCGCGACGACCACCTGGCCGCGCAGCTCACCGCCGGGGTTCGTGGCGGTCACGAGCTCCACGTACGCGCCCCCCGCGCGCACCGCGGCGGCGAACGGGAGGGGGAGCCGCGCGGTGCGGACACGCTGGCGCCCGACGCAGGGCTCGCACAGGACCGCGACCATGCGGCCGGTCGATCCGCGCCGGCCGAGGCGCAGGTTCGCCCGCGTCACCGGTCCGCTCGTGCCGGCCGAGGTGACCCGCCAGGTGAGCCGGCCGTCCACGCGGAGCGTGGCGTTGAGGCGCCCCCAGGCCGCGAACGGCACGCCGGCGGGCGCGGTGGGGACCACCTGGTCGGCGCTCATCCCGGCGGTGAGCACGGCGCCGTCGGCGGCCGCGGCGGGCAGGATGATCGCCGCCGCGGTGAGGAGCACCGCCCAGGGGCGGCGCGGGCTCAACGCGGGTTCCGGCCCCCGTGCAGGGATCGGCGCCCGAGGGTGACGTCGTCGTCGCCGCGCAGCTTGGCCCACACGCGCTCCTCGTCCAGCCCGAAGCGCTCGATGAGCTGGGGGAGCCGGAGGATGAGCTTGTTGTCGGCGAGGTGGATCCCCACGACCTTGCCGTCGCCGGTCACGACCATGACGCCCGGCTCGCCCTCGACGTCCTCGGTTCCCATGTCGGCGAACGGCTGGACGGGGGAGATGGAGAGATAGATGGCCATGGTCGGAAGCTCCGCGGTCGGTTCGGACCCCGGAAGCCTACGCCTTGATGATGACCGGCATGCCGAGGGTGACCTCCTCGTAGAGGGCCTCCACCTCGGGGATGTGCATGCGCATGCAGCCGTGGCTGGCCCGCGTGCCGATCGAGTAGTCGGCGTAGGTGCCGTGGATGCCGATGGCCGGGGCGGACGTGCCGATCCACCGCGTGCCCAGCGGGTTTCCGGGCCCGGGCGGGATGACCCCGAGGCCCTTGGCCCACGGGGAGTCCGGGGGGAACCACGCCGGGTTCTTCTGCATGTCGATGACCTTGAACGTGCCCGTGGGCGTCGGGTACGCGACCTGGCCCGTCGCCACCTTGTACTTCATGACGACGCGGCCGTCGCGGATGAGCCGGAGCGTGAACTCCGAGAGGTCCACCACGATGCGGCCCACCATGGCCTCGCGGGTCTTCGCGTCCACCACGCCGGTGCGCGGCAGCTTGTGCTTGCGCTGGTAGCGGATGACCGCCTGCCGGGTGCGCGGGCTGAAGGTCTTCGTGACCTTGCCGCGCAGCACGCGGGCGTCCTTGAGCCGCTGGTTCAGGGTGCGGGCGTCCTCGCCGCGCGCGCCGATGCGCAGGTCGCTGGCGCCGAACTCCTCGGCGCTGTCCACGAGGACGCGCACGCGCTTGCGCGAGACGTTGCCGGCGCGGTCCTTGGCCCAGACGTCCACCGTGGACAGGCCCTGCGGCAGGTCGCCCACCGCCAGGGAGAAGCGGCGGCCGTCCAGCTCGAGGGGGGCGCTCGTGACCGACGCCTCCACCAGCCCGGGGTCGTCGGAGACCACCAGGGCGGCGGTGCCGGGCATGGAGATGGCCTCCTTGCCGTTCACCGTGGCGCCGTAGGTGAGCGAGCGCGGGTCGTCCTTCACGACGGTCCCGATGACCCGGGGGGCCGCGGTGTCGGTGAGCACCGTGCCGGGCTTGGGGTCGGCCAGGGCGATGACCGGGGCGATGGTGTCCACCACCAGGTCCTGCGTGCTGCGCGTGGTGTTGCCGGCGCGATCCGCGGCGGACACCGTGGTGGCCACGTCGCCCTCGGGCAGCGTGGCGGTGACCGCGTACGCGCCGTCGGGTCCGGCCGTGCCGCTGGCCTCGCCGCCCTTCCAGGAGACCGCGACGGTGCTGCCGGGCTCCGCGGTGCCCGCGAACGCGACGGACCTGCGCTTGCTGATGTCGCCCTGCCGGGGTGACTTCGCCTGCAGCGACGGGGGCGCGGTGTCGACGTCGAAGCTCCACTCGCGCTCGACCGAGCGGGCGAAGAGGTTGGAGGTGCCGAAGCTCACGTCCACCCGCTGGGGTCCGTCCTTGAGCCCGGTGGTGGGGATGACCAGGCGGTCCTTGGCGGCGCGGACCGAGGCGGTCACGTCGGCGCCGTTGACCCGGACGGCGAGATCGGTGAGCCGGTCGGCCCCGTCCAGGCGCACGACGATCTGCGGCGCGTCGGTCGCGACGGCCGAATCCGGTGCCGGCGACACCTCGGCGATCTGCGCACGCGAGGTGTATTGCGACGCGCCGAACGCCCCTGCGCCGATCAACGCGGCGCCGGCGATGCCGCCCGCCGCCCAGCGCATCCGGTTGGAACTCATCTGCACCGCCGCCCGTGGTGTGGTCGTGTCATCCGCGATGACGACCCTCGCTGGGGCGCCATCGTATCCACGCCGCGAGTATCCTGGCCGGATGGAGGGGAAATTGCCGACGAACGGTGAGATCGCGGACGCGTTCACCCTCCTGGGTGACCTGCTGGAGCTGGACGGGGCGGTGCGGCACCGCGTGCTCGCGTACCGGCGCGGGGCCGCCCGGGTGCGCTCCGCGCCGGGATCGGTGGCCGAGATGGCCCTCGCGGGCCGGGCCACCGACCTGCCGGACATCGGGGCCACGCTGCAGGCGAAGATCGTGGAGCTGGCCCAGACGGGGAGCATCGCCGCGCTCGAGAAGGCGCGGGAGCGGACCCCGGAGGGGCTGGTGCGCCTGGCCCGGCTGGAGGGGCTCGGCCCCAAACGGGCGATGGCCGTGTGGACCGCCCTGGGCGTGACCGACATCGAGGGCCTGCGGGCCGCGGTGGAGGCCGGCCGGCTGGGCGAGGTCCCCGGGATGGGCCCGGCCACCGTGGCGCAGGTGACCGCCCAGCTGGCCGACCCCGCCGCCGGCGAGGCCGGCGCGGAGCGGGTCTCGCTGGGGCTGGCCCTGCCGCAGGCCGAGGACCTGGCGCGGGAGCTGCGGGCGGTGCCGGGCGTGCGGCGCGTCGAGGTCGCCGGGTCGCTGCGCAGGGGCCGCGAGACCGTCCACGACGCCGACATCGTGGTGGCCGCGGACGACCCGGCGGCGGTGGCCGCCGCGCTGGAGGCGAGCCCGCTGGTGGCGATGAGCGCCGGTGGTGGGGACCAGCGCCGCGCGGTGATGACGCACCCGGGCCTGCGGATCGAGGTGGCCGTGGCGCCGCCGGAGCGCTTCGGGAACCTGCTCCAGCACGCCACCGGATCGGCCCGGCACAACGTGCGCCTGCGCGAGCTGGCCCTGCGACGGGGGCTGTCCATGAGCGAGCACGGCCTCACCGCGGGCGACGGGACGGTGACGGTGCACGCCGACGAGGCGGAGGTGTACGCGGCCCTCGGCCTCGCGTGGATCCCGCCGGAGCTCCGCGAGGACCGGGACGAGCTGGCCGTCGCCGCCGAGGGGCGCGTGCCGCGGCTGGTGGAGCGGGCCGACATCCTCGGGGAGATCCACGTCCACAGCGACTGGAGCGACGGGCGCGTGGACATGGCCACCATGGCGGCGGCCGCCCGGGACCGCGGATACCGGTACATCGGGATCGCCGACCACTCGCAGTCGCTGGCCATGACGCGGGGGCTCACCCCCGACCGCGTGAAGCGCCAGTGGGAGGCCATCGACGCCCTGAACGCCCAGATCGAGGGGATCACGGTGCTCAAGTGCACCGAGGTGGACATCCTCGCCGACGGACGGCTGGACTTCGACGACGATCTGCTGGCCGGCTTCGACCTGGTGGTGGCCAGCCTCCACTCGGGGCTGCGGGCCACCGGCGCGGAGGGCACCGCGCGGGTGCTGGCGGCCGTCGAGCACCCCCACGTGGACGCCATCGGCCACCCGCGCGGCCGCATGATGGGGCGCCGGGACGGCCTGCAGCTCGACATCGAGGCCATCGCCGAGCGGGCCGCCGCGACGGGGACGCTGCTGGAGATCAACGGGCAGCCCCGCCGCCTGGACCTGGACTCCGACCTCGCCCGCACCGCGCTGGCGGCGGGCGCGCGCCTGCTGCTGAGCTCCGACGCCCACGGCCCCGAGGACCTGTGGTTCCTGGACCTCGCGCTCCGCGTCGCCCGCCGCGCCGGGGCCGGTCCGGAGGACATCGCCAACACCCGCCCGCCCGCGGACTGGCGGGCGTGACCGGTCCCGTCCGGGGCTCAGCCCAGGGCGTCCAGCAGGTCGCCGAGCATGGCGAGCACGCCCTCGGGGCCCTGGACATGGACGTCCGCGGCCGCCAGCACCGCCGCGGGGACGCCCTCGCCATCGGCGGCCACCGCCAGGGCGCCGTCCAGATCTCCGCGGGCGACCATGCGGCGCAGCTCGGCCCAGCCGTCGGCGTCGGTGTGGTCGTCGCCCACGTAGGCGGCGCGCCGCACGCCGGCCGCTCCCACCAGCGCGTGGATGGCGGTGCCCTTGTGGACCACCACCGGCGGCCGCACCTCCATCACCATCCGGCCCCAGGTCACCACGAACCCGTCCCGGGCCGCCGCGGGGGCGAGCCAGCCGCGGGCGGCGTCCTCGGCGCGCGCCGGGTCGGGCGCGGTGCGCCAGTGCAGCGACAGGCTGGCGCCCTTGTCCTCGAGGCGGATGCCCTCGGCATCCAGGCGGGCGGCGTCGAGGGCCGCGCCGAACGCGTGGACCGGGTCCACCCACGGGCGCACCTCCGGCACCACCTCGGCGTGCCGTGGTTGCCGGCGTAGGCGCATCCGGGGATGCCGATCATCGCCTCCAGGTCGGCCAGGCCGCGGCCGCTCACGAAGCCCAGCAGGCCGATGCGATCGCGCAGCGCCTCGAGCGCCGGGCGGGCGCCGGGCACCAGGCGGGCGTCCTCGGACCGCGGGACGATGTGGCTGAGCGTGCCGTCGAAGTCCAGCAGCAGGGCCACGTCGGCCGGGGCCACGCCGGGCGGTGCGAGCTGCGCGGCGACGAGCGGGTGGAGGGTCACGGTGGCCGAGGCTAACAGCACCCTCGCCGGGTCCGGCGACGGACGGCTGCCGCGCCTGATCGCCATCGGCGCCGTCGCCGGGCTCTTCTCGGCCGTCTTCGGCGTGGGCGGGGGCATCCTGGTGGTGCCGCTGCTCATCGCGCTGCTGGGCTACGACACCCGCACGGCGACCGCCACCTCGCTGGCGGCCATCATCTTCGTCGCCGTGTGGGGCACCGCCGCCCACGGCGCGCTCGGCAACGTCGAGTTCGCGGAGGCCCTGCTGGTGGGGGTGCCGGCGATGGCCGGCGTCACCGCGGGCGTCGCGATCAAGCGCCGCCTGCCGGTGGACGTCCTGACCTACGGCTTCGCCGCGCTGCTGGTCGCGGTCGCCGTGCTGCTGGTGCTGGAGTAGCCGTGGACCTGGTTGCCGTCGCGCTGCTGGGGGTCGCCGCCGGGGTCGTCGCCGGGCTGTTCGGCGTGGGCGGCGGGGTCATCTTCGTGCCCGCGCTCACCCTCATCGTGGGGCTGTCCCAGCTGCACGCCGAGGCCACATCGCTGCTGGCGATCGTGCCGGTGGCGCTGCTGGGATCGTGGCAGCAGCACCGCCAGGGCCTCATCCGGTGGCGCGACGCGACCGTCGTGGGCCTGGCATCGGTGGTCACCGCGGTCGCCGGGGCGCTCATCGCCGACGTCGCACCGGAGCGGATCCTGCGCGTCGCGTTCGCGATCCTGCTGGTCGTGACCGCCGTCCAGCTCTGCGCCCGGTGCCGCCGCGAGGCGCGTGCGCGCCGCGCGGCGGAGGGTGGGGCTACGGGCTGACGGTCAGGCGGGCGCCGCTCGCCACGCTGGGGCTGGCGCCCGGCGTGCCGAGGTACTCGCCGCCGAAGCGCCACCGGCCGGGGCCGGTGGGCCGGAACGACACCCGGGCAACGCCGCCGGACACCGTTCCGGAGAGCCGCTGGCGGAACCGCCAGCCGCCGAGCGGGTCGTACTGCTGGGCGTCGATCCGCACCCGGCCGCCCGAGACGGCGGGCGAGACGGTGAGCGCGATCGTCACCGCCGTGCCCCGCGGGCTGGTGGCCTCGGTGCGCCCGTTCACCGTCAGCGACGCCGAGGTGATCGTGCGCGAGGTGCGCAGCAGCCGGTACCGGCCGCCCGCGCCGTTCTGGGCCTGTACGACGGCCAGGTAGGCGCCGGGGGCCAGAGCGCGCTCCAGCTCCAGATCGCCGGACAGGCCGCAGGCGCACTGGATGGTGCCGCCCTCGGCCCGCAGCAGGCGCAGGTCGGACGCACCGGCGGTGGACAGGCGCAGGCGCACCCGGCTGCGGTCGGTCACCTCGAAGCGGTACAGGTCGAGCCGGTCGATGCCGTGGCCGCTCACCACGCCCGCCACGCGGCGGCCCAGGGGCAGCGGCGTGCCGGGCGCCTGGTCGTCGGCGCCCAGCGGCGCGGCGGTGAGGCGGTACCGCGGTGCCCGGACCCCCGGCCGCGCCACCACGACGATGTCGTGCAGGCCGCCGTCCTCCGGTCCCGGCGTGTAGGTGAGGTAGCCCCCGCAGGGGCGTCCGCCCACGGCCGGCGCCGCGAGGTCGCGCTCGCCGGGCGGCAGGATGCGGAACCCGGCCCGGCACGTGCGGGCGGGGCCCGCGTCCAGGTTGATGCGGTACGTCACCCCGCTGCGCATGGGTAGCGAGAAGGCATCCTCGGTGTCGCGGATGATGTCCACGGTGCCCACGGCGCCGCCCGGGCGCAGGCGTGGGCCCGGCAGGGTGGGGGGCGCCTCGGGCCGGAACGCGGCGAGCGTGAACGCCCCGGCATCCGCGCGGATGCCGGCGGCCACCTGCACCAGATACCGCTCGCCCCGCTCGGCGGTGAAGAACACCGCGCCGTTGCCGCCGCGGTCGGTGGCGTCGCAGATCTCCGGCGCCAGATCGCCGCCCTCGCGGCGGTACACCGCCAGCACGTTGCCAGCGCCCTCGGCGGCGCGCAGCTCCAGGGCCACCCGCCCGGGTGCGAGGCCGTCCATGCGGAACCAGGCGGTGGGTCCCACCACCGGACCGCAGAGCGGGTCGGGCTCACCGGCCTCGGAGGTGGCCTCCAGGAGGGTGCCGGTGACCCGGTCCGGGAGGGTGAGCGGTGACGCCTGCGCGCGGGCGTCGTTGGCGGGGGGCGCCGCCGCCGCCGGCGCCGTCGTGGCGGCGAGGGCGAGGAGGGCGGCGAGGCCGAGTGTGTGCGGGTTCCTGGTCATGGCCCGACACTACGACCGCCGGGCCGCCGGGTGCCACCACCCCAGGGTGGTGCGCGCGTGGGTCAGGCGGCGAGCAGGGCGGCGGCCGCGTCGCGGCAGACGTCCACCAGCAGGGACGCGCCGAGGCCGAAGCCGACCACCGCGACCGCGCAGGTCACGGCGGTGATGAGCACCGGGGCGGGGATCGTGAGCATCTTGCGCGGCGTGCCGCCCTCCGGCTCGCCGAACCACATCACCCGCAGGACCCGGAGGTAGTAGCCCAGGCTCACCATGCTGCCCACCGCGCCGATGACGGCGAGCCAGGTGAGGTCCTGCTCGACGGCCGCGCCGAACAGCAGGAACTTGCCGATGAAGCCGGACAGCGGCGGGAAGCCCGCCAGCGACAGCATGGCCACGGTGGCCACGACGCCCAGCACCGGGCGGGCGCGTCCGTAGCCGGCCAGCGCCTCCAGACGGTCGCCGTCCTCCACCTCGCGCTCGCGGATGATCACGATCGCGAAGGCTGCGAGGGTCATGGCGGCGTAGGCGATCAGGTAGTACAGGACCGCCTCGGCGCCCTTGATGGTGCCGGCGGCGACGCCGGTGAGCAGGTACCCCGCCTGCGCGATGCTCGAGTAGGCGAGCAGGCGCTTCAGGTCGCGCTGGGCCAGCGCGGCGACGTTGCCGATGACGATGCTGGCGGCGGCGATCACGGCGATGGCGATCTGCCAGGTGTCCACCAGGTCGGTGAGCGCCGAGCCGAAGATGCGCAGGAACGCCGCCAGCGCGGCGACCTTCGTGGCGGTCGCCATGAACGCGGTGATCGGGGTCGGTGCGCCCTGGTACACGTCGGGCGTCCACATGTGGAACGGGGCCGCGGACGCCTTGAACGCCAGTCCGGAGGCGACCAGGGCGATCGCGACCAGCAGCAGGGGTTCCTCGGTGAACGAGGCCACCGCCAGCTGCTCCCCGATGACGCTCAGCTGCACCGAGCCGGTGGCGCCGAACAGGAACGCCAGGCCGTACAGGAAGATCGAGGAGCCCACGGCGCCCACGATGAGGTACTTGAGGCCGGCCTCGAGGGACCGTTCGCGCCACACCTCGAGCGCGCACAGCACGTACAGCGCCACCGACAGGATCTCGATGCCGAGGAACATCACGATGAGGTCGCCGGCGCCGGCGACCAGCATCATCCCGGCGGTCGCGGTGAGCAGCAGGCACGCGTACTCGCCGCGCCGGTCGACGCCGGCGGGCTCGCGGGTGGAGAGCAGCAGCACGGCGAACGCGCAGGCCAGGAAGACCAGGTTCAGGAGCATGCTGAAGCGGTCGGCGCGGTAGCCGCCGCCGAGGGCCTCCTGGCGGTCGCCCCACAGGACCAGCGACATGACGGCGGCGCCGATGATGGTGGCGGAGCCGAGCCACAGGGGCCCGTCGCGCTTGATCCGGCGGTTGGACACGAGGCCCAGCAGCAGCACGAGGCAGGCGCCGGCCGCGACGATCAGCGGCGGGAGGGCGGGAACCACTTTCACTGTGTGGGGACCTCCTGCGGCGCCTCGACCGGGTCACCCGGCAGGGGCAGGGCGGCGGCGGGCGGGTTCGGGGCGACGCCGGCGCGGATCTGGTCCGCGGGGCGGTCCGCCGCGATCTGGGCGGGGGCCATCAGGCGCTCCACGGTGCGGGTGGTGCCGCCGACGATCGCGGCGGGCCACAGGGCGATGACGCCCATGGCGGCGATCAGCGGCAGCAGCACCACCGTGTCTCGCAGGCGCATCTCCACGCGGGCCCCGTCGGCGCCCTTGCGGGGGCCGTTCATGGCCGACTGGTAGAGGCGCAGCATGTAGACGGCGGCGTACGCGATCCCGATGCACGCGATGGCCGCGGCCCACCAGTGGTGGCGGAACACGCCGGTGAGGATGAAGAACTCCCCGACGAAGGCGTTCGAGCCGGGGATGGCCAGCGAGGCCATGGCGACGATGAGGAACACGCCGGCGAGCCAGGGGGCGCCGTTGGCGAGCCCGCCGATCTCGTCGATCTCCTCCTTGCCGGAGCGCTCGGTGATGATCCCGACGATCGTGAAGGCCGCGGCCACAACGATGCCGTGGTTGATCATCTGCAGCACCGCGCCCTGCCCGGCCTCGTTGTCGAACGCCATGATCCCCAGGGCCACGAAGCCCAGGTGGGCGAGGCTGGAGTACGCCACCAGCATCCGGATGGTGGGCTGGCGCCACGCCACGACCGAGCCGTAGGCGATGCCGGCGAGGGCCAGCACGATGATGTGGTACTGGAAGTACTCGGCGCCCTCGGGGAACAGCGGCACGCCGATCTTGATGAGGCCGTAGACGCCGGCCTTGCTCATCACCGCGGCCAGCAGGCCCGTCACGAGGATCGGCGCCGCGCGGTACGCGGCGGGCATCCAGCCGTGGAAGGGCCAGAGCGGCAGCTTGATGATGAAGGCGATCGCGAAGCCGGCGAAGAGCCAGATCGACTCCTCGCGGCTGAAGGCGATGCCGCGCAGTGCCTCGAAGTCGAAGGTGAACTGCCCGGTGATGTCCCTCGCGATGAACGCGGTGGCCAGGATGGCGACCAGCATCAGCAGCGAGCCGACCATCGTGTAGATCACGAAGCGCGTCGTCGCCCGCACGCGGTCGCTCCCGCCCCACATCCCGATGAGGAAGTAGAACGGGATGAGCATGGCCTCCCAGAACACGTAGAACAGCACCAGGTTCCCGGCGGCGAAGAGGCCCAGCAGCCCGGCCTCGGCCAGCAGCAGGAGACCCAGGAAGCCGCGGGCGCGGTCCGGGGTGCGGAAGCACGCGTAGGCGATGGCGAGGAAGAACATCGCCCCGGTGAGGAGCATGAGCCAGATGGAGACGCCGTCGACGTTGACGGTCCACTCAAGGCCCACCTGCGACACCCAGCCGTGGCGGTCCTCGAACTGCGGGCCGCCGGCGTCCCGGTCGAACAGGCCCACGAGGATGGCGAGCAGCGCGAGCGTGCCGCCGGCCGTGAGGAACGCGTGGACGCGCGCCTGCACCACCCCGCCGGGCGGGACGGCCAGCATGGTGAACGCCCCGAACAGGGGCAGGAGGATGATTGCGGTGACCCAGGGCATCGGCGGCTACCGGGCGAGGACGAGGAGGATGCCGACGATCGCCGCTCCGGCGATCACGGCCATGGCGTAGGTCCGCACGAGGCCGTTCTCGACCCGGCTCAGGATGCGGGCGCCGGCGCCGGTGACCGCCTCGGCGGCGATGATCGGGCCCTGGCCCACGCCGATCTCGGCGGAGCGGACGCCGGCGTCGCCCAGGTCGCGGCCCGGCTGGATGACGGCCGCCTCGTAGACCTCGTCGAACCGCCACTGGTCGAGCAGGAAGGCGCGGAGCCGCGGCAGCTTGTGGGCGTAGGCCAGGCGGCGCTCGGAGCCCTTCCCGAACATCCACCAGGCGGTGCCGATGCCGATCGCCGCGACGGCGAGTGAGGCGATGATGATGAGGATCTCTCCACCGTGGGTCGCCTCGATGCCCGGGTCCGCCGTGATGGCGGGCTCGAGCCAGTCGCGCAGGTTGTGCGACACGAAGGGGATCTGCAGGAGGCCGCCGACGGTGGCGAGCACCGCGAGGATGCCCACCGGGACGGCCATGGCCTTGCCCGACGGGTGCGGGGCGTGCGCGTAGCCGCCCTCCGGCTCGGTGCCGTGGAAGGCCCGGAAGAGCAGGCGGAACATGTAGAAGGAGGTGAGGCCCGCGCCGATCAGGCCGACGACCGCGAGCACCTGGCCCAGGGTCCCGGCCTCCAGCGCCCCGGCGAGGATCTCGTCCTTGCTGAAGAACCCGGAGAAGGGCGGGATGCCGGCGATGGCCAGGCAGCCGGCCGCGGTCGCGAAGTAGGCGACCCGGAGGTGCTTCCGCAGGCCGCCCATGCGGTCCAGGCTCTGCTCGTCGGCGAGCGCGTGGATGACGATGCCGGCGGCCAGGAAGAGCGCGGCCTTGAAGAAGGCGTGCGTCAGGAAGTGGAACATCCCGCTGGAGTACAGCCCCAGGCCGGCGGCCATGACCATGTAGCCGATCTGGCTCACGGTCGACCAGGCCAGCACCCGCTTGATGTCCTCCTGGACCATCGCGATGGTCGCGGCGACGAACAGGGTGACCGCGCCGGTCACGGCGACCAGGTCGCCGATGTGCGGGGCCAGCTCGAAGAGCACGTTGGTCCGCACGATGAGGTACACGCCGGCCGTCACCATGGTGGCCGCGTGGATGAGGGCCGACACCGGGGTGGGCCCCTCCATGGCGTCCGGCAGCCAGGTGTGCAGCGGGATCTGGGCGCTCTTGGCGGCGGCGCCCACGAAGAGCAGCAGGGCCACCATCTCGGCGACGAAGCTGCCCTGGCCCAGCTGGGCGGGCGCGGCCCGAGCTCGCGCACCAGCAGGAACGCGGCGAGCACCAGGCCGATGTCGCCCAGGACGTTGATGACGAAGGCCTTCTTGGCCGCCGCCACCGCCGACGGGCGGTCGTAGTAGTAGCCGATGAGCAGGTAGCTCGCGAGGCCGACCAGCGCCCACCCGACGATGAGGAAGACGAAGTTGGCGGCCAGGACCAGCACCAGCATCGCGAAGATGAAGAAGTCCATCTCCACGAAGAAGCGGCGGTAGTCGCGGTCGTGCGACATGTACTCGGTCGAGTACAGGACGATCAGCGAGCCGACGCCGGTGATGACCAGCATCATCAGCACCGACAGCGGGTCGACCAGGATCTCGAGGTCCACCCGCAGCGAGCCGAGGTCGATCCACTCCCAGAGGGTGGAGGTGCCGGCGCGCTCCTCGGCGTCCACCGACAGCTGCTGGGCGAACAGGCTCAGCACCAGCACGAACGCGGCGGCGACCGACCCGACGCCGATGACGCGCGTCAGCGTGCGGCTGGGCTCACCGGGGATGAGGGCGAGGATGATGGCCCCCAGGAGGGGCAGGGCCAGGACGAACCAGCCCAGGTAGGCACCGCTCAGCGTGGCGTCACTCATCCCTTGAGGCTCGACAATCCGTCGACGTCGAGCGCGAGGCGCTGGCGGAAGACCGCCACGATCAGCCCGAGGCCGATCACCACCTCGGCGGCGGCCACGACCATCACCACGAGGGCGAAGATCTGGCCGTCGACGACGTTCCAGTAGCGGGAGAACCCGACCAGGGCGACGTTCGCGGAGTTGAGCATGAGCTCGACCGCGAGCAGCAGCAGCAGCGGGTTGCGCCGGGTGAGGACCCCGAAGAGGCCCAGCAGGAAGAGTCCCCCGGAGAGGCCGAGGTAGTAGCCGAGCGGAACGCCCTCCATCATCGGCCCCCCTCCCCGAGGACGGCGCGCTTGGCCAGCAGCACGGCGCCGAGCGCCGCGACGAGCAGGATCAGCGAGGTGGCCTCGAACGACACGATGAACGGATCCACGAACGCCTCGCCGATCGCGCGCGGCGACCCGATGTCGTCGACCGGCTTGGGGTCGTCGAAGATCCCGACGAGCTTGCTGTTGGCGAGGGCGATGAAGCCCTGCACGCCCACGGCGATGACCGCGATCCAGCCCACCACCTCGTAGCGGGCCATTGGGTCCTGCGTGAGCTGCACGGGCCGCTCGCCGAGGTAGGCGATCACGAACAGGAACAGCACCACGATGGCGCCGGCGTAGACGATGATCTGGATCGCCGCGACGAACGGGGCGGCGAGCAGCAGGAAGATCACCGCGACGCCCAGCAGGGTGCCGATGAGGGACACCGCCGCGCGGAACGGGTTCTTCAGGGTCACGACCCCGACGGCGGAGCCCAGGGCCACCGCGGCGGCGATCGCGAACGTGATGCGCTCACCCACGGGCGGACACCTTACGCCCCATCAGGCGCTGTTCAAGGACGGAGCACATGCGCATCAGACCCGCTGGCCTTCGGCCCGGATGGGCGCCTGCTTGGGCGCCGGGGCCAGGAGCATGTCCTTGGTGTAGACCAGCTCGTGCCGGTCGCGCTCGGACAGCTCGTACGAGTGCTCCAGGGTGATGGCGTCGAAGGGGCACGCCACCTCGCAGTAGCCGCAGAAGATGCAGCGCGCCATGTTGATCTCGTAGATCCGGGCGAACCGCTCGCCGGCGGAGACGCGGAGCTCGGCCGTGTTCTCCTCGGCCACCACGCGGATGCAGTCCGCGGGGCAGGCGGCGACGCACAGCGAGCAGCCCACGCACTTCTCCAGGCCGTTCTCGTAGGTCCACAGGCGGTGGCGCCCGCGGAACCGCGGGAACACCGGGGTCTTGTTCTCCGGGTAGCCCAGGGTGAGCGGCTTGCTCAGCATCGTCCGGAAGGTGATCCCGAAGCCCTTCAGCTGGTCCTGGATGCTCATCGAGATGACTCCTCGGCAGGAGGCGTGTGGCGCATGAGTGACCGCATCAGTTCTGGAAGAAGATCCCGATGACGATGGCGGTGATGATCAGGTTCGCGGTGGCCAGCGGCAGCAGGACCTTCCAGCCCAGCCGCATGAGCTGGTCGTACCGCAGGCGGGGGAGCGTGGCGCGCAGCCAGATGAAGAGGAACAGCATCCCCAGCACCTTGATGACGAGCCAGATCCAGCCCGGCAGCCACGGCCCGTCGAACCCGCCCAGGAAGAGCGTGGCGCCGATGGCCGAGACGACGATCATGTTGATGTACTCGGCCATCATGTACATGGCGAACTTCAGCCCGCCGTACTCGGTCATGTAGCCGGCCACCAGCTCGCTCTCGGACTCCGGGAGGTCGAACGGGGTGCGGTTGGTCTCGGCGACCGCGGTGATCACGAAGATGGCGAACCCGACGGGCTGGAGGAGGATGTACCAGACCGTTTCCTGCTGGGCGTGGACGATGTCCATGAGCGAGAGGCTCTGGGAGATCAGCACCACGCCGACCACCGACAGGCCCATCGCGACCTCGTAGGACACCAGCTGCGCGGCGGTGCGCGCGGAGCCCAGCAGCGAGTACTTGTTGCCGCTGGCCCAGCCGCCCAGGATGAGGCCGTAGAAGCCCATCCCCGACAGCGCGAACACCAGCAGCAGGCTGATGGAGACGTCGATCCCCACCAGGTTGACGTCCTGGCCCAGGACGTTGACCGGGTCGCCGAACGGGATGAGCGCCAGCGCCGTGATCGCCGTGACCAGGGACATCACCGGGGCGAGCTGGAACAGCCACCGGTTGGCGCCCGCCGGGACGAAGTCCTCCTTGAAGATGAGCTTCACCACGTCGGCCAGCGGCTGCAGGTAGCCCCACGGGCCCACGCGGTTCGGGCCGTACCGGGCCTGCGCGCGGCCGATGATCTTCCGCTCGAAGAGGCTCATGTAGGCGAAGAACGTGATCACCAGGAAGATCAGGACCAGCGTCTTCGCGGCGAGCAGCCAGAGCGGTTCGTCGACCATCAGCCCGCCTCGACCCGTACGACCTGGACGAGCACCGGCGCCATGTCGGGCGGCAGCGCGCCCTCGGTGGGGGCGCCCGGCGCGCCGAGCGGCGCGAACACCGCGCCCTCGGGCCAGCCCTCCTCCACGCGGACGGTGAGCAGGCCGGAGTCGCCCGCGGGGGACCGCAGCACGATCCGGTCGCCGTCGCGCACCCACTGGGCCTCGGCGGTCGCGGGCGCGATGCGCGCGGCGGCCTCGGCGGCGGTGCTCGCGAGGGAGGCGGAGCGGCGCGCGTGCGTGCCGCCGTACACCTCGCGGGTGGCGACCAACGGGAGGCCCTCTCCCTGGGCGGGCGCGGGCGCGGATGCGCCGTCCACCTGCGCGGGGGCGGCCAGCGGGACGCCGAGGATGCCCGCGGTGTCGCTGGTGATGCCGGCGAACGCGGCGTGGCCGGCGGTGACCGCGCGGAAGGCGGCGGCGGCGGTGCGGTACGGCGGCGGCGCGCCCAGCCGGTGCGCCAGGGCCACCAGCAGCTCCCAGCCAGCCGCGGCCCCCTCGGGCCCGCGGGCGCCGGGGCGCAGCCGCTGCACGCGGCCGTTCATCGACACCAGCGTGCCGTCCTGCTCCCACATCGTGAGGGCGGGCAGCACCAGGTCGGCCCGCTCGGTGGTGGCGGTGGGGTGCGTCGCGATGGCGACCACCGGGCCCGCGAAGTCCTGCAGGGCGGCGGCCCAGGCGGTGCGCCCGGGGGCGTCCAGCGGCTCGGCGTGCACCAGCAGCAGGGCGTCCACGCGGCCCTCGCGGACGGCGTCCAGGACGAGGTCGGCGGTGGGCAGGCCCAGGGCCCGCAGACCGCTGCCGTTCACATCGGCGCCCAGCTCGATCTGGCGGGCGGCGTCGTTGGCGGCGATCGCGTCGGCCAGCGCGGCGGCGGCCGCGGGCTCGGCGGCCAGGTCGGCCTCGTCCCACAGCACCACCGGCAGCGTCGCGCCGGCGATGGCCTGCGCGACGGCGGCCACGCCGTCGGCCAGGGCGCCGGGGACGGTGCGGGTGAACGCGCCGAGGGACTCGATGAGGTGGGGGCGCGGGCCGCAGCCGGTGACGGTGGCGCCGAAGCGGCGTGCCTTGCGGAGCCGCAGCTCCACGATCGGCTGCTGGGCGGCGGGGTCACCGCCCACCACGACCACCACGTCGGCGTCGTCGATGTCGCCCAGCTGGGCGCCGGGCAGGGCGCGCAGGCCGGCGAGGGCGCCGCCGGGGATGCCCATGCGGGCGACGATGGCGCCGGGCAGGGCACCGGCGGCGAGGTCGGCGGCGATGCCGGCCTCCTCGACGGTGGCGCCGGTGCCGGCCAGGATGCCCACGGTGCGCCCGCGCAGCAGCGCGGCCGCCGCGTCGACGGCGTCCTCGAGGCCCGCGACCCGGTCGCCGGTGGCCTCGCGCACGATGGCGCCGGTGATGCGGTCGTCCGACCAGGAGGCGTCGTACGCCCACCGGCCGGTGTCGCACAGCCACCCCTCCTCCACGGCGGAGTTGGGGTCGGGCCGTCCGGTCACGCGCTTGGTCCGGCCCTCGCGCACGGTGAGCTCGGTGTTGCAGCCCACGGGGCAGAGCCCGCAGATGGACGGCGTGTTCTGCACGTCCCAGGGGCGGCTCACGAAGCGGTACGGGATGCTGGTGAGGGCGCCGACCGGGCAGAGGTCGATGACGTTGCCCGAGAAGCGGCCGGCGTAGGCGTCGCCGCTGAACGTGGTGATCTCGCTGAGGGCGCCGCGCGCCTGCATGGTGAGCTCGCCGTCCTGGGCGACCTCCTGCGAGAACCGCACGCAGCGGAAGCAGGCGATGCAGCGCTCACGGTCCAGGGCAATGCGGTCGGACAGCTCCAGCGGCTTGGGGTGGTGCCGCTTGGGCTCCACGAACCGCGACTGGCCGGGGCCGAACTTGAAGGTGCGGTCCTGCAGGGGGCACTCGCCGCCCTTGTCGCACACCGGGCAGTCCAGCGGGTGGTTGGCGAGCAGGACCTCCAGGACGCCGTCCTGGGCCTCCTTCACCGCGTCGGTGGTGGTGCGGACCACCATGTCCGGCGCGACGGGCGTGCTGCAGGCCGTCTGCAGGCCGCGCATGCCCTCCACCTCGACCAGGCACATGCGGCAGGCGCCGATGGGCGGGCCCAGGCGGGGCTCGTAACAGAAGATCGGGATCTCGACGCCGTGGGCGTAGCAGGCGTCGGCCAGCATGGTGCCCGCGGGCGCGGTCACCTTCCGGCCGTCGAGCTCGAACTCGACCTGGTTCTCGACCGTCAGGTCGACGGGTGCGTACTCAGCCACGGCTCACCTCACCCCACCGTCGCGGGCAGCATCGGGTCCGGGCGTGGCGAGCCCTCCTGGCACACCCGGATGAAGTCGTCGCGGAACAGCGTGATCGCGCTCCGGATGGGGGCGATGGCACCGTCCGCCAGCGGGCAGAGGGTCTTGCCGGAGACGCGGCGGAACAGGGACTCGAGCAGGTCGAAGTCCTCCATCCGCCCCTCACCGTCGACCATCCGCTGCAGGATGCGCTCGAACCAGCTGGTGCCCTCCCGGCAGGGGCTGCACTTGCCGCAGCTCTCGTGCCGGTAGAAGGTGGCCAGCCGCAGGCAGGCCCGCACGATGCAGCCGGAGTCGTCCATCACGATGCAGCCGCCGGAGCCGAGGGCCGTGCCCACGCCCTGCAGCGACTCGTAGTCGAGCGGCACATCCAGGTGCTCCTCGCCGATCACCGGGACCGAGGACCCGCCGACCCACACGGCCTTCACGCGGCGCCCCTCGCGGAGCCCGCCGGCGTGCTCGTAGATGAGCTCGCGCAGCGTGGTGTCGCCCAGGACCACCTCGTAGTTCCCCGGCTTCACGACGTGCCCGGAGATGGAGAACAGCTTGGTGCCGGGGCTCTTCTCGGTGCCCATGGACAGGTACCAGTCCGCCCCGTTGGTGACGATGGGCGGCAGGGCCGCCAGCGTCTCGACGTTGTTGATGAGCGTCGGGGATCCGTAGAGGCCGGCCACCGCCGGGAACGGGGGCTTGAGCCGCGGCTGGCCGCGCTTGCCCTCCAGGCTCTCCAGCAGCGCGGTCTCCTCGCCGCAGATGTACGCGCCGGCGCCGCGGTAGACGGTGATGTCGTAGTCGAAGCCGGACCGCAGGATGTTCGTGCCCAGGAAGCCCGCCTCGCGGGCGGCCAGCACGGCCGCGTCCAGGATGCGCGCCTGGTGCTCGTACTCGCCGCGGATGTAGATGTAGCCGCGCGCCGCGCCGATCGCGAACCCGGCCAGGGCGAGCCCCTCCAGGAGCTGGAAGGGGTTCATCTCCATGATCTCGCGGTCCTTGAAGGTGCCCGGCTCGCTCTCGTCCGCGTTGCACACGACGTACTTGGGGAGCTTGCTGTCCTTCGGGAGGAAGCTGGCCTTGCGGCCCATGGGAAAGCCGGCGCCGCCGCGGCCGCGCAGGCCGGAGCGCACGAACGCGTACTGGAGGTCGTCGGCCTCCATCTCGCCGAGCGCGTGCTCGAGGGCCTTGAAGCCGCCGGCCGCGCGGTAGTCGGCCAGGGCGGTGAGGGTCTTGCCGGCCTCGCGGTGGCGGTAGACGCTGTTCAGGATCGGCACGCGATCACCTCCACAGCTCGGCGGGGGTGGGGGCCTCGCGGAGCTCCTCGACGAGCTTCACGGCCTCCTCCGGGGTGAAGGGACCCTGGGTCTCCTCCGCGTCCACCTGGATGCACGCGCCCCGGTCGCAGTAGCCCAGGCACTGCGCCTCCTGGATGGTGATGCGCCCGTCCGCGGACGTGCCGCCGTGGTGGTGGTCGACGCCCTCGTGCTCGCACAGGGCCTCCCACACCTCGTCGGAGCCGCGGAGCATGCAGGACAGCGTGATGCACACGCTCACCACGCGGTTGCCCACGGGCCGGGTGTAGAGGCGGTCGTAGAACGACGCCACGCTCTCCACGAACGACGGGCTGTAGCCGGTGGCCTCGGCCACGGCGGCCATGTCCTCGCGGGTGAGGTGGCCCTTCTCGGTCTGCGCGAACTTGAGGGCCGGCATCACGAGCGACCGCGGGTCGGCGAACTCGTGCCGGATCGGGTCCAGGTGTGCGCGGATCTGGTCGGCGTCCATCAGCGGTCGACACCACCCATGACGTTGTCCAGGGAGCCGATCATCGCGATGAGGTCGGCTGGCCATCGGCCGCAGCGCCTGAAGGTTGACGAAGCTGGCGTCGCGCATGTGCACGCGCACCGGCTTGGGGCCGCCGTCGGCGACGACGTAGCAGCCGATCTCCCCGCGGGGGCTCTCGACCGCCGAATACGCCTCGCCCTCGGGGACCCGGAAGCCCTCGGTGACGAGCTTGAAGTGGTGGATGAGGGCCTCCATGGAGGTGGCCAGCTCCGGGCGCGGCGGGAGGACGACCTTGCGGTCGTCGGCGATGTGCGGGCCCTCGGGCAGCCCGTCCAGGCACTGCTGGATGATCCGCGTGGACTCCCGCATCTCGCGCAGGCGGATGAGGAAGCGGTCGTAGGCGTCGCCGTTGTTGCCCACCGGCACCGTGAAGTCGAAGTGCTCGTAGCCGCTGTACGGGCGCGCCTTGCGCAGGTCCAGGTCCACGCCGGCCGCGCGCAGGGCGGGCCCGGTGATCCCCAGGTCGATGAGCTGCTCGGCGGGCAGGACGCCCACGCCGCGGGTGCGCTCGATCCAGATGGGGTTGCCGGCGAGCATGCCCTCGTACTCGTCGATGCGGGACGGCATCTCGTCGACGAACCGCTTGAGCAGGCCCAGGAAGCCGGGCGGGACGTCGTCCGCGCACCCGCCCACCTGGAAGTAGCGGTTGTTCATCCGCTCGCCGGAGATCATCTCGAACAGGTCGAGGGCCCGGTCGCGCTCGCGGTACGTGTAGAAGAACACCGTGATGGCGCCCAGCTCCAGGCCGCTGGTGCCGAGCCACACCAGGTGGCTGGTGATGCGGTTGAGCTCGCTGATCATCACCCGGAGCCACTTCGCCCGCTCCGGCACCTCCAGGTCGAGGAGCTTCTCGACGCTCTGGGTGTAGGCGTGGATGTTGAAGAAGGGTGAGAGGTAGTCCATCCGCGTGACCAGCGTGATGGCCTGCCAGTACGTCTTGTTCTCGCACTGCTTCTCGATGCCGGTGTGCAGGTAGCCGATCACCGGGTGGACGTCGCGGACGATCTCGCCGTCCAGCTGGGTCACCAGGCGCAGCACGCCGTGCGTGGAGGGGTGCTGCGGCCCGAGGTTGATGATCATCGGGTCGCGGGCGCCCGGCAGCGCCTTGGCGGCGATCTCCTCGCCCTCACGGGTGCGGGCGAGCGCCTCCTGCGGCGTGCCTGCCTCCGCGCCGGCGACGATCCGCTCGGTCTCGGCCAGCTCGCGGCCCTCGCGGGCGGCGGCCTCGCGCGCCTCGCGGGCCTCCGCGGTGAAGATGTCGATGCGCTCGGTTCCCATTCGCCTCGTCCTAGACGGCGTCGCTGAACCAGACGTCCTCGCCCCCGAGCGGGTAGTCACGCCGCAGCGGGTGACCTTCCCAGTCGAAGGGCATGAGGATCCGGGAGAGGTCGGGATGGTCGGCGAACCGCACGCCGAACATGTCCCACACCTCACGCTCGTGCCAGTTGGCGGTGGCCCAGACGGGCGTCACCGAGGGGACCTCGGGGGTCTCGGCATCGGCCCACACCCGCAGGCGCAGCCGGTCGCCGGTCTCCACCGAGAACAGGTGGTAGGCCATCCGGAAGCGGTTCCCGCGGCCGTCGCCGGCCGGGAAGTCGGCGCAGGTGACGTCCGAGAGGAGCTTGAACGAGCAGGGCTCGCCCTTCAGGAACCGGCCGACCTCGGCGATCCGGTCGCGGGCGATCTCGATGGTGAGCTCGTCGCCCGGTCCCTCGAACTCGTCCACCACGGCGCCGGGACAGGCGGCCTCGATGAGGCTGCGGTACTCGCTCACGGGCGGACCGCCGGGGACGACAGGGCACGCGCACGCTCGGCGGCCTCCTCGGGCAGGGGCATGCCCCGCTCGCGCATGAGGTCGACGGAGCTCGGCAGGCCCTTCGCGCCGATGGTCCGGTGGAGCACCAGGATGCCCTCGAGCAGGCCTTCGGGACGCGGCGGGCAGCCGGGGACGTACACGTCCACGGGGACCACCTTGTCCACGCCCTGCATGATGGCGTAGTTGTTGAACACCCCGCCGGAGCTGGCGCAGGCGCCCATGCTGATCACCCACTTGGGTTCCAGCATCTGGTCGTAGATGCGCCGCAGGACCGGCGCCATCTTCTGCGAGACGCGCCCGCTCACGATGAGCAGGTCGGCCTGGCGCGGGGAGGCGCGGAAGACCTCGGCGCCGAAGCGCGCGATGTCGTACCGCGGGGTGGCGGTGTGCATCATCTCGATCGCGCAGCAGGCCAGCCCGAACGTGGCGGGCCACATCGACGACGAGCGCGCCCAGCTGAGCGCGCGGTCGACGGTGGTGGTGAGCAGGCGCTTGACGAACGCCTCCTCCTCCGCGTTCTCGACGAGGTCCCGGAGGTCCTTGTCGATGTCCGGGTCCAGTCGCGGGGCGCGCTCGGCGGGACCGCCGGGCGGTGGGATCAACGCCATTCGAGCGCTCCCTTCCTCCATACCCAGATCAGCGCCACGACCACCGTGAACATGAAGGTGAGCAGCGAGACCAGGGCGGTGACGCCGGCGTCGCGGAGCACGAGCGCCAGCGGGTAGATGAACGCGAGCTCGATGTCGAAGACGATGAACAGCATCGCCGTGAGGTAGAAGTCGATCGAGAAGCGCTGACGCACGGGCGTCGTCGCAAGGATGCCGCTCTCGTACGGCAGCCCCTTGACCCGGTTCGGCCTCGGGCGCACCGAGACCTTGCTGAGGCCAAGGATGCCCAAGCCCACGGCCAAGCCGGCGGCCAGGAAGACCACGATGGGCAGATAGTCAGAAAGTTCCACCGGCGCCCTTCTCAATCCGTCGCGCGAACGCCGAGCACCCGCGATTCGTCCGGCACGCTAGCAACGCGTCACCGCCCCCGCATCTCTGTAACGAACAACACTTTGGGCCGGGTGACGAACGTTTCCCCCACGGGGGTCCGGTCGGCACCGTCGTGACGTGTTTCGGTCCCCGCGGGCCGTACTTGACGGACGAGTCGGACCCCTGTGACGCGGGCAGATCCCGAAGGGGGAAGCGCACCGCGTGCCGTTCGACTAGATTTCCTGGCTGTTTCGTCCTGCTGCCCGACACGGGGAATTGGCTTGCCGACAAACGGTCACACCATCATCTACACGTTCACCGACGAGGCCCCCGCGCTGGCCACACGCTCCCTGCTCCCGGTGATCCAGGCCTTCACCGGCGTGGCCGGCGTGGAGGTCGAGCTTCGCGACATCTCGCTTGCCGGCCGCGTGCTCGCCGCCTTCCCCGAGGCCCTCACGCCCGAGCAGCGGGTGAGCGACGACCTCGCCGAGCTGGGGGAGCTCGTGCACCGGCCCGAGGCCAACGTCATCAAGCTTCCCAACATCTCGGCGTCGGTGCCCCAGCTGCTGGCGACCATCGAGGAGCTCCAGGCCAAGGGCTACGCGGTGCCCGACTACGTCGATGAGCCGACCACGGATGCCGAGGCGCAGGCGAAGGCGCGGTACGACGCGGTGAAGGGCTCGGCGGTCAACCCGGTGCTGCGGCAGGGCAACTCCGACCGGCGGGCGCCGCTCTCGGTGAAGAACTACGCCAAGAGCCACCCGCACTCGATGGGTGCATGGTCGCCGGACTCGAAAACCCACGTATCCACCATGGGCGCCGACGACTTCTTCTCGAACGAGCGGTCGGTGACGTTCGCGGCGCCCGACGACCTGAAGGTGGAGCTGGTGGCGGCCGACGGCGCGGTCACGGTGCTCAAGGACTCGATCCCGGTCGAGGCCGGCGAGATCGTCGACGGCACCTTCATGCGCGCCCGGGCCCTGGACGCGTTCCTCGCCGAGCAGATCGCCGACGCCAAGGCGCAGGACGTGCTGTTCTCGGTGCACCTCAAGGCCACGATGATGAAGGTCTCCGACCCCATCATCTTCGGCCACGCGGTGAAGGCGTACTTCTCGTCGGTGTTCGACACCCACGCCGCCGAGTTCGACCGCATCGGGGTCAACCCGAACGACGGCGTGGCCGCCCTGGAGTCACGCATCGCCGGCCTGCCCGACGCCGAGCGGACCGCCATCGAGGCCGAGATCGCCTCGGCGCTCGCCGAGGGCCCCGCCCTGGCGATGGTGGACTCGGACAAGGGCATCACCAACCTCCACGTGCCGAGCGACATCATCATCGACGCGTCGATGCCGGCGATGATCCGCGACTCCGGGAAGATGTGGAACTCGGCCGGCGAGCGGCAGGACTGCAAGGCCGTGATCCCCGACTCGTCGTACGCCGGCGTGTACTCGGCCGTGATCGCCGACTGCAAGGCCAACGGCGCCTTCGACCCGGCCACGATGGGCAGCATCCCGAACGTGGGCCTCATGGCGCAGGCGGCCGAGGAGTACGGCTCGCACGACACCACCTTCGAGATCCCGGCGGCGGGCACCCTGCGCGTCGTCGACCGCGCGGGCACGACGGTCATGGAGCACGCGGTCGAGGCCGGCGACATCTGGCGGGCCTGCATGGCCAAGGACGCCCCGGTGCGCGACTGGGTGAAGCTCGCCGTCACGCGCGCCCGCATCACGGGGGCGCCGGTCGTCTTCTGGCTCGACGAGAAGCGCGCCCACGACGCGCAGATCATCGCCAAGATCGAGAAGTACCTGCCCGAGCTGAACGCCGACGGTGTGGCCGTCCACATCATGGCGCCCGAGGAGGCGTGCAAGTTCTCGCTGCAGCGCGCCCGCGCCGGCCAGGACACCATCTCGGCCACCGGCAATGTGCTGCGTGACTACCTCACGGACCTCTTCCCGATCATGGAGCTCGGCACCAGCGCCAAGATGCTCTCGATCGCGCCGCTCATGAACGGCGGCGGCCTGTTCGAGACCGGCGCCGGCGGTTCGGCGCCCAAGCACGTGCAGCAGTTCGTCCGCGAGAACCACCTGCGCTGGGACTCCCTCGGGGAGTTCCTCGCGATGGCGGCCTCCCTGGAGCACCTCAGCGAGGTGACGGGCAGCAAGATGGCCCGCCTGCTCGCCGAGACGCTCGACCGGGCCACGGGTTCGGTGCTCAACGAGCGCCGCTCCCCGTCGCGCAAGGTGAACGAGATCGACAACCGGGGAAGCCACTTCTACCTCGCCCTCTACTGGGCGCAGGAGCTGGCCGGCCAGACCGACAACCCGGAGATCGCGGCCAAGTTCGCGCCGATCGCCGAGGCGCTGGCCTCGAACGAGGCCAAGATCATGGACGAGCTGAACGGCGTGCAGGGCTCGCCGGTCGACATCGGGGGTTACTACTTCCCCGACGCCGGCAAGGTGACCGAGGCCATGCGGCCGAGCGCCACGTTCAACGCGATCATCGACGCCATCTGACGCGTCGCGTCCCGGTCCCGGCGCCCCCCGCGGGCGCCGGGACCCTCGCCGGGCGCGCATCGCGGCCGCGGCGTAGCGTGCCGTCCATGGACCGACTCGACTTCTTCGCCAAGGCCGTCGCCGACGACCCGGGCGTCGCGAGGGCCCGCTTCGCCTACGCGGTGGAGCTGCAGCGTGCCGGCCGGCTGGATGACGCGGTCGAGCAGTACCGCGCCTACCTGGGGCTCCAGGAGGACGAGGGCAACGCCTGGCAGCGGATGGGCGAGGCCCTCGCGGCCCTCGGCCGCGCCGATGATGCCGCCGACGCCTACCTGGAGGGGATCGAGGCGGCGCTCAAGCACGGGCACACCGGGATGGCGGACGACATCCGGGCCGCGCTGGAGGCGCTCTGACGCTCCCGCGGCCCCTCGCCGCGTACGCCTTCTCCCCCGCCGGCGCCCTGCGCTTCTGGCAGCGCAACGCCACCGTCGGCCGCAAGACCCTGCTCACCACCCTCACGCCCCGGTTCATCGAGGCCATCGCGTACCTGGCGGTGATGGGCCTGGGCCTGGGGACCTACCTCACCACGGTGCAGGGCGTGGACTACGTGGAGTTCATCGCCCCGGGCGTGGCGGCGTCCACCGTGATGTTCGGGGCGATCGTGGAGACCACGTACAACAGCTTCGTCCGCATCCACATCCGGCGCGTCTACGAGGCGGCGATCACCACGCCCCTGTCGGTGCAGGACGTGGTGGTGGGCGAGTATCTCTGGGCGTCCACGCGGGCGCTCGCCTACGGGGTCATCTTCCTGGGCGTGATGACGGCCTTCGGGTTGGTGGCGTCACCGGTGGTGCTGCTGGCGGTGCCCGTGATGGCCCTCGGGGCGCTGGTGTTCGCGGTGCTCGGGATGGTCTACACGGCCTTCGTGAGCAACATCGAGCACTTGCGTGCTCACGCCCATGTTCCTGTTCGGGGGCGTGTTCTTCCCGTTCGACGACCTGCCCGGGTGGGCGCAGGCGATCGGCTGGTGCCTGCCCCTCTCGCATCTGGTGGCGGCGCTGCGCGACCTGAGCCTGGGAACGCCCGGGCTGTCCACGCTGGGCCATGTGGGCGTGCTCGCCGCGATCGGCGCGGCGGCGTTCCCGGTGCCGCTGGTGCGGCTGGGGCGCGCGCTGCGGCGGTGATCCCGGGACCCGCGCGGCGCGGGTCCCGGGAACCGTGGATCAGGCAGGCGTGACCCGGGCGACGCCCGAGGACACGGCGGCGGCGCGCACAGCGGCGGCGACCAGGTCCACGAGGTCGTCGGCCAGCACCGACGGCAGGATCCCGTCGGCCGGGACCGCGCCGTCCTCGTCGTGCGCCGACGCGGCGAGCGCGTCGGCGGCCGCCAGGCACATCGCGTCGTCCACCGTGGTGGCGCGGACGTCGAGCGCTCCCCGCCAGAGGCCGGGCAGCACCAGGCCCGCGGTCACCTGGTTGGGCGAGCTGGCGACGTTGCTGCCGTAGACGGCGGCGCCCGCGGCGTCCGGGCTGGGGCCGGCCATGGAGAGCACCACGCCGCCGGGGGCGAGCCCCGCGGCCGTCGCGGCACCGACCGGGCCGTCGAACGCCACCAGCGCGTGGGCGCCGGCGGGGTCCGCGGTGACGGTCGCCCCGGCGGCGGCCAGCAGGCGCGCGGCCGCGGTGCCGCCGGCGGTGTCCTGCCCGGTCACGGCGACGGTCGCGCCGCGCAGGTCGGCGCCACCCACGGCCAGCCCGTTGCGCAGCGCGGCGACGACCGCCACGGCCGTGCCCTGCTCCTCGACGAGCACCGGGATGTCGAGGCGCGCGTCGAGCGCGTCGCGGATCGCGAAGCAGCGCGGCGTGGCGATGCTGGTGAGGTGCACGCCGGCGAAGACCGAGCTGCACAGGGCGATCGTGTTGACGATCTCGTCGTCGTCACGGGAGTCCACCGGCAACGGGAAGGCGTCGATGCCGGCCAGCTCGCGCAGGAACAGGCTGGTGGCCTCGCACGCCGGCAGGGAGGCGTCCACGCCCAGGTCGCCCAGGCCCACCACGTCGCTGCCGTCGCTCACCACCATCACGCTGTTGGCCTTGATGGTGTAGTCCCAGGTCTGCTCGAAGTCGTGGTGGATCGCCATGCAGATGCGCGCCACACCCGGCGAGTACGCCATGGTCAGGTCGTCGCGGCTGGTCAGCGGCATCCGGTTGCGCATGCCGATGGTGCCGCCCTGGTGGGTCTCCAGCACGCGGGAGGAGACGCCCTCCACCGAGAAGCCGGGCAGCCCGCCCACCGCGGCGATCACCTCGTCGGCGTGCGCGCCGTCACGCACCCGCACCTGCACGTCCCGCTCCACGTTCGTCTTGGTGGAACGTACGACGTTCACCGCCCCGACCTGCGCGCCGGTCTCGCCGATGCGCCGGGCGAGCTGGCCGAAGCTGCCCGTGGCGACCGGCATGAGCGTCCGGAGGGTGAGGGTGGTGAGGTTGTCGGGCATTCAGGATCCCTTTCGGAACGTCCGCCGGCGGACGGCCTCCGGGGGTCACCCGCGGCCCTCCACCGAGATGTCTCGTTCGCGTCGCCCGTGCCGCCGATGCCCCGGCGGGCGCGGCGTGCCGACGCGAGGGGGAATCCTACCGGCTAGGCGGCGGCCGTCCGCGGGATCGGCGACGCCCCGGCCGGCTCGCCCCGCGGCGGCAGGCCGTGGGCGATGTCGCAGAGTGCGTCCAGGGCGGGCGGCCAGAACGCGGTGCCGCGATCGGATCGCATGATCGCCAGGGCATCCGCGATCGGCATGCCCGCGCGGTACGGCCGGTCGGCCGTGAGGGCGTCGAACACGTCCGCGACCGCCAGGATGCGCCCGCCCTGCGGGATTGCGTCGCCCCGCAGCCCGCGGTGGTACCCGCCGCCGTCGATCCGCTCGTGGTGCGACGCGGCCGCCGGGGCGATCTCGGCCAGCAGCGAGATGCGTCCCAGGATCTCCTCGGTGAAGCGGGCGTGCATGCGGACCTGCGCGAACTCCTCGTCGGTGAGGCGGCCGGCCTTGTCGAGGATCGCGCTGCTCACCCCGAGCTTGCCGATGTCGTGCAGGAGCCCGGCGCGGCGCAGGGCCAGCAGGCCGGCGTCGTCCTCGCCGAGCGCGCGGCCGATCGCCACGGCGTACTCGGCGACCGCCGTGGAGTGGTTGAAGGTGTAGCTCGACTTGGCGTCGATGACCTGCGCGAACGCCTCGGCGATGCGGTCGAGGTGGCCGTCGTGGGCCTCCTCGTGCTCCGGGTCGGGCTCCATGCGCGCCACCACCCCCGGGTCGTGCGCCTCGGCGAGGTGCTCCCAGATGGGGTCGGCGTCGGGGATCGCGAGGAACGCGTCGGCCACCTCCGGGCTGAACCAGCGCCCGCGCCGCTTGCGGACCATCCGCCGGGCGGCATCCCGGCCGAGCGAGGTGACGAACACCTCCGCGGTCTGCGACAGGCAGGCGATCCGCGCCAGCGGGGGGATCTCCTCGCCGCTCAGCCGCCGTGGGCGCCCCTTGCCGTCCCAGTGCTCGTCCAGGCAGCGCACCGTGTCGGCGGCCGAGGGCGGGAAGCCCAGCTGGGCCACGATCTGCGCCCCCCGCTCGCACCGGGCGTCCACCACCACCTCGTCGCGGGCGAACTCCAGCGCCACGCGCAGGGTGTGGCGGGCGTTCAACAGCCCTCCCGCCTCCACCAGGCTCCCGGCGACGTAGCGCAGGGCCGCCGAGGGGCGCGTCCAGTCCACCAGCTTCCCCGCGCGCTTGAGGGCGAGGTCGTCGGCCCCGAAGATCTGCGACATCCGGGCGGCGCTGCTGGAGCAGCCGGAGTCCTTGAGCAGCACCGCGTAGTACAGCGCGGCACGGTCGGCGGGGGCCACGCCCAGGTCCTCGGCCAGGCGCATGCCCAGCACGCATGTGCGGCCCGCATGTCCCTCCACCTGCCCCTCGGTGAGGTCCAGGGCGTGGGAGAGGGCGGCGACGATCTCCGAGCGGCTGAAGGCTGGCATCCATGGGGTTCATCGACCGCACCGGCGGCGGACCTGACCCCCTTCCACGGTCCGTCTACGCGGTGGTGACCACCCGCGCCGGGGGGAGCCGGCCCGCCCGCCACAACCCGTGCAGCAGCTCGACCGCGTCCGGGCACAGCTGCCCGCCGGCCTCCACCAGACAGGCGGCGACGGCCGCCGCCGGGTCGCACGCCCGCCGGTAGGGGCGGTCGGTGGTCATGGCGTCGTAGGCGTCGGCGACCGCCATCAGGCGTGCGCCGTCCGGGATGCACGTGCCGGATGCGCCGTCGGGATAGCCCGCGCCGTCGAATCGTTCGTGGTGGGCCCGCACCCACCCCACCTGCTCGGGGTGCAGCACGCCCGCGACGATCTGCGCGCCCAGGGCCGCGTGCTCACGCACCCGGTCGAACTCGTCGTCGGTGAGCGGCGCGGGCTTGAGCAGCACGGCGTCCGGCACGCCCACCTTGCCCACGTCGTGCAGCAGGGCCGCCTCGCGCAGCAGCACCGCCCGGGCCGGCGCCCAGCCCGCGGCGAGCGCCAGCCGGTGGGTGAGCTCCGCGACGCGCTCGCTGTGCCGCAGCGTGTACGGGTCGCGGGCGTCCACCGCGCGCGCCAGCGCCTGGATGGCGGACAATGCCTTGAGCCGCGCCAGCTCGGTGTCGCCCGTGCCGTCCGCGCGCTCGGGCTCGAGGTCGGCGGACCAGCGGCAGCAGAGGTCGCGCCCGTTGGCCTTCGACCAGTAGAGGGCCGCGTCGGCGAGCCGCATGAGCTCATCCGGCGAGTCGGTGTCGCCGACGGTGGCGACCCCGGCCGACACGGTCACGAGCGGCACGTCCTGGACGCGGCTCCCGCGGACGGCGAGGCGGGCGCGCTCCGCGGCCGCGAAGGCCTCCATGCCGTCCGCCCCGGGCATCAGCCAGGCGAACTCCTCCCCGCCGACGCGGGCCACCACGTCCTCGTCGCGGGCCTCGGCCCGGATGCGGCGGGCGACCTCGGCCAGCACGCCGTCGCCGGCCTGGTGGCCCATGCCGTCATTGACGGCTTTGAAGTGGTCGATGTCGATCAGCGCCAGCGCCAGCTCGCGGCCGTCCGCGCGCGCGGCCAGCATCTCCTCGGCGAGCCGGTCCCGGAAGGTGCGGTGGTTGGCCAGCCCGGTCAGGGCGTCCGAGGTCGCCTGGTGGGTCAGGCGGCGCCGGGCCTCCACCGCGCCCGCGGCCAGCGCGAGGGTGCCCGCGACGCGCGTGAGCCGCTCGTGGTCGTCCGGCCGGCCGCCGGCGACGGGCAGCTGCGCCCCGATGGCGCCCCAGCGCGACCCGTCGACCACGACGGGCACGGCGATGCATGGCGGCGCGCCGTCCCCGGCGTCGCCCCGCCGGCGCCCGGGCGCGGTGTCCATGCGGGTTGGCTCGCCCGTCGCGACCGCCCGGGCCATCGCCGCCTGGAGCGTCGGCGAGGTCTCCCCGGAGGCGGCGAGGACGACCGGGATGCCGTGGTCGGCCACCGCGACCGCCGCGCCGCGGGCGTCGAGCAGCGCGTGGGCCTCGCGCACCGCCACCTCCGCGATCGCCGGGAGGTCGGCGCCCTCGGCGACCGCCGTCGCCAGCCGCCGCTGGGCGTGCTGCTCCTCGGCGCCGGCGCGCAGGGCCGCCACCACGCGGGCCCGCGCCCGGTCGAGGATGAGCCACAGGAACACCGCGGCCGCGGCCAGCAGCGCCGCCACGATCGCCACCCGCCGCGCCATTCCCGCCCGCAGCGCGTCGAGCCGGGCAGTCTCCCGGTCGCGCACCGCCTGGAGTTCCCGCAGCCACGTGCCGGTGGCGGTGTCCAGGCGCTCGCTCACGCTGTCGAGATCCGTGAGCGCACGGCGGTCCGCCGCGGATCCGGGGCGGGTGGTGAGGTTGGCCGTGGTGAGCCGGACGAGCTCCTGCAGCGAGGCCACCGAGGCCGCACCGGCCGTCCGCGCGGCCTCGGGCGCCCACGCGTCCTGCTCGCCGGAGAGCCGGCGCAGCCGCTCGCCCGCGGAGCTCACCGAGAACACCACCTGGGGCGTGAGCCCCTTGCGCCGGGGGTCGATGGCCTTGGCCCGGAAGAACCTCGCCTGGGCGGCGCGCAGATCGTCGCGGGCGGCGGCCAGGAGCGTCACGGCGGACTCCGCGCGGTCCCGGCCATCCGACACGCGCCCCAGCTCCCGGGCGGCCAGCGAGGCCGCGAGCGCGGCGACGACGGCGATGAGCACGACCGCGCCCAGCTGGGCGAGCTGCAGGGTCCGCAGCCGGCGGGCCGCGTTGGCCCACGCATCCGTCACCACTTCCCCCGTGTGGGGCCGCCAGGGCACTCGCGCTCCTCTCCAGGGCGTCGCGACCGGGCGATGTCACGCCCGTCCCGCCTCATCGGCAGGAATACGTCCGCCCAGCACCCCCCGATCGGGGGGGATCGCGGGCCTACCTGGAGCCCGCGACCTCGGCGGTGGCGCGGGTGGCGCGGCGGAACGCGGATGCGCCCATCCCGGCGAGCATCAGGACGGCGGCGATCACCGAGAGGATCACGAAGGGCACCGGGACCGTGGTGCCGGGCTCCACCACCGGCGCCTCGGGCAGGCGCAGCACGGGCGGCAGCTCCTGGGCGGTGGCGGGCTCCCCGTCGGTCTCCGTGGACGGCGCGGCGCCGGACGGCGACTGGGTCTGCCGGGTGCCGAACAGCTCGCGGGCCTGGGCGTCGCGGATGGCGGTGATGGCCGTCTCGGCCTGGACGCCGGCGCGCTCCTTGGCGAGGACGATCGCCGCGCGCAGGTCGTCGGGCGGGTACGCGCCGTCGATGATGCCGTTGTCCGCCTGGTCGGCGAGCACCTGCTCGGGCGTCGCCGCCGCGGTTCCCGTCCACAGCGCGGTGACCGCGAGGACCATGGCGAGGAGCGTCAGCGTGCGGAATGTGCGTGGCATACCCAGAATCCCATCGTACGACGGATCGGCGGGGATCCCCTCCTGGGATCAAGGATTCCTTACCCGTTGGCGCCGCGCTTCCGCCGCCGGGCCGGGTTCCTCGACCATGTATCCGCCGCAGGGGCGGATTTCGTTACACGCTCAGCGCAACGAGGCGATGGTGTGCTGCAGGCCCTCGGCCAGGCCGATGGTCGGCTCCCACCCCAGAAGCTCCCTCGCCAGGCTGATGTCGGGCTGGCGGACCATGGGGTCGTCCTGTGGCAGGGCCTCGTAGACGATCTCGCTGCGCGACCCGGTCGCGGCGATCACCGCCTCGGCGAGCTGCAGGATCGTGTACTCGCCCGGGTTCCCGATGTTGACCGGCAGGTGGTAGTCGCTCTCGATGAGCCGCAGGAACCCCTCGATCAGATCCGAGACGTAACAGAAGCTGCGGGTCTGGCCGCCGTCACCGAACACCGTGATCGGGGTGTCCTCCAGGGCCTGGCGCAGGAACGTCGGGATCGCCCGCC